>JABAHQ010003336.1_pt6 | contig 49169 bp, 52 predicted proteins | sample 7062091 | NCBI WGS metagenome assembly JABAHQ01 (sample SAMN14534359, study PRJNA622989) | marine sediment metagenome | biome: marine biome [ENVO:00000428]; feature: marine pelagic biome [ENVO:01000023]; material: deep marine sediment [ENVO:00002113] | place: India: Gulf of Kutch | collected... | reverse complement strand
TTGTAGAGCCATTGTTTCTCCTTGAAACCATCCACAACCCAGCCTTCCGAGTGAGGATAGTGCTCAATCTGAGCCAGGATCCCCTCACAGGCGGTGAAGAGGCATCTGCTCGGCGTGTGTACATCATACATCGTGAGTGTGGGCGCCTTCAGATGATGTAGCTTCTCAGCCTCCTCTCTTGCTTTCGTCTCCCTCTCTTCTTGCTCTCGCCGCTGTATATTTCCAAGGCCGTGGAAGGCTCCGCCACACCGGCAGGTGCAGCGTTCCTTGGTGGCATTGTAGCAGGCTTCGCAGCAGTCATATTCTTTCTGCTGGTTGGGTCTTCCCACTTTGGGGTTTAGGATTTCACCGAACAGATCGGCTTGACTTATCATTTTACCGTTTTGCTCCATACGGTATATAATACATACGCAGTATTTAAGGTTTACGGTATTACCGTAAGACATAAATACTCTAAGCCCTACCGTTACTCAGGAGATGGCGATGGGTAAAAAGAAGACCAGCATCTACGTGGACGAGGACCTCTGGACAGAGTGGATGCATTTTGTGCTAGATCAGTATGGGTCCAGCCGGAAGGCCAGCGAAGCCCTAGAGGATGCAATGGCTGAATTTATGAAAAAACATAAAGTCTAACCGTCAGTCTCTCCCTCCGTTTCTTGCATCTTCAGATTTTGGTGAAACCGTTTCAGCACCTTTTTTGACATGAAAGTGCAAACATGAACTTAGCTGAGCATCCTTAGCTCGCCTGGTCACGGTGGTTGAATCCATCATGAAAAGGGGTCCTGTCTGCTACTGCAACGGAACATTCAACATAAAAAAGGGGGGTTTGCGGGAGATGTCACCACATTCGTGGGAAAGGGCAGTAATCCATACTCAAGTGCAAGAATCCAGATACTCTCTGAGGTTACTTCCGCTTGAATTCAAGCAATTGTGACTGTTCGAGGTGAGGCATTAGAGATTCTCGACGTATGCTTCTGCTTCTCTGAGAAACTTGTCCAGATCTTCTTTAGTGTGTACTGTGGCAAGTGCGCCTGTCTTGGTTGGTAGGAAAAATACACCGTTCTCGATGAGGTGCATGTGGTAATCCTGTAGCCTTTCTCTGTCTGCCGCGAAGACATCGTGAATGTTACGGATTATCTCTTTGGTGAAATGGGTGTGGAAAAGAGAACTTACACCAGTGACCTGAACATCCAAACTGCTCCTTTCAAAGATGTCAAAGAGTTGCCGTCGAATGTACTCTCCACGCTTATTCAGCTTACCTAGGATTCTACCGTCTTCTAGCTTCCTTAGTGTTGCCAAGCCCGCTGTCATTGTGACTGGATTCGCACAGAAGGTTCCACCTTGGAAGGAGAACTCCGGTCTTTCATACTTGAGGCCGTCCATGTATTCCATGATCGCTCTCTGTCCAGTGACCGCGCCGACCGGAAAGCCTCCTCCAAGGATCTTGCCCAGAACAGTGATATCTGGCTGGACTCCGTAATATTGTTGGGCGCCTCCTGGTGAAAGCCTGAATCCAGTTATTACTTCATCGAAAATCAGAAGTGTCTCCCTTTCAGTACAAAGTTCTTTGAGTTCCCTCAAAAATTCTTTCTCGGCTGGGATACCGCCACCAGCACCTAACACCGGCTCCACAACAATAGCAGCCAATTCTTCATCTTTAACCTTCTTCTTCACCCCTTCGATATCATTGAACGGTAACACGATGGTGTCCTGCAGAACGCCAGAGGTTAGTCCGCCAGATTCGGGAAGGTACAAGGGAGGCTTTACCCCTATATGGGTTGCATCATAACCGCCATGCCATCCCCCCTCAAACTTGGCGATTTTTGTGCGCCTCGTGATGGTGCGAGCCAAACGAGTCCCATACATGATTGCTTCGGTTCCAGAGTTGGTGAACCGGACCATGTCAGCGCCGGGAATCATCTTTACCACCTGTTCGGCCAGGGCGATTTCAAGCTCATGGTTTGTTCCGTAGTGTGTTCCCTGACTGATCTGTTGTCCAACTTTTTCCATCACTTCGGAAGGGCTATGCCCCAGAATCAGACTACAGTGCCCCATCCAGAAGTCAATGTACTGATTACCATCCACATCAAAGAGCTTACTGCCCTTCGCTTTATTAGTGTATAAGGGGTAAGGCTCGAAATGTCTTATGATATAAGAGACTCCAGCGGGAAGTACCTTACGAGCTCGAGCATACATTCGTTCAGACTCAGGAGTTTCAGATGAGTAACGGTTCGACAAAGCTAAAATCCTCACCAAACTATTTTTTTACCGTAGCTAAGCTATAAAAGGTATGTGCTCTCCGAAGATTGGTGAAATAGTTTAGAAATGCCTTATCAAAGAAATACCCTGTTGTCCGTCCTAAAGCTGACCCAAGAAGGTCCTACCACCATAAGGTCAATAAGCAGGGATTCCCACATCCCCCCTCAAATTGTCGACGAGACGCTTCAGCAATTTTCTCACCGGGGTCTCCTTCGAATGAGGGACAATAAAGTGGAAGTTTCAGCGAATCAACGTCTCAAGATCATTATTTGCGCCATCAAGCTGGGAGGAGACTTTGAGAGGGTGTGTAGATCTGTGAGGTGGGACGAGTTCGAAAACATCACGGCAAAAACGTTTTCAGCTAACAACTTCACCGTCGAAAGGAATTTCCGCTTCAAGCAAGGTGGAAGAAGATGGGAGGTCGACGTTATCGGCTTTAGAGAACCGATCATTGCTTCTGTGGACTGTAAGCATTGGCGTCATGGATGGGGGAAATCCGCTTCCGTGAAGGCGGCGGATGCACAGTTGAAAAGAACAGAAGCGTTAGGAAAAACTCTTCCTGCCCAGGGTAATCTGTCGTTAACGGGTTGGAAAGAAGCAATCTTAATCCCCATTATTCTATCCTTAGTCCCGGGGCCTCTCAAATTCTATAACAATCTGCCAATAGTCCCAATTCTTCAACTTCGGAACTTCCTTAATGAACTGCCAATCTGTATTGAAGAGTTGAAGTCATTCTCAATCAAACTGCCAAGAAAAAGGGTCTAAATGGGCTCTACGTTAAGATGTGTTCAAGTAGAAGAGTATCTCATAGACATAAAGACCTCAAAAGAACGTCGCTTTCCATCCTAACTCAACAAGAAAGGTTAAACGTGCAACGCCCTCTTTGAGAGACGGCTTCCTAGCTGTGAGATTTATGCCCTTGACACTTCCAACTTTGACAGCCCTAATGATATTATTCTTTATCATCCAGGCTGATTTAACTAAAGATGTACAAGATTCTCTGCTCCATAAAAAGGAGTTTCGACTCAGTAACAGAAGACCTGGGTGAAGCTCATGCTTCAATCGTAGTATTGGTGTAGCAGATCATCCTATTACTTCAATCTTCGTTCCGATGGCCTGTCCAGGAACACCTTTTCTGAATCGTGCCCTGACCAGACCATTTTTTCCATGTAACGCCACAATCTTTCCTCTTACTGTACGTTCTCCTACTGGCCAAGCAACCCTCCGGCCAATAAGATCTGCTGCTCTCTGAGGTGACTCCACTTTTGGGAGTTTGAGGATACACTCCTTGCAGTTCTGAGTCTTGAGTCCTGTTCTGTAGCTCATAATAAAGCCCGAGAGAGATTTGGGCACAATCTCACCTAGCCATTCCATTAAAGAGTTTAAACAGATATTACTTTCTGATTGCAAGTTTCAAATACGGAAAGTGAAAAAATGAGGGCGCTAGTGGTTTATGCAAGGGCTCTAGATTCCAACATTAGGCAACTGTATACTTCTTGCAAGAAGATCTTTGGAGAGACAGTTCTTGCCCGTATAATGGATATGTCTGCCTCGGTTAGCTCTGATGAATCACACTTCTGGTATGGAGATCGCAAAATAGACGACATAGACCTTTGTTTCAATAGATCCTTTGGTTCGGGGTCTTACGGACAGATATCTAAACGGGTCAGCATGATGGAGCACCTCGAGTCCTGTGGAACTCTAGTTGTCAATCCAACTTCTGCAGATCAACGTGCCAAGGACAAATATTCGATGATCTCAACCTTGGCTAGGGCGGGGCTTCCGATTCCAGAAACTTTCATAACTGAGAGAGCCCATTGGGCATATCGTGCAAGTAAGGGCTTCAGAGAGATCGTGTACAAACCTATTGCAGGCTCCTTGGGCTTTGGATCCCTGAAATTCAGTAACCCGGATATGGCCTTCAACGCCTATGAACGGCTCGAAAGACTTGGCCAGCCAATCTATTTTCAGAAATATCTAGAAAAGCCGGGTAGGGACATCCGAGCTCTCGTGGTCGGAGACGAAGTATTAGCATCTATTTATAGAATTGCCGCAGCTGGTGAGTGGAGAACGAATGTGTCGCAGGGAGGTAAGGTCCGAAGCGTCAAACTGTCTGGAGAACTGCAGGAGATGGCGTTAAAGGCTACTGAGGTTCTGAAATTGATCTATGCTGGCGTGGATATCATAGAAACTACGGGAGGACCTGTCCTTGTTGAGGTTAATACCGCTCCTAGTTGGCAGGGGCTGCAGAAGGCTACGGGCATAGACGTTGGAGAAGAACTGGTTAAGTTCGTTGACAATCTTCTGAAGCGTTAAGCCGTACCTCAATCAAATCTGCGATATCACACTCCGGATAGACTTTTTGTTGAGGGCTAAGTACAAACTTGACAGGGCTTTGAAGAACGAAGCTAAAGTGCCTACCTACAATCAGTACCACTCCAGAGACTAAGAGATAAACTTAATCTTTTCTTTTCGATCGACCCAGTTTCAAGCGGCATACCAGGATGAAGTCGCGTTGAGACGACTAAGATGATTTGTTGCACGAAACGATCTCCTTTAGGTTTCCTCGATCTCCCTCCTTAATCTGGATGATTGTCTACGGATGTGCCTCTTACTATACCCTATATAATCATCGATCGTCTTGGTGGTCTTCCAGCCGAACCAAGCCTTCATCTCTGGAATCGTCGTGCTTGGGTCGTCTAAGAACTTTGTGGCTCGGTTCAGTCTGAAGAAGTGGGGGTAATGCTTCTTACTTGCTCTCTTCACGATACGCCACGCCGTGGTAGGCGAAACAGACCACACCTTGCTACCAGGCGGGGTCTTCTCCACCTGTTCCGCAATCAAGTCCACATAGGGAAGGTCGGTATCAATCTCAAGTGGAGGTCTTTTACCACCTTTCTTCGGCGTCGCATCGACTATCAATCGTTTATCTTTCACCGTGAAATCCTCTTTAACTCTCTCCAGAGCCTCAGCTCGCCTGACGCCAAACCAATATAGAAATGCCAAGAGACTCTTGTCGCGCAATGGCTTCACCGAGGAGTTGAGTTTCTTCATCATCTTTCTGAAAGTTGGGAAGTCTATGGGTTTCGTCTGTTTTCCATACTTGTATTCAGGCAACCAATCACCCTCAGGATGCTGGAATCCGTGAAATAAAATTGCCCTTTTGTTTCATTTAACATCTCCATCTAAGCAAATATAAAAATCTGCATATCATAAAGGCGAATACAGATATGATAAAGCGATATCAGAACCGATTCATTGTTTATTAGAGCCCTTATTGATCTGCGACTCGTCTGAGACGGCTCTTGTGCGGAAACGTTGATGCTTTCGTATCCAACCCGATTCTAAGGGCGAGCCTTGACATTGCACAGGAGACCTTCTGGCCACTGGTGAACATAATTGGGAAGGTAATACTCATACCACCGGTACCACTCATCACTACGGGAGACATGTGCTATTAGGAAGAACTCAGGGTGTTTGGCCTACATAAAGAACGCCAAAACCCTACTTCTTGTCCAGAATCCTCAAAACAGACTCATTCTGAAACCGAGTGAAGCACTATATAACTCTCAACGATGATACGAAGATTCGTCTCAAGTTCCCACGGATACAAAAGCATCAACAAGCTGATTTCAAAACCCCCACAGAGTGACTTAATTTTTCCTCCTAAGCTATCGTGTGACTTAACCAGCTTTCCATCTAAACTAAACTGATCTCCTGTGGAATGGCCGAGGATTTACAATGCAACGAAGGCCATAACCTCCCAGTCTCCGAATCTTTTCTGCTAATTCTGGCAGCTGATACGGTTTGAAGAAGCTCTATAAATGAACTGCTGATCGGCGGCACACATTATTCAAACACAGCGAAAGCAAACTTACAGATGAATGAATAGGAGAACCGGCTCCAAGTTGCTTCGGAAGATCTTTGTCTGAGCTCCTTTGGAGATCGCTACGTCGATGCAATTATTCGCTTCTTCTTTTGATTCGTTCAACGCTGTGCATTACGGACCCGAAGTCCATGTAGTCCATATTCTTCTCGTTCCCCCGACAGTCGATTTTGTGGGATGTATCACAAGGACCCCTTCCTGAGAGTTTAGCTTTCTTCAGGTTCGTTTAGAGATAAGATCTCTTTCTCAAAACGTGAGTAACTGAGCTTTGACAGCGTTTCCAGCATTTATGCCTACTTCATTTCAGGATGCAAGCACAATACTTTTTACTCTAGAAGCAGAGTCTCTGAAGCGGGACAAGATGAAGATTATCAACAAGCGTTTCACGATCTCTACAGATGGAGAGATAGATTTTTTTAATCTTACAGAGAAGGTCAAAGACTCAGTTCGTGAATCTGGAGTTAAGAATGGTTTAGTTCATGTGTTTGCTCCCCACGCCACAGGGATTATCGTCCTAACAGAGTACGAGTCACGGCTTCTAGAGGATGTCAAGAATCTACTTGAAAAGCTGATTCCGAGCCGCAGATCTTATGGTCATCCTTCTAATGCTCATTCGCACCTGAGATCTATGTTTCTGACTCCAGACCGAACATTGCCGATAGTAGATGGGAATGTCGCCTTGGGTACATGGCAGTCTTTGTTCTTCATCGAGACAGATGTACGGCCTCGAAAAAGAACAATAATCGTACAGGTTCTTGGAGAATGACCTCTTCTTAAGTCATACTTGCTGTGGTTTCATAGGGCCTAGATTCTAGACAGTTAGTTCTGTGTATTCTCCAATGGGCAGATTATTGTGGAAAACGAATCGTATAGCCCAGACTGTTTCTACTGTAGAAGCGAAATAGGTACGAGTTCCTTCGTATCATCTAAGCCAGGTTATGTCGTCAGAATAAGCGCAATCATTAGCATGAATGTGTAAACCAATGTAGCTAATAGAACTGGATATTAAGCATAAATGTCAATAAGAGTTCACTTCGGTCCAGTTCGCCAGCATTAAACGATTTCACAGGTTATAACTGACTTCAGGGGGCGGGGTTCTGTGCATTTTTGGATCAATAGCTCTTTTCGTTTCGAGGTTTTTTGTTTGATGTGTTCCTCTAGCAGCGTAGGCAATCAGGGTGGATATAAAGATTCGAAGATTATCGAAGATCTTGCGGATAGTTTTGGAAAAGTTGACTTGAAGAACTTTATGTATTCTCCGGAGTTCTCTACTTTTTAGAACCTTATGTCTTCGTTAAGTGTCTTGATTCTCTAGAATCTTTATTGCTTGGTTATAGGCTTCCTTGCTTGCGTTTAGCCACTTATCTTTGTATGATGTGACATTTTCCGTCCTTGTCCAGCCTTCGGTTTCGCGATAGATAAGCTGGATCTGGGTAAGATCGGTGTAGTGACCAGCGTATGTGAAGTTTTTCCATGCCAAGTGGAAGTAGGGGCCGGTTTTGTTAGCCTTTTCGATTTTTTCCCATGCGTGTGTGATTAGGTTATGCCTCTCTGTTATCCATGCTCGATAATAGTCTTTGATTATCTCCTGTAGAGTTAGGTTGTAATCGGCGATTTTTGGTGATGTGAATGGGTTGATTCTGGGTGGAGAGGGTGTAACATCGGGTCGTATGGGCAGACGATGGTTTCCTATCATATTCTGAGCCCCTTTGGTTAGAATATAGTCGATGAAGGCTTTTGCCTCGTCTACATACATTCCTTTTTTTATTATTGCGATGGGGTCTGGTTGCAAGATTGTCGCGTCTAAGTATGTAAAGTTGATTTGAGGAATATTCATTGCCATTCTTTCGTAGGCGAAAGAGTCAGGAACGACGGCTAGGGGCAAGTAATCATTGGAGATTTTCAGAGCACTATAATAATCGATATTCTCGTATCCTTTGACTATTGCGGAAAGTTTGACAAGATACGCCCATCCATTTGTCCAGCCTTTGTTTTGTAGCATCAGCATTGTGAAGGGTAATGTAAAATCGGATCTGGTAGGCTCGGTCATGGTTATGTTCCCCGCGTATTTGGTGTTGTTTAGGCTCATCCAAGTTTGTGGAATAGGTAAACCCACTTCTTCAAGGCGATGTTGGTTGTACATCACGCCCAAACCGATCAAACTTGCCGCGTACCAGCGGGGAGTGTTACCTTCAGGATCCATTAGGGGGCAGGAGTGGCATGTTGAATTTATAACGTCTTTAAGGGTTGAGTTGTAAGGAAGTAGTGTACCATAGGCTTTTTCAAGCAGGGTGAGCGGCCCACCCCACCATAAATCTGCTTCCGCTCTTCTGTGTCTGGTTGTCGCTTTCTCAAATGCGGTTTGTAGATCGGTATAAATGACTGTTACTTGGATGGGTTCTCCGTTTTCTAGGTTATACCAATCTTCAAAGTCGGTTACCACTTTGTCTACTATTTGATCTGAATGCGTATAGAGGATGCGAAGGCGTCTTGCGTGAGGTATGCCATAGTGGTAATAGGTGGTAGCTGCTATGCTTACAATGAAAAATGTAGTGAGTAGGATAGTTACCATTGTAAATGCTGACAGTTTAAGCATATCGTTTTCCTCGTTGATGGATGCATTAAGAAAGAATAAAGTTAATAGTTTTCGGTTGTCACATGTTCTTTCTTGATATTCTTGCAGGCTAAAACTTTTCCGCACAACCGAGGTCAAAGAGAATATCTGGTTAAAGAGGCGTGAATTCAAGTGTCAAGAGATGAATACTTCGCCTTCTTCTCGAACTGCTTCTCGTAGATCTCTCTAACTTTCTGAATTGTGTCAGCGTCTTCCACACTCTTGTCCTGTCTGATCCTGGTTATCCTAGCAAAACGCAGTGCCATTCCAGACTTGTATTTTAGGCTCTTCTGAATTTCGTTGTACGCCACCTCAACTACTATCGTGGGCGTGACCACAACCTTTCCACTTTCCTCGCTGAGAGCAAGTTCCTTCAGTATCTTAGTCATTTTGATAATTTCTTCGTCGGTCAATCCCTTGAAGGTCTTGCCTACCAGAAGTAGTTCCCCTGTTTTGGGTTCTCGAACTGCGAGGTAGTAGTCAGAGAGCCAGTTGTGTCTCCTCCCGTATCCCCATTCTGCTGCAACGATGACGAGGTCTAGTGGCTCCAAAGTTCTCTTGATCTTGAGCCAATGCTTCCCTCGAACTCCCGGGGTGTAGTGGCTACCCAGTTCCTTAGCCATCAGCCCCTCATGGCCCTTGTCTAAAGACTCCTTGAGAAAATCCTCTGCCTCTTGGGTGTCGGCGGTTACCATCTTTTTTGTGAGTGGGATGCTTCCAGCGATCTCTTCAAGTTTCTTTCTTCGCTCTTGGTATGAATCACTGGTGAGATTTTGACTATTGAGATAGATGAGATCAAAGAGATGCAGATCAACGGGTATAAGCTCCGTCATCTCTTCTACTTTATGAACTCTTCGGAATCGGCGCATAAGATGTTGGAAAGGCAAAGGACTACCAGCCTCACCTAAGGCTATCACCTCGCCTTCAAGGATAGCCTCGCAAGCCCCAACTTTCTGTCTAATTGATGTCACAATCTCGGGAAAGCTGTCTGTCACGTCCGTCAGTCTGCGACTATAGACTCTCACGTCATCTCCGAATTTGTGAATCTGGATACGTGCCCCGTCCAGTTTGTATTCGAACACTGCCTTTCCGCCATGCTCCTCGAGGGCCTCCTCTACATCCTCAGCCATTTGAGCCAGCATAGGTTTGACAGGTCTGAATAGCTGAAACTGAAGGTCTATCAGCCCCTGTCTGCCTTTGATTTTGGCTATACCCGCAACTTCTGCTATGTCCCCCGCCAACATGGTCGCCCTTCGGACCGTATCGTGAGGGATCTCAAAGGCTTTGGAGACTGCGAGTTCCATCAGACCCTCGTGAAAACCTATCCTCATCTCGCCGATTATGATCTTGACTAAGTACTTGGCTTCCAGTGGTGTAGTTCTCCCCAGCAAAGTTTCCAACAAGCGTTCTTTACGTTCTCTTGATCCATGCCCACTAGCCGCGGCTATGACTTCCAGACTACGCCTAACCTCAAGAATCGTCAAAGCCCGCTCGAATAGTGCAGCCTGCCTTCGAATCCTACCCTTTTCAAAGACTGCTTTTGTTGCTTCCCCTACATCACCTGTATCCCCTAGAACCTTATCGAAAGCACTCCACTCCACATCGGTCGTTCTCTTGATAACAGCACCTAATGTCCTCCAGCTGACCTCAAGCGTTTTCTGAACCCATTTAGGAAAGGGCCTACCAAGAAGCATAGAAACTGCGGGTTTGACTTCCTTAGCCTCTAAGTTCTTCAGAAAAGAGGCTGCTAAGGTCACCATCAAGGTACGTTTAGAAGTGGCCTCTAGCTTCTCACAGAGCTCAACTAAAGCGCGGAACCTCGTTTCCATAGGATTACCTTTCGGGTTTGTGGTTTCTCCTGCTAAGGTTAGTCCTGCAGTTGACATAAACATTTTCGTGAAAGGGGCGGTTGAAGGCAGCCCGTAGCTTTCATTTCTCTTGCTGATGTGTGGTGACCGCTTGGTCAGCTGGCGGGTCTCTTCAATCTTTATATAGGATCATGAGTAGAATGAGCAAGGCTGGGATTTTCAGGCGCGGTGCTCCAGCCCCTTTGAGTAGTGGAGTTGTAAAATGTCACAGAAACTGTCTGCAAGTGTTCGCTGTCCAGAATGTGGAGGATCACATATCGTTGAGGATCTGGATATCGGTGAATTTGTGTGTAGTAAGTGTGGGTTAGTCATTAAGGGTAGTATGTTAGATCGAGGGCCTGAATGGAGAGCCTTCACACCGGAAGAGAAGCAGGCGAAGAGACGAGTAGGAGCCCCTAGTAGTTATTCTCGTTATGACAAAGGATTATCAACAACCATCGACGTTAATCGAGATGCCTACGGCCGCCCTCTTCCACAAAAGATGAGACGGCAGATGTGGCGCCTACGAAAGTGGCATATAAGGTCAAAGATGCACCTTTCTACGAGCCGAAATCTTATGCACGCTATGACGGAGCTTGAAAGGCTCGCCGAGAAGCTACATATTTCATCTTCGGCTCAGGAGATGGCTGCCATTGTATATCGCAAGGCACTGAACCAGGATCTGGTTCGAGGACGCTGCATTGCGGCCATTGTCGCTGCAGCACTCTATGCTGCGTGTAGGTTCACTAAGATACCGAGGACTCTAAAAGAGGTTGCAGAGGCCAGTATTCGAGACAAAGGGGAACTCGCAAGATGTTACCGTTTATTGATACGTAAATTAGACATACAGATGCCACCTGATGATCCTCTGGACTACGTTTCAAAAATAGCCAAGAAAGCTTGGCTTTCAGGTGAGACTGAGAGTACAGCTCTGCAGATCATCCGCGAAGCAAGACGCAAGCGGTTAACAATGGGCAAGGATCCATCGGGGTTAGCAGCCGCAGCACTTTACATAGCCAGTCAATCAAACAACGAACGGGTTACACAAGGCGATCTGAGCCAAGCTGCAGATGTTACCCAAGTTACCATAAGAAACCGAAAGAAGGAGTTGCTTCAAGAACTTGAGCTCGACATCCAAAATCGTTAGTCAGACAGTGGAAATTTTCTCCTTTGTTTCCTCTATTCTCCCCCTTAGCTCTTCAGCCTTTTCCTCTTCTTCAGCAGCCTTATAGCAGTCGAGCGCGTACTCTAGTGCGCTAACTCCAAAACGGTCATAGCCTTTCTCAAATGACAACTTGGCTGCTTTGAGAAAGCGCTCACCCGCAGTGTTATAGTCCTTCAGCATGTAACTGCATTCAGCAGCCTTGTATAAAGTGTAAGATGCGTCGAAGACGTTTCCCGCGTCCTCATAGAGTTGGGATGCCTCAAGGAATCTCTCCAGCGCCTCTTCATTTTTCCCAGCGTCAGATAATGCGGTCCCCTCCTTGTGAATCTTTATAGGATCTTTCTTCTCCTTTGTTTCGCTGTCGTCCATCCCTCTTCCTCTTGTATCTCACTAGTGGTTAAGTTCCTGTTTTAAGGGTTTTCTATCTCTCAACGGTTAGGCCAAGAGGATTTATTACTGATTGCTTTTTCCGTCTTCTATGAGGGAAATTATTACGCACCAGTTAGACGCTCTTCCTACGAAAGGAACCTACACGTTGATTATAGATCTGTCAAGAGAGACTCACATAGAGATTGGACGGTTAGGTGTTAAGAAATTTCTTATAGGACGGTACACCTACACAGGCTCAGCGTTAGGCACGGGAGCCTCCAGTCTCAGAGGACGTGTTTCGAGGCACCTAAGGAACTCTGGCAAAACAAAACACTGGCACATAGACTTTCTTCTATCCCACCGGAACACAACAGTCACGGCCGTGGTAGCTGCAAAGACTAGTAGAAAGATGGAATGTGAACTCAATCGCCACATCAATGAGAAGGGAACGGGCAGAATTTTGGTTTACAGCTTCGGCTCTTCAGACTGTAAGGCAAACTGTGGGAGCCATCTACTCTTTCTTAATTGTGAAAATGCGAAAAAGAGGATCGCTAGGTTCTATGTTGAGTCGATCAACTCCAAACCTGTCGTTATCGATTTCTGTCAGAAATGATGATATCGCGAGGCCTAAAGCCTCAAATCTATTCTTTGAGTGTTCGTAGGTGAGGTTGATGTCTCTTTGTCTATCCACATAAGAAGCGCCGCCTCCGATGATCTGAGATCTCTGTTCAGCATCGAGAAGGAATGCTTCAACCGGGAGGCCTTCACTATGGAGCAGTTGGCTAGACTTCTGGAAAATCCAAGAGGCATAGGTCTGATTGCTGAAATAGATGGGGAAATAGCCGGCTTCATTATGGGATTAATCCAAAACCGAGAAGCGGGTAAAAGAGGACATGTGTATACGCTAGATGTCACGGGTAAGCATCGACGAAAGGGAGTCGCGCTAAGGCTTCTCAAGGAGCTTGAGCAAAGATTCCAAGAGAAGGGCATCGAGTTCTGCTATCTTGAGGCACAAAGAGAGAATTTAGCTGCACTGGAGCTGTATCGAAAACAGGGCTATATTATACAGGGTATTCTGAAGGATTTCTACTCGAAGGGTAGTGATGCTGTGCAACTCATCAAGAAACTCTCTTCAAGTGAACTCTGACCTTTTCAAGAGGCAAACCGTCAGAGCCAGAAACAACTTCGCGCTATTCGTACATACTGAAACACGAAAAGAAACAAACGTTCTATATAACGAGAAATGTCATGAGTAAGCGAGGAAATGAGCTTTCCTGAAGCAGTGTTGCGAAAGGCGCTGAATCTCGTCAAGAAGGGAGCAGTCTCCAGAATCTCAGAAACTGTCTACTCAGTTGAATCACAACACCCACAGCGATTAAGAACTCAACCTCACTACATGGTCGAAAAGACAGCAGAGGGGAAATGGATCTGCTCTTGCGAGGGGTTTAGGAAGAGAGGGATTTGCAGCCATGCCATAGCGGTGATGATCACAGCAGGAGAAACCACTACTACTTAGAATTAGATCATGACAGCTGAGACAGATCTCCGACTATGAACAGTTGGCTAGGGATTCTCTTCGGAAGAGAAGACTAAAGGGACCGTGGTTAGGATCGTCTGTCACAGGCTTGATATTCTTTAGGTTACGTCTGCTCTTTTCAGCCTAGCTGTTAAAATAGTCTTCCAACTGTTGTCCAACTCTAGTCGAAGTCCGTATGGACCGAAAACCTCCAGCCTTAAAACTATCATCTCAACTCTTCTGCTCTGTCTACAAAATTCTTCAGATCAACAGTTTGAGCCCTAATGTATTGGAGATGAACAGCTAATTTAGAAGAGTGGACTTCAGCCCGTCAGCAATAGATTCAAATGCGTGTTATGGTTAACAGTTGATTGCGATGATTAATGGAAAAGATATAGCGGATTTTGCTGTGGAGTTTGGGGCTTCAAAAGGAGCCAGCTACGTGGAGGCGCGGTTCGTTGATTCCAGAGAAGAAGGATATACCACTAGAAACGGTGAGATGATAGGTGCAGGAGAGAAGCACATTAGAGGGGTCGGAATCAGGGTGTTGGTCAATGGGGGATTAGGCTTCTGTTCTATGGCAAAACTGGAGAGAGAATATGTGCGAGAGGCAATTGAAAGAGCGATGAAGATGGCTAAGGCCAGCAACAGAGAGGAACCGATAGTCTTCTCAGAAGAAGAAGTGGTAGAAGAGAAATGGCAAACAAAGGTGGAACAAGAGTTTGAAGACGTCTCCGACGAACAGAAGAGAGAGTTCGTAATGGGATTGGACAAAAGATTGATGGATCAAGACTTTGGAGAGCATCTGGTCAAAAGGACATTACTACTGAATATGAACAAGAAAGGTAAATATGTTGTAACAAGCGAAGGATCGAAGGTCGAATCAGAAAAATCACTGATTTCTTTCTACACCTTCAATACGGCCAAAGGCCCCAGAGGGACAGAGCAGAGGTTTTTTGGGATGGCAGGTTCGTCAGGCTGGGAATGGCTGGAGGATGAAGAAATAGTGCAGAAGGTGATTAGGGATAACGCCGCTCTGGTAAAGGCGGCTCTGAACGCCGAACCGATGGAGCTAGGGGAAACAGATGTGGTGGTGTGTGGAGAAGTGGCAGGAATAATGGCTCATGAGAACGTAGGGCATCCTTCAGAGGGGGACCGTATCTTGGGAAGGGAGGGGGCCCAAGCTGGGGAATCCTTCTATATCGACCTCTTAGAGGAAGAAGACTTGGGGGAAATTAAGGTCGGTAGTGAGGAGGTCACGATTGTAGATGACCCAACCCTCCCGGACAGCGCAGGATTCTACCTTTACGACGACGAATGCGTAAGAGCTCGTACTCGTCATCTGATCAAAGATGGTAGATTGAACGAGCTTCTTCTCAACAGGGAAATCGCCGCTAGATTCCATTTGGAATCCAATGCTGCAGCAAGAGCGATAGGTTATGATAGAGAACCCATAATCCGTATGGCCAACACTTACTTTGCCCCCGGAGACTTCGAAATAGAGGCACTCTTTGAAGACATCAAACAAGGCGTCTACATGAAAAGTTTCACGGAGTGGAATATTGATGACCGTCGTTTTCAAAGTAAATACGTTGGCCTTGAGGCTTATCTGATCAAGAATGGCGAGGTTACAGAAAGGATGATCCGTCGACCTGTTCTGGAGTTGACTACCATCGGTCTCCTCGGAAGTGTGGATGCTGTTTCTAAGGACTTCGATGCCCATTACGCCACTTGCGGCAAGGGAGACCCGATGCAAGGGGCACCAGTCTGGATGGGTGGCCCCCACCTAAGGATCAGGGATATCCGTCTGGGCGGGCAGTAGCAATGGGGAAAAATGAGAACTATCCAAGACAGGCAGTGGATGTCGCCGAAAAGGAGGGAGCCACGGAAGCCATCGGGCTGCTGACCAAAGGAATCAGCTATCAAATCCGATTCTCCAATTCGAACATCGACGTCTCTAAACAGTGGGATCACAACCTTCTAGAAGTGTTTGTAGCCGTCGGTCGAAAGGTCACCCAAGTGGACATCCCAGACCCCACACTTAAAAGAATCCAAGAGTCCGTTTCCAAAGCAGCGCACTTCGCAACTAATATGCCTGACAACAGGCTTTACAATGGGATAGAAACTGAAACTCATCCCTATCCAACCATTGATGGTATCTTTGACCACAAGACAGAAGATTTTTACGAAAGAGCTCCCAAACTCGTAAACCTAGCCATTGAGTCTTCCCACGAATCTGGAGCCAAAAGATCTGCAGGTGTTCTCTACTTCGGCACAGAGAGGAAGAAATTATTGACAAGTCATGGGATAAGCGGCTCTTACAATTCGTCGTACTACATGTTCACCATCCGCTCCTTCGTGGATCATCAAAGCAGCGGCCAGCATGTCGTCGGAGGGCGGGATTTAACGAACATTCAGGAGAAAATCGTTAGAGCTGGCGCTGAGGCTGGCAAGATTGCTGAGATGGCGATGGGTGGAAAACAAGGCAGAGCTGGTGAATATGATCTGATTATGAGCCCAACGGTGGCAGGCAATGTGCTAGGGCAGATCACAGACAGAGCAAATCCAATTATGATATTGATGGGTATGAGCCCTTTGCAGGATAAGATCGGCAAACAAATCGGGCCAGAGAATCTGAACGTAACTGACGACCCCACGCTAGGGGAGGGCTTGGACAGCAGACCTTTCGACGTGGAAGGTACCCCCTCCAGGGAGACGCCTATAATAAAAGACGGGGTTCTTACTGGGTTAATACATAACACTTCCACCAGCAAATTGATGCGCACTGATAGCACAGGTAACTCTTCTTTCGTAAACTTCGGTGCGGGAAGTAAGTTGCTTGCTCCGGCACCCACTAACAATGTCTATCAACGAGGCAGTTACTCCCCCGATGAAATCATCACCGAATCTAGTAAGCCAACCATTTACGTAACAAGCAACTGGTACACCCGTTTCACAAATATGCTAGAAGGTGAATTTTCGACCATCCCCCGAGACGGCATGTTCCTGGTTGAAGATGGAGAGATCAAGAGGCCTATCCGAAAACTGAGGTTAGCTGACAACCTTTTAGATATGATGGAGAGAATTGAAGCCATAGGCAAGGATGTCAAACAGATAAGCTGGTGGGAAGTAACCACTCCGACCTTCATACCTACCATTAAAGTCGCTGACTGTAACTTCACAGCCGCAACGAAATGAATCTTGACTAGATGGAAGCCCCCCTGGGATCGCATCCTAAGAATCTTTAAATAACACTGCTGGGACTCAACAACTTCATCAAGGTGAAGGGTTTGAGCGAGGCCGAAGAGATCCAACTGTTCGGGAAGTGGAGTTTCGATGGAATAGAGGTTAAGGACCCGGGGCTTAGACGTTACATCTCTCTTAAGCCAGTCTATATCCCTCATAGTATGGGCAGACATGAACATAGACGGTTTCGTAAGGCCGGAGTCAACATCGTTGAGAGACTTATCAACAACCTGATGCGGCCAGGAGATACCGCTGGAAAGAAGACTAGAGCCATAAGTGCCTTGAGGAACGCCTTCGAGATCATTCATCTCCGCACAAAGAAGAACCCCCTAGAAATCCTGGTGAAGGCCATCGAAAACTCTGCTCCTTGCGAGGGCACAACAAGAATCGGCTACGGAGGTATTGCCTATCGCATGGCCGTAGATGTTTCACCACAGAGACGGTTAGATGTTGCCCTACGGTTTCTCTCCGAAGGAGCCAGAAAGGCCGCATTCGGAACTCCCCGAACTCTGGAGGAATGCCTTGCCGAAGAGCTGATTCTAGCAGCAAATGAAGATACAAAGAGCAACGCCATAAGTAAACGCCACGAAATGGAAAGGATAGCCCGGTCATCCCGCTAAAAAATTGTAAAACCAATTCGATCTACATATTTCCACATTCAAAGAGAGAGACATTAATCATAAACGTAGGTATCACGCCAACATAGTGAATCTAATTAGAAGAGATGTAAAAAGACTACTTTATACCTCGGTTTGCAATTCATATATATTTAAGGAACAACGATGTGGACCAGTCTGCGACCTGATGCCACAGCTATTCTAAAGGACAGAAGGGTGCGCACAAGCTTAGCTAGATACTTTGATGTGATGGAAGACAATAAACCAGCCAAATTCCTAATTGCGCAGCATCTATCAGCAGACTACAGCCATGAGGATTCACTACCACAGTTATGGCAACTTCATGATCGATTGACCAGGAGATTCTATCAACTTCAAGAGAAGATCGATACTCATCAAAGAAGTTTCCAGAAACCAGAAACAGCGAAACGGTCATATCTGGACTTGAAAATCGAGATAGCAAGGCGTATGCTAAAAAATTGCAGCTTCTGCACTCGCAGTTGCCGTGCCAATCGCCTCCAAGGAGAAAAGGGATTCTGCGGATGCGGAGCGAAGATTCAGGTGTCAACAATCTTCCAACACTGGGGAGAGGAACCAGAACTTGTCCCATCTGGAACAATATTCACCATGGGCTGCTCTCTACGATGTCTTCACTGTCAAAACTGGAGCATATCACAGTGGTACGAAGAAGGCGAGATTTGCTCACCGGATCGTTTAGCCAGATCTATTGAGAACCTCCGAAAGAGGGGATGTAGAAACGCAAATCTGGTAGGCGGAGACCCAACACCTTGGCTGCAGCAATGGTTAGAGGCGTTTAAAAACGTAAAGGTTAACCTACCTGTGATCTGGAACTCAAACTCCTACTACAGCCAGCCAACATCGAAACTCCTAGCAGGATTCATAGATGTTTATCTCCTAGACTTCAAATACGGAAGCAATGAATGCGCTGAAAAAATCTCTGACGCCCCTGAATACTGGCAAGCCTGTACCAGAAATCACCTGTACGCCGAAAAATATGGAGAACCCATAATCCGTGTTCTGGTCCTGCCTGAACATCTAGAATGTTGCACAAAACCTATCCTGAGCTGGATCTCCAAGAAACTTGGAAGAGAAACTAGAGTCAACCTGATGTTCCAATATCGATCAGAATGGAGAGCCAAAGAAATCCCTGAACTCCGAAGAAGACTAACCAACAAGGAAAGAGACGAAGCAAAGAACTCGGCTAAAAAAGCTGGGCTGACCAACTTCATCACCTAACTCATGGCCGCCTAGCATAGGAAGCAGAGAAACATCAACACAAGAAAAGGTCCGAAGCCTCCTTTGCTCAAGCAATCTGGAACTAAACCAAAAGGTATTTTTCGTCCCTTCACACCTACTCACATGACAAAGGGCGAGAAGGGTATGCGTTACTGTCCAGAGTGCGGCGGAGAATTGAAGTACATTTCCGCCACTAAACGCTACGTGTGTAGGAGCTGTGGACTTTCTCTGACGCATCAAGAACTCATCGAGTCACGTCGAGAGCTGAGGCCAAGATTCGAGACTGAACGGGAGCAGCGGCGTAAAGAACGGAAAGAGTACCTTAAGTGGTGGCTTGGCAAGAAGAAGTAGAGAAACCAGCATGTAGCGTTCGAATCATCTGCTTAGGTTAGGCACTTCTTAACATAATGGCCAATACTCTTGAATAGAAGTCTTAACCTCTTAGTTTTGAGGAAATTAGATGGCGTTCTCGACAGAAATTATCTGTATAGGAAGAGAACTCCTGATAGGAAAAACCGTCAATACCAATGGAAATTGGCTGGCAAAACGAATAACAAGTTCTGGAGGCACCGTAACAAGAATTAATGTAGTTGATGATAACGTTGATGACATCGCCTCCATATTGCGGGAGTCGATGGAAAGGAGAAACGACTACGTAATCACTGTGGGAGGACTGGGCCCCACTTTTGACGATAAAACCTTACAAGGCGTTGCCAAAGCGTTCGGCCGTAAATTGACGGTCAACGATAAGGCGCTTGAGATGGTAGAGGATAAGTATCGAAGCTACGTGGCGGAGGGTCGGATAGGCCAGTTCGAATTGACTTCTTCTAGGGTCAAGATGGCCAAGCTTCCAGAGGAGGCTGAGCCCTTGCCCAATCCTGTCGGAACAGCGCCTGGCGTGAAGATAAAATGGGGAAAGAAGACGATAATATCGCTTCCTGGTGTTCCCTCAGAGATGAAGACCATATTTGAAGACTCCGTGCTTCCAACTCTTAAGAAGGCAACTGGAAACTTGACATTTTTGGAGGCGGGCATGAAAGTAACCAGTGTTGTGGAATCTGAATTGGCTCCAATAATTGATGACGTGATGAATGGCAACCCATACGTCTACATAAAATCCCATCCACAAGGGGCAGAGAGGATTCCCAGAATAGAGTTCCACCTTTCCACCACAGCGAAAAATTTCACGGTGGCCAGAAACCGGCTCAAAAAGGCCCTCTCTCAATTATCAAAGATGATTAAGAAGAAGGGTGGGAAAATCAACGGAGTCAGGCAAGGAATCTGATCTTTCAGAAAAGCTTTGTAGGCCAACCGAGACTCTGGTGCCACAGGTTTTCGGCTGGGCCTCTGCAAGGGCTCATATCAAGGTGTGGCGGGCCCGCCGGGAATTGAACCCGGGACCACCGGGTTAAAAGCCCGGTGCTTTAGGAGTTCAGACTCTTCCTTGCTGAGCTACGGGCCCGCAGGTTAGACTTAGATTATCTGTATATTATATTCATTACTTTAGCGAAGGCTGCTTGATCAAAGCCCTAAGAGGTATATACTATAGGTTTCCATCGGCTAGTAGGTGAGCTTTTCGCCCGAGGTGAAGATGCGTTCGAGAGTGGCGTTTAGGTTGATAAATCCTTCGTTCGTTTTTGCAGATACGGGTGTCAAAAGGAAATTCAGTTCCAATCGGTGGATGGCGTGCATCATATCGCGACTGAGCAGGCGTTTCGTTCCGCTTAGCTTCTTCTCGATTGCAGACTCTAGTGTTCTAGGTTTGGCTGACCAATCGATGATGCAATCTATCTTTTCTGGGGGTAAAAGATCACATTTTGAGAGCACATGTGTCTGGGGAATGAAGAAACGGTTGTAAAGGGCGGCGGAAAGGAAGAGATTTGAGACATAGTTGAGGGGATCAACTGAGAACACTGAGTCAAACAGGTATATCACAGCTTTGGGTTCCTTAGTCAATTCTTTGGCTATGTATGGCCCGCTTGCTCTGAAAGCAAAGAGCTCCATCTGACCAGGCGTGTCAACCAGGACGATATCGGCCTGAAGACTCTCCATTTCCCTTCCAAGACGTTCTACCTCCTCCGCGATCAAGTCCGCTGCCAGTATCAGTGCACCGTTGGGTCCTAAACCGTACTCTTTCATGATAGATTCAACGACTAAATAGTCGCGGATGTCTATATCGGGCTTGTACGGCAGTTTCAGGGCTCCCGGATCAAGATTCAACGTAGCCACATCCTGTTTCTGAGTGATCAACCAGTTTGTGAGAGATGCAGTCAGGAGTGATTTACCCGACCCCGCTGTTCCTACTATAAAAGATATAAACATATAGTGCACCACTGAATCAGTAATCAGAATTAGTCCGCATGACTTATTTATTTCATTTTTCTGGAAGCCTCCCTTGAAAAAGTTGTGTTCTTATCAGGAGTTCACCAGGCTCCGATACAGTTTTCTGCTTAAGACTTCTGATTGTATAATTCTCTCCAGCTCTTTCTTGCTGATGTGTTCACAGTCAGGCTGAAAAATCAGCCCTTGATGCCCTGTCAGTCAATGATCAAAACTGTCTGAGTTCTATCTCTGTTAGATTTCTTACGTGGGCTCCTGAGAAAGTGATGAAAGCTGGCAATCTGAAAATGATTGGGTGTCGAAGAGAATGGGGAGTGATACTGCTAATGCTCGGAGGACTGACCCTACATGCGTGTCTAGCAAGATTCCTATAGATCTTGCTAGAAAAAGGAAGCCTGCGCGCAACATACAAATGTTTTTGGCGGTTTCCTTCGTTTTTGTGCGTGTAAAAACACCCTTTTCTTGGCAGAGCAGTATATAAAGGTCCACGAGAATATCAATTATGAATAACATGTTAGGGTTAAGCTTTTGGAGTTTTGATTGTTGGCTGGTGAATGTAGGTGAGTGAAGAGGAGCTTGTTGAGAAGGCTGAGGTGATCTCAGCGGTCAGAGACTATGAGACGAAGAGGACCCGAAAGAAGGAAAAAAAGGTAGATTTTACGGTATCACCTGCGGAGTCAGATAGCAAGACACTGATACGAGTCATCACCGAAGCAAAGTCGAAGTCAGGATACGTTACTGTGGATACAGTTAGACAGATGACTGAAGATCTGAAGGCGAGGGAGTACGATGATGGTATAATTATTGGCAAAAGGTTCACTAAGGCGGCTAAAAGAGAGATGGAGCGCGCACGCATTGAGACCATTTCGGAGAGAATTGAACCCCATTTCAGATCAGAACGGCTTTACGCGGTGATAAACAGCTGCATACAAGAATTGTGCAAGGCGAAGTGTGGAAAGGTTCCAGCCAAGGAGTCTGACTGCAAGGGTTATACTGATGATCATTACACCTGCGATGTTAGGTTGATCAGTGATAACGCCAGTTTTCATTTTGATCTTGGTTGGACGGATTTCCTGGAGAGAGATTTAGCCAAGCTTTTAGGAATCAGAAAATCTTTGAAGGATCAGTAGACACACCAAAGAGTAAATCGAGGTAAGAGGGAGCTGCCCGCAACTAGCTATACTCATTTATTGTAGTACCCCTGGCAGTTGTACATTTACAGACCCTACAAAGGACCTTTGGTCTTAGCACACACCTGTAGAAGATCCTTTTCTGTCTGTAGGCGTGCTACGGAACACCACCGCACCGAAGCCTCCTCGCCTTCTGTTCCCGCGATAAATTCTCAGATAACTCTTAAATATGTGGAGCAGCGTCTTGGCTAGAAGCTTAGGATGTCGAGAGGAATCAGAAAACGGTTAAGTGGCGAATTCTCCTTAATGAGGGTAACCTACTTACTCTGATCGTTAGCTGGTTTTTCATCTATTCACTTTTTCTCTAACGTTCTCGTTTGAGTCTCCCTTTGTCAGAAAGCTTGAAGCGCCCCCGTTCATTATTGGTTTGATGGGGTCCGCTGGAGCAGCTATGTTGAGCCTAGTCAGGATACCTGGGGCCTACATAGCTGACAGATATGGCAGAAAGCAGATAACCGTAGTCATGACATTTGCCATTGCGCTCTCATATCTCTTCTACATACTTGCACCGGATTGGAGATTTGTGCTTATTGGAATGATCATCTCTAATCTGAGTCTGATCTATCAGCCAGCTCTGCAAGCCATACTCGCGGACTCTATTCCACCTGAGAAGCGGGGAATGGGATTCGCTGCTACTAATGTAGTGCCTAATATCCCAACCATTTTTGCGCCCGCGTTGGCGGGTGTGTTGGTAGAAACTCACGGCTTAGTTCCTGGTATGCGTATAGTCTATACAATCGTCTTCTTCTGTATACTGGCTGCGGCACTTGTGAGGCTCCTATTCTTAGAGGAGACACTTCAAGAACCTCAGAAAATTAGGCTTGGAGAGATGAAGGAGGCCTTCAGGCGCTCCTTGGGATCCATAATTGACGCTTGGAGATATGTGTCACCCAGCCTCAGGTTCCTAACAGTGGCTTTGTTGGTGAGTGCCTTTGAGGAACCAATGTGGCACAGGTTTATGTCCCCTACGTTTTTGATGTGGTGGGAGTCAGTGACATAGAATGGGGATTCATAAACACGGAATACACGACAACTATGATTATCGTTGGTTTCTTCTTTGGAAAGCTCGTAGATAAACTGGGCAGGAAGAATTCTCTGGTCTTTGGCTATTTCTTTATCTTTACTCCCTCAAGCCTTTCCTTCCTATTCTGCAGGAACTCCCCCCATCTGCTCATCGCATACGTTGTATTCGCCCTAGGAGGAAGTATGATAATGCCGGCCTATAGCGCTCTTCAGGCAGATATGATTCCACGAGAGAGAAGGTGTAAGATTATGGGAACTATTGGAACTCTGAACGTTTTGGCAATAGTTCCTGCGTCTGCTCTGGGAGGATTTTTATACGACTTTAATCCCACATACCCGTTCGTCTTCGCAGTAGTTTTAGGCGTCATCGTAGGTCTAATCGTACTTTTGAGGGTTGAAGAGCCTAAGATCAAAGAAGTATAATGTTACCACTCACGCGTATAAACTCAACATCCTAGCAACATCAGCTTATTGGAACTAGAGAATGTCTGACCGTGAAGGAAGCTTTATTATTTTATCTGTAGTAATCCCCTAGGCACAATCATCATTCGTCGAGGACTTAACAATGAAACCGTTGCCTAGAGAATGTGACTTCCGTGAAATGGAGAAGAAGTGGCAACGCAGATGGGAAGAGATGGGTATCTATCGCTTCGACTGGGAGGACACTAACCGACCAATCTTTACCATAGACACGCCGCCGCCCTATCCGTCAGGCGATTTCCACATGGGAAACGCCCTGAACCACACCTACTTCGACATAGTAGCTCGTTACGAACGCATGCGTGGCCATAATGTACTATTTCCCCAAGGCTTCGACTGTCACGGCCTCCCTACAGAGGTGGAAACAGAAGAATATTACGACATTAAGAAGACGGATGTGTCATCAGAAGAGTTCATCAGGCTCTGCAACGAATTCGTAGATAAGTATATAGATATTATGCGCACAGCCATAAAACGGTTAGGTTGCTCCATAGACTGGACCACAGAATATCAGACCAGAAACCCAGAGTACTGGCGCAAAACCCAACTCAGCTTCATTCTTCTGTACAATAGGAATTACATCTACCAAGGAACACACCCCATAAACTGGTGTCCCCGCTGCGAAACAGCCATAGCCGACGCTGAGGTGGAACACGAACCAAAACAGGGCCAACTCAACTACATAAGATTCCCACTAGAAGACCGGCAACACCTATCTATAGCCACAACACGGCCAGAACTACTCTCCTCCTGCGTGGCGGTGGCAGTCCACCCGGACGATGAACGATACCAGAAATTCATCGGAAAGAGTATCCAGGTGCCAACGACCGACAGGGCAGTGAGGATTATCACTGATGAGATGGTGGACCCAGAGTTTGGAACCGGCATGGTGATGATATGTACTTATGGAGACAAAGCCGACGTAACGGCCGTCAAAACCCGCAAGCTCCCAGTCATCATGTCGATTAACGAGGAGGGCAGAATGACAGAGCAGACGGGAAAATACGCCGGCATGACCACCCGGGAGGCCCGAGAGGCCATACTAGCAGACCTCAAAGAACAGGCTCTCTTGGATAAGAGCGAATATATCCAACAGGAGGTGGGCACATGCTGGAGATGCCACACACCCATAGAAATCCTGGAACGCAAACAATGGTTCATGAAAACGCGTAAGCTCACTCCTCAAGTGGAAAAGACTGCCAATGAGATCACCTGGTACCCAGAATACATGAAAGCTCGCCTGATAGACTGGGCACGATCTCTGGACTGGGACTGGGTCATCAGCCGTCAGAGAGTATTTGCAACGCCGATTCCCCTCTGGTATTGTAAAGAATGCTCAGAAATAATCTCAGCACAAGAGGACTGGCTTCCAGTAGACCCCAGAACAGAAGATCCGAAAATTGATGAGTGCCCCAAATGCGGCTCCAAGAGATTCACTCCAGAGAGAGATGTGCTGGACACTTGGTTCGACTCATCCATAACCTGTGCCGTCCATGCTGGCTGGCCAGATAGAGAGGACTGGCAGAGACGTTTCCCGGCTGATGTGCACCCTTCGGGTACAGATATCATAAGAACTTGGGCCTACTATCTTATGGTTCGACACCTAGCACTCTTCGAGCAGACACCCTACAAGAGCTGCCTCATCAACGGTATGGTCTTAGGAAGCGATGGAAGGATGATGCACAAATCTTACGGTAACTATGAGGCCACCCCTGAGGTTTTCAATAGATACGGTGCAGACGCCGCCAGGCAATGGGCGGCCAGTGGCGGTACCACAGGCTCAGATATACCCTTCAGATGGCCAGATGTGGAGTACGGCTGGAGATTCCAGACGAAACTATGGAACGCAGCCCGATTTGCCAGCCTAGCCTTGAAAGGGTATACAGAACAGAAAAAGCCGCAGCTTGAACTCCTAGATAGATGGCTGTTAAGTAAACTGGAAAGAGTTACGATGATAGCCACTGATGCCCTAGAAGAATGCCAATTCAATACCGCAACCCAAGAGATCAGAAACTTCACTTGGCACCAACTCTGCGACCGGTACATCGAAGCCATAAAACATAGACTCTACAAGCCTGAAGAGTACGGAGAAGAAAAGCAGAGAGCGGCACAAGAGACGCTATACACGGCAATATACAGAATTCTGCAGATCCTCGCACCCATAACCCCCCATATAACTGAGGAGATCTACCGGCTCATGTACGCGGAAGACAAGAAACACGCCAGCATCCACATCTCACCCTGGCCGGAACCGGAAGAAGCGAACATCAACAAAGAAGCCGAGAAACACGGAGACCTAGTGATGAGTGTTATAGAGGAGATCAGGAGAGAGAAAGCAGAGCAGAGTGTGCCCTTGAATGCCGTGATCAAGAAATTGACTATTCACACAGGGAGCAAGCAGAGAGCCCAGATGCTGGATCTGGCCGTGGAAGACATTCAGGGGACATGCAAAATAGAGAAGATTACAGTTCTATCGGCGGAGGGTGAAGGCAGAGAGGTGCAGGAGTATCCCAACATTCGATTCGTCGCGGAATATTAGCCCTGAACATTAAACCGAAGAATAGCCGCGATTCCACCGAAGGATTTCAGTAACATCTGCCCCTCCTCGGTCTCAACTGATATAACCTCAATATCCGCCCCCATCTGGTCAGCCAGCTCAACCAGATGCTCAATTAGATCCTGGACTTTCGCCACAAATAGAGCCGGGGCGTCACAATTTGGACACGGCTCGCCACTCAGCTTCTGCTCATAATCGACAGTTGACTCTTCCCTCAGCGTCTCTTCCTTCACATAGTCACAGGCAGTACACTCCGCCGTGACCCGTACCAGATCAAGTTCCTCAGATAATAGCAGAATCTCCACCGCTCCCATCTTCAGGGCACGTCTTACTTCATCCTCCCCGTAGGTGGCTAAGCCTGTGTCGTGCCCTATCTCATCCAGAAAATCCTGCATGATATCCTTCTCTTCGATGTAGCGAACGCGTCTCAGAATCTCGGGAGCCCTCTCCATTATCTCTTCTACCCCCTGGTCACCTGTATAGGCGGTATCCATGGTGGAGAGAACCTTATCCTCCAAGGTATACTGTAGGTAGTCTCTCTTCGAGAAGTCCAGTTTTGTAGGGCCTGGACCCGCGATTATAATGCCCTTCAGGTCCTCCAAGGGTAGAAAAATTTCGTTGGCATGCTTTCCCACCCGTTTGAAATATTGGAGTAGTTTAGATTCTCGCTGACGTGTGAATCTCTGGGCTGACTGGCCTCCAGCCCTGAACTTTCCAGGAACTCCTGAGGTGATCTCTCTGACGATTTCTAGGCGACTACCCCGTAATATGGCGAAGGTAGCTTCGCTTGCGTCCATGACCACCACCCCGTAGGTCTCTCTCTCCCTCAGAAATTTCTTGAGATATTCTGTGTGAAATCTGGAGTCACACCGATAAAGATACACCTGAATAGGTTCTGGGGGCTGGATTACATAGGTTTCAACCTTTTCGCTCCCTGGCCCGCCGTTCTGGGGAATGGCTCCGCAGAAGATGACTATTCCGTTCTCGGGAACCTCCGTGAAGAGTTTCAGGCGTTGCATCACCCTTGTAATGGCGTCTTGAACATTCTTTCTGGTGGTATCCGATTTTATGTTGGCGGCCGTTCCATACTCCTGCTTCAGCATAGCCATGACATCGCTGAGTTGACGGTCAGGAGGCACGTAGAGAGAGACCAGCTCGGTTCCTCTACCTTCCTTTGACGCCAGCTTCTGTAATGCCCGCTTCAGGCGGAATCTTTCAAGCGAGGTCCTTTTCTTCTTCACTTGTTAATCCACACAATCAACATGCTACGAATCAAGGGGCAAATAAGAGTTGCCATTTCTAGCCAGCTGTGGCTTGATCATCGTAAAACCTCTGCCCTAGATCTCAATGAAATGTTGCAGTCCGTCTTCAAGGCTCCTTCATAGATCTCTGTATCTGTGGATCTCCCAGTCGGTGACGCTCTTCTGAAACGCCTCCCATTCTGCGGTTTTTATCTCTAGATATTTGTTGAAGACATGCTCCCCTAATGTTTCTCTCATGAATCTGCTTTCTCTAAATTCCTCTATAGCCTCCCCTAGATCTTCCGGTAGTGTTTTGATGTAGAATCTAGCGAGTTTACTGTCATCAAATCCGTAAACGTCCTCCTCCACAGGATCAGGAGGCTCAATCTCTTCTTCAATTCCCTTCAGACCTGCTGCCAACATAACTGCAAAGGCAAGGTAAGGATTACAGCTAGGATCTGGGCATCTCAACTCTAGTCTGGTCGACCTCTCCCTGCCCACACTGTACCTCGGAACTCTGAGGAGTGCAGAACGGTTTCTCTGCCCCCAGCAGATATAAACTGGCGCTTCGTATCCGCGGACCAGACGTTTGTAGCTATTCACGGTGGGGCACAGGACAGCTGCCATTTCTCTGATAGATCTCAGCTGCCCTCCCATGAACTGATAAGCTACAGGAGAGAGCTTATACTGATCTGTTTCATGGTAGAAGCTATTCTCACCCTTCTTGTCAAACAGGGATTGATGGGTGTGCATCCCACTTCCGTTGATGGCGAAGACTGGTTTAGGCATAAAGGTGGCATACAGTCCATGCTCATCTGCGACTGTCTTGATGGCCTGTTTGAGCACCATCACGTTATCAGCACTCTTTAATGCGTTGGAGTATTCTATGTCTATCTCGTGTTGGCTTGGGGCGCATTCGTGATGGGACATCTCCACATGTATCCCTAGCTTTTCGAGGGTGGAAACCATGACAGCCCGTATGTCCGTAGCCAGATCTCTGGGAGAGAAATCGAAGTATCCCGCTCTATCGTGATAGGTCCTCTCCTCTTTAGACCTGAACAAGAAGAATTCTATCTCTGGACCAACATGGTAGGAATATCCCCTCTCCGCGGCTCTCTTCTGGAAGCGTCTGAGAACGTTTCGGGGATCCCCCGCGAAGGGAGTTCTTTCTGGATCATAGACATCACAGATCATCCTGGCGACTTTCTTCCCATCCCGGGGCCAGGGTAGGAGGATATAGGTGGATACATCAGGGATTAAGAGCATGTCGCTTTCGTGTATTCTGGTAAACCCTTCTATTGAGGAGCCATCGAACCATTTCCCACTATCTAGGCAATCCTCCAATTCTCTGGGTGAGATGGTGACACTCTTCAGACGCCCTGACAGGTCGGAGAACATGAGATCTATAAATTCGACATTTTCGCTTTCTACTCTCTCAATAGTCTGGGTCTTGTCCATATTATCACACCCTACCTTATCCTACGTCAGTTTAAAACCTTTTGCGGCCTCTTAATTTGCAGTCTAGGGTGAAAAATGGATTCTTCCTATGCCTTTTGAGTAATCCCTTTAGGTGCCCACACTACTGAAAGGAGATTATTACAAAGACATAGCAAACTTTCATAAACGTTTTATAATCGCGGACTTACGAAACTGTAAAGTGAGAGAAGAACGAGGATGAAGAAAACAGCGGTATACAAGATAGACCTGACCGAGATACCAGGAGAGGGCGACTTTCCGTGCCCGAAATGTGGGGCCACTCTATCCCCTGATGATGAAACTGAAAGCGTTTACACTATCTTGGACACCAAAATGAAGGAGGAATCTCTGGAAGAGTTGATAATCCAGTGCAACAGATGTGGAACTGAGATTCATCTAGTTGGGTTTCTCTCCACCCCCATTTAGAAAAATCGGACGGCTCTTGAATTCTTAATCCGGTATCTAAGGAACAGATAACTGAAGAAACTCAGCTTAGAAGAAGCTAGGGAAAAAGAAGGAAGCCAACATCATTCTGGTGGGTAGAGCAGCAGACGTTACAGTCTGTTTGGTGGTGGACCGGGCGGGATTTGAACCCGCGTCCTCCTGGATGCAAGCCAGGCGTTCATGCCAAGCTGAACTACCGGCCCACCCAGCTCCATGAAGATAAGCGATAAACTAAACTCTTTCGATAGCCCCCCTGCGGAGTTCGCTCAAATTGAGGACACAGTTTCTCCACTGTCTTAAGCCAAGGCAAGCTTACGTCACAACGAGCGACGAAGAATGCTCTCGGTATGTGTGGACTCATTAGCTACAGGGTTCTTAACTCCGCTTCAGGTCAGGGTACTTTTCTCTTATTTGGGCATCTACCATCTTTGCAATCATTTTCTTAGAGATCAGTACGTAGGGGACACCTTTAAGTTCGGCGAGGTCTGCAGGTTTCTGGTCTTGGGTCAGGACCAATAGCCCGTTCTTCTCAGCATACTCTATTACCCTTTTGTCACCCGCACCTTTCAGCCCTACGTCATGAACAGTCAATACAGTCCAACCTAATATCTCAAAGTACTCCTTAAGCCCTGTATACATCTCATCAAGAAGAAGCTTCAAAGCTGACCTCCCACTTTCATTAACATCTACATCATCACGATGAGCTAATTTTTAAAGGTGCCGCCAACTCTGGGGCACCCAAAGGCATGCATGAAGCAGATGATGTGATCCATGCTGGTTACCACTGAGGATAGTTTCTCATGGCAATTCCAGCGCCTTAGTATACGCTTCCAATAGAACATTGATGTTGAGGGCCGGGGCCGGGATTTGAACCCGGGCGCCAGGCTCCACAGGCCTGTAGGCTAACCAGGCTACCTCACCCCGGCCAAGTTTAGAGAAGTTCTTCGCCTACCGTTTCGTACTTACGCTTCTGAAGGAAGCAAGGTTATCTGTTTTACAGACGTATTCGAACTCCACCTCAAGCAACTCTTTGATTTCCTCTGGTTTCTCTGCGACTAACACTGTAAACTCATCACTGGATTCTTGAAAGATGTTTTGTTCAGTGTTATATATCTCTCGGTGCTGCTAAAACTCTTATGCCTAGGAAAGTTTTGACATAGTAGCTTTGGTTTCGCAGTATAGCCTTGTTGCTTTCCAATCCGGAAGGTGTGGAAGCTGATGTTCAGTAGACATGGACTATTGAGTTTCTCTGGCTAACCGTTTTCTGGATTTGTTATAGGTGGTGCGTTGACTTGACACCTAGCTGTCAACGAACTCTTTCCGAATCTCAGTGGCACTCGATTCCAGCATATTCAAGAGTTTGTTGCTTACTTCCCGAATCCGAGGATTGCTATTCTTCTCTGGCTTGTTTAGGGTACTGAGACGTTTCTGTGAATCTACACCTATCCACTCCGGGCTCTTGGCTTAATGGGCTCGCGTAGTTGTCTCTTTGAGCAAATGAAGAAATGTTGATGCCTTAGGGATCCATCCTGAAATTGAGATGTAGAGCGGGCATTCTAGCTCGTGTTGGAAACTGTTAGGATCAGAAGCTGCTAGATCTGTACTCCTCTGGCTACTTATATGCAGGGATAGCTGCATGCATGAAAGACACTTCTAGAATCTCCTATGTTCCTTCTTTGCTCTAGATTCTGTATATTTTCCTCTCCATTCAAAACCACAGTTCTTACATCTTTTTTGTTGATCATGTGGTCCCGAATAGACTATCTGCTTACTTTTACATCTGGGACATTGTTCACCTCTACCCATATACATACCACCTTTTGGTTCGATGAATAACATACTATATTATAGATGCAACTTCTACTAAAGACTTAAGAAAGTACTATGCAAGAAAAGGTACGGAGCTTCTTCTTTGGTCATAAGAAAAAAACCAAAAGAGGAGAGAAAGGGTTCTCGATTGAATCTACCTTCTACTCCTGCATGCACATATTCGTATCTCTCACATGCCATATTTGTCCTCTTCAATCTTCTCATAAAGCCTACGAACCGATTCCTGGTGGGAAATCTGTCCTCTTCCATTTCAATCGGTCATCCCTTTAGTCTAGGTAGATCTATTAAGTCATCTATCCGTGTGCGCGTGTACGAAGTGGTGATGTTAAAATCGGATATGCTAGCTTCTTTCTGTAGGATAACCAGCTTTTTTACAGTCTTTGATGCCGCCAGCATAATGTTTGACGTTTTTGAAGCCCATCTCCTTCAATCTCTCCACCTCATTGCGGCTTGCGGTACAGGAAAAACTGCTGCAGTATACCACTATCTCGTCGTCCTCGCTGAGCACTCTTTCTGCTTTTTCATCAACTTCCTCGAGGGGTAGAGAAATCGCACCCGGTAAATGTTCATCTTTGTAGGAGGGAGCACTCCTTGCGTCAACCAAGACGAAACTATCGCCGCGATCTATCTTTTTATTCAGCTCTTTCCTTCTGATCTTTCCAGAGCCCATCTCTGCGATCTTTCTCAACATCTCTTACTCATCACCTCCTAATTCATACATAGCTAATCCTCCCTCTTCTGAGAGCTTCTAAAATGGATTTGCTACACTTCTCACCTAATTACCTTTGGGTTTCACGATTTTGTGTAGCAGTCTATTGGGTTTTCTTGTGGAGTTCGGTGAATTTTTCGCCGTCTAATATGAGTTTGTATTCAACTTTCACCTCGGGCATAAAACGTACCATGATGTTTAGCATCTGCTCCGATTTTTCAACTTCAACTACGGTGAAACCTTTGAAGCCTACATGTATGACACGGGAGGGTAGAGTATCTTCGGAAACTTGCTTGGGGCCTTCCTCTTTCTTCCGTAGCTTTTTCCACTTTCTCTAACACTTTTTCCACGTCTTCTGAGTTGAACTCCCACAACACAACATACTTCATTTATACACTTCAGAAGCGTTAAGGTTCAGTGTTTATCGAAAATGTTCGGTGTTTCAGATGGCTAACTCGCGAGATGCGCCGTACCACGTAACGATTGAGATTGAGAACCGGCAGTGCAGATCCTTGAGCATGCTCAAGGATTCTGGCATTAAGCAGTATTCGCTGACCGATATCAGGGGTCTACCAAAGGGACCCACCAGACATCTGGTGAGGACGTCTTTAAAGGCAATCGACAAAACATTCAGAACCAAGCTTTCGAGAATCCCCGATAGCATATATGGCGGGGAAGAGTCCGCCTGGTTTGACAGCGACGGCTGTGATGTGTGTGGGGCGGTATTATCTCAAGACTCATTTCTCATCTCTGGAAGGCACATAGGAGACTTCACCATGATCTACTCCTTCGTGGCACCCACCTTTAAAGCCTACCAGCAGATCATAACAAGCTTAGAATCCAAGGGCTGGAAACTGAAGATCTTGGAAGTCGGAAGATTCAGATCAGAAAAGCACATCCTGACCGAAACACAGGAAAGAACACTCTTGCTAGCTCTAAGACTAGGCTTCTTCGAAGTCCCAAGGAGAATAACGATGCGAGAGCTCTCCGACAGGCTACAGGTCGCACTATCAACCTTATCAGAAAACATCAGAAGCGGTCTGCGCCGCTTAGTAGAAGAACATTTCAAAACTTAAGAAATGGCGGGTACATCTCTCTTCGATTCACTCGCAAGATCTGGGTATGAAACTTCTCATGCGCATGCATGCATGGTAACCTTACTCCCAATGATCTCGTACTGAGAAGGCTAGACTTCAGCCTGCTCTTCTGAGTGAAGTGGTCCCTTAGTGCCCGTTTCGCGAGGGCATTTACCTTCTGCTTTTAGCCGGCAGTAGCTGGGATGTTTTCCAGTTTTGTCGTAATACCTAAGATGTTCAAGAAAGAAAGGGGGTTGGGGTGCCGACTGGACGAACTCTACGAACTTTACAAGTTTTTCTACACTTTCAGGGTTTATTCTATGTTCTATATCGCAAGCATCCTCCTCAGCGTTTTCTTCCTTAACCCCTATCATTATCAAAAACTTCTTCAATGCTTGGTGTCTTCTCTCTAAAGTTTCTGCAAAGGATTTGCCCTTAGGCGCCAGTACAACACCCCTATACTTTGTGTAGTTCACGAATTTCTGTTTATCCAGCTTTTGCAACATGCTTGTTACGCTTGGGGGTTTCACATTTAATGTAGAGGCTATGTCAACGACTCTCGCGTAACCACGCTCTTTGATGAGGCTGTAGACTGTTTCAACGTAATGCTGCTCAGCTTCAGTCAGCCCCGTTATCTCTCGAGTTTTCACCATCCCAGCCTCCTTTAGGTTTATCTAACTTTGTTAAATAAAGCTAAATCCTTATTTATAAGCTTTCCACATATACAAGTGACCTTAGCCGAGGAGTCGTTGGGAAACGAGGAACCAGAGTTGAAGCCAGCGTCAAGACAAGACAGCCAAAGGGGAATTGTGGCGTCCATTAACGGTTTACTGAGCCGTCAACATGATGGTGAAAAGCATGGAGAGCAAGCAGTCTCCAACGAGGGGTTGGGGAAGATAGCTCTCGTGGGAAGCCCTAACACCGGAAAGAGCGTTATGTTCCACAACCTTACAGGTTCCTATGTGACGGTGTCAAATTATCCAGGAACCACAGTAGAGGTGTCAAGAGGTAAGGGGAAAATTGAAGATAAGGAATTTGAGATCATTGACACACCTGGAATGTATTCTCTACTACCCATCACGGAAGACGAGCGAGTCGCCCGATCCATTTTGCTCGAAGAAAAACCCCGAGTCGTAGTTCAGCTGGTGGACGCCAAGAACCTGGAGAGGATGCTTCCCCTCACCCTTCAATTGATTGAAGCAAGACTCCCACTGATTCTTGTCCTAAATATGATGGACGAGGCTGAGAAGTCTGGAATAAGCGTCGACGCAGACCATCTAGAGGAAGAACTGGGTGTCCCTGTCGTCTCAACTGTCGCGGTAACTGGCAGAGGAATAGAAAAGTTAGAGAGGAGCATTCTCAATTATTCCCACAAATCGAAGCTGAAGACGGTCCACTATCATCCTAACATCGAGTCCTCTCTGGAACAGATCTCAAACCTCTTAGAGAAAGATTACCTGCTCTCGAATAGAACCATCGCCCTCTCACTTCTACAAGATGACCCGGAGATTTGGAAGCTGGTCAAACAAAAGGGAGAAGAGAAGGCTGGACCTGTTAAAGAGATTGTTGAAAAGACTCAACAAGAATGTGGCTATCCTCCAGGCTACTTCATAAACAGAAAGAGAAAGTGGGAGTCAGAGCGGATAGTCGCCAAGACAGTCACCTACCGGACAGAGGTGAAGGATACCTTCAGAGAAAAGTTAAGCAGACTGATGATGAGACCCTTGACCGGGATTCCCATCCTTCTCCTGGTGTTGTACTTCGGCCTCTACCAGTTCGTAGGCGTCTTTGGAGCCCAAACCTTGGTAGACTTCTTAGAAGCGATCGTCTTTGAAGAGTATTTCAACCCTGTAATCACTAGACTATTCTCTACCTATGTTCCGTATACACTGATGCAGGAACTCTTCGTTGGGGAGTACGGCATCATCACTCTTGGAGTTCGCTATGCAGTGGCCATCATCCTACCCATTGTGGGCACCTTCTTCATAGCCTTCTCCATCATCGAAGACACAGGCTACTTACCAAGGATGGCCCTGCTCATTGACCGTATCTTCAAGAAGATCGGGTTGAACGGAAGAGCGGTTATTCCCATGACCCTCGGTTTCGGATGCGACACAATGGCAGTCATAGTGACCCGAACCTTAGAGACCAAGAGAGAACGGACTATAGCAACGCTTCTTCTAGCCCTTGCCATTCCCTGCTCGGCGCAGTTGGGGGTTCTTCTGGGAATCTTAGCAGGCAATCCTTTGGCCGTAATAATCTGGGTGGTTGTGCTGGTTCTGATCTTCATGTTGGTGGGATTCCTTACAGCTCAGCTTATGCCCGGGGAAAGACCAAGCTTCTTCATGGAGATTCCACCCCTCAGGAGGCCCAAAGTGGGTAATGTGCTGATGAAAACATGTGCCCGTATGGAATGGTACTTCAAAGAGGTTTTCCCCCTCTTCATACTGGCCAGCGTTCTTATCTGGGCGGGACAGATAACAGGAGTCTTCGATAACATTGTTAACGTTTTAGCCTATCCGGTTGGATGGATAGGGCTTCCCAAGGAATCTGCCGTGGCCTTCCTCTTCGGGTTCTTCAGAAGAGATTATGGAGCCGCAGGATTATTCGACCTGCAACAATCGGGAGCGTTGTCCGGGAGCTCTTTGGTAGTGGCCGCAGTAACCCTTACCCTCTTCGTCCCGTGCATCGCACAATTCTCTGTAAACGCAAGGGAGAGAGGGCTGAAGACGGCTTTGGCCATGGCTCTCTTCATCTTTCCCTTCGCTTTCCTCGTAGGGTTCCTTCTAAACCTCACATTGATAGCTCTGGGGGTCCAACTGTGAAGTGCTCTTTGTGTGGCTACGAGTTTGAAGAAGACGAAAGCGTGATGACATGCAGAGGATGCCCTCTTCGACGAGGATGCAACATGATAAGATGCCCCAACTGCGGATACGAGGTGCCCGCCCGGTCGAAACTGGCTAAGATACTGAAGAGATGGAGGAAGGACGAGAATGGAACTGAGTGAACATGCAGAGGAGGTTCTGGAAGAACTGTGGACTCAGAAAGAGAAGGAAGGACGGTCCACCTTCAATCTGAACAGTCTGGCAGTTGACAAAAGGCACACTCCCATCCACGAACTGGTAAAGCTTGACCTAATCGTTCTGTCTGGAGATCAAATCCACTTGACCACCAAAGGAGAATCCGAAGCAGCCAACGTCGTCAGAAGACACAGACTAGCTGAGCGCCTCCTGGTTGACGTACTTGACACCAAAGGAGCGCTATTGGAGGAAACCGCCTGCAAACTCGAACACTTGATCAAGAGCGGCATAGAAGAGAACATTTGCTCTCTCCTAGGCCACCCAGAAGTCTGCCCCCACGGAAACCCTATACCTAAAGGCAAATGCTGTCTAGAAGGCTACGACAAAGCAGGCAAAATAGTCGTCGCCCTCTCCCAGCTACAACCCGAAGAAGAAGGAAGAATCGCTTACATCTCTGCCAGAGAACGAAAGAGACTCCAGAAGCTCATGGCCATGGGAGTTACACCCGGAACCACAGTGCGTCTGATCCAAAGATTTCCATCCTACGTCTTCCAGATGGGAGAAACACAAATTGCCTTAGATGAAACAATTGCAGATCAAATCTTTCTTCTTAAGACCAAATCTTAAAATTTCAGAACCATGCGCGCAAGCAAAGAATGTCCAAAATCAGAAGGTATGCATGAACACTTTACCGAACGCGACGGAACCAAGATTTACCGGAAAAAGAAGCGGGTAAACTCAAAACAAGCAGGCAAAGATTTAGCCGCCAAAAGTGGTGATGCAGTCTGTGGATCTTCTTCAGCTCCGGGTCTGTGGGTTGGTAGATGTTGTGTCTGCCCTTTCCGAAGAGTCTGGTGTAGAGGATATCGGATGGGAATGCTGGCTCTTCGTTTCTGGAGAGGTCGACGTTATGATGTGCTGGTCAAGTCGGTCTTGGGAAGTCCTGATCTTCCAGGCGATTCTGATCCCTTTAAGACTGGTTGAGGAGAACAGATCGTCTATGGGGTCCAGTCTTGACTTGCTGAGTTTAGGCTTGGTGGAGTTTGGAGGTGGAGAAGTTCGGTCTTCAGGGTTTTGCAGATGGCTCTCATCTTGTTGAGGATCTCGTAGGCTTGGCCAATAGGCTCCAGCTTATGTCTGTGGGTGAGATCTCGGTGGCATCTGACGGCGAACCTGACGTCGGTGGGATTCTTCTGCGCTAGGACTCTACCAGTCTTAAGTCGGGGATCTGGTAGAATTTGAAGTTGACCTCTACGAAGTTGAAGGCTTCAGAGTAGGCTTCGAGAGATGGGAGGCCTGGAACTTGGAAGTAGGCCCAGCCACCAGCTCCTATCAGAAACCTAGTCAACTAACCTTCATCTCTTCTGACCATAAAGTGCTTAGTTCTATCAGTTCTTCCACAATCCGATGGACACCTAGAATGTTTTACTATGAAAATTGGAGCCTGCTCAGATTCTGCTCACATCCTCATTCCTGGGGAGGGTCAGACGGCTCTTCTGTCATCATCACAGCCCCGGTAGGGCTCTGCCTGTTCTCAGAGTTACGTATCTAACCTTTTGAAGATTCGGTTGAAATTCGAACAAGCTAGCATGGTTTTTTCCTTTTCTTGGTTACTCGAGATCTAGGTCGGTTTGAAATATGTCATTCAGTTCTTCTCTGCACTTCTCAGCCTGTTCTGGATCTAGATCCTTCAACAGATGGTAGCCTTTGCGGAGTATGCCTGACTCCAGTGTTTCTACGGGTTTTTTGGCTGGCTGGCCCTCTGTTGTGATATTTAGGGGGGCATCCAACAGCTTCTCCACGATCCTCTCTATAGATCTTCGGTAGCACCGCGAGGCGTAGTGTAGGGTCCGATAGGCTCTTTCAGAGACCTTTATAGTTCTGCGATCTTTTGCCTCCGACGAAGCTGTGTTTCCCTCATCTTCTTTTGCCCAATCGGATAAGTTGTCCTTCACTTCGGCGAGTTCTCCTTCGTTCTTTTTAGGATCAGCCAAGTGCTCGAACATAATTCGATAGCCTCTTCAACACCTTTGAATACTCACATTTGACGCTTTTAGATGTTTGGAATTCTGACTATGCGGAATATTTGGTGAGGGCGGTCTAACCCCTGGAGATACTTGTGAATTCTTGACTTAGTCTTTAGGTGAAGCCATAAGTCTCTTCGGTCTTCCGCTTCACACTCAGAAGGCGTCTCTTCTCTTGGGTTCGCATACTTAAAAGGCGATAGTCTTGACCAGCTTCGTGTCCCCGGGCTGCCTGAGGATCTTCCAAAGCGTTGGATCCACTTCTTGGGATTGCTGGGAGAATCTATCCAGACCTTTGGGTCGGCTGAAGGTACATCTAAACCTTCCTCTCCTACACTGGTGCACAGCAGAATCTTGGCTTCCTCCCTGAACCCCAGCAAGCCTCAGGCTGGTCCCGTATCTCTCTTGTAAAAATGGTACCCAATTGTTTGGCAGCCATCATAGACTCCACATAGACTACGGACTGGCGATAGCGTCCTTTTTTGAGGACTCCCCGGGCGGCGAAGAGCTTGTGGTTGAACACCTGGTTCAGAGCTTATTGAACGGCTTGGTGGATATTGCTTCCATCCAAGTCTTTCCTGGGGTTCTGGAGGCCCTCTGAATCTCCAGGACTTGTAGTGGAGGACACTACTGGCTCCGTTCTCCACCATCCTGAAACGTAGAGGGCTGCTGTGCACCCAGAGGTATAGAAGGGACCAGGAAGATCACCTGTGTCGGGTGGGGCTCGGAGTCTTTTTTGAGTTTGGCTCCTGCCAAGTAGGTCTTGCCTAGACCGGTGGACAGTCCTAGGATAAGGGTGGGTTTTTCTAGTTCTTCTAGGATCTGTCTTTGGAAGGGCCAAAGAGTGTAATTCAGGCTGTCGATTGTAGGGCCTGGGTGGTTGTTTTTGACTTCTGAGGTGCCAAGTTGGGGATAGGAGCTGAACAGATAACTACCTTCGCCCAGGTATTCAAAATTACTCCTTCCACTCGCTCAAGGCTAAGTCCGACCCACTGAACCCTCAAGTGTTAGTCAAAAAGATGGGCTTTCCGTTTTGTACGATAAAATAAGATTTCAGTCAACTCTTATGATAATTCTATGATTTCAAATTGAACATCCATAGGTGAATCCACCTTTCATATCCGGAGAGTATTTCTACAATTCTGAAGAGTTAAATGAATGTCTAGAAGCAAAAGCTGAGTTGAAGGCGAAAATCAGATGAGCATTCAGAAGGAGAAGCCGAATTCGAATTCGTCCTACGAGAAAGAAGGCAGTAAGAATTTACACGAGCTACACAGAACATACCAGGTTCACGATCCCCACAAGTGTGTTGGGCACCCTACTTGTCAAGAGTGTACAAATATACTCTGCTAGCCTATCATTTTGACATGTGTCCCACATTCTATGTGATGTAATGCTATATGCAAGGTTGTAGTTTTCTCTATACATTGCTCTTCTTTTGTGAAGGAAACGTGCAGGTGACCTCTTTCGAATTTGCCCGTGGCTGACTGGATCAGTGCAAGATGTCCACTACTCTAGTTCTGGTTTATTGCTGTTTCTCTGTCCTCCCTGCTTTTAACCGGCACTAGACCTTGAAGCCAAGGGGGCTAACCCCAGAAGATAGAAAAACAGCCCACCATTTACGCATGTTGATGCACCATGAGGCAGGAAACTCCACTTACTCCTTGAGCAGCTTAGCTTGGAACCTCAATAGTTCCATATTCAGCGGGCTTCAATGTATACACGATCTTATTGTATAGAAGAAAAAAGAGGCGGGAGCCCCAAAAAAGAATGTGTCATTGCAATGAGATGGCGAGTTTCAGAAAAGTGTATGTTGTACGCGTTTTCCCCTTTGCAGTCCATACATCAATTTTCGATATATGTAACCTTCCACAAAGGAAACTTATAACAGGCAATGGAGTAGACTGCTCAAAAGTGCTGCCAAGAGGTGTGATGATAAGAATGCCCCGGACAAAGGGAGGAGCTGTTCCAAGAAAGAATATTCGCATACCGAAACCTATGATGGATGCAGTCGATGAGATTGTGAAAACCCATCCAGAACTCTTTCTCAACCGCCAGCAGTTTATAGAAGATGCCATAAGACAGAGCATTGAAAGAATCAGAGGGTTCGATTTCTCCAAGGAAGAGTAGAGTTGGGTTCTAGAACAATCTTCTATGTCAGTACTCTGTTGTTAATCCTCCCGGAAAACATCCAGATATTGAGAGAGAGCGGAGACATAACCCGGTTTACCACTAAACGCCCAAGAGAAGGTATCTAGACTAGAGAAGAGCTGATCACAGTTTCAGCATATTCAAAAGAACTGCGAGATCTCACTCTACTTTTATAACACTATGAAGAAATCGAACGCCTGGTTCAAACATTAAAGAAGATCTACCCGCACATATCATAACGGTACGCATGCAATAATAAGCATACCAAAAAAACGAGGTCCTTGCGGGAATCATAACTAGTCTTGAGCACTCTACGTCTTCCCGTCAGGTATTGTTTAATCTATTGATCCCAAGTTTCCATAAGCTTTTGGTGTCCAAAGCACGAGGCTGTGGTGTCAGACTTATAATCTAATCTGCTGATAACTTATTCTCGGGCGAGTCTGATGTCTGATGACTCTGATATGGCGATTATCGAATCAAAGTTGAAGGGAAATACTCTGCTTGTCTATTGGTATATGCTTGGATCTTCTGATCCCAAGGTTGGTGTCCGTGAGGTTCAGCGTTCTCTAGGCTTCTCGAGTCCAAGCGTTGCCAGTCACCACTTGAACAAACTTCTAGACCTTGGCTTGGTTGACAAGACTCGGACTGGCGAGTACTTCCTGGTGGAGGAGGTCGACGTGGGCATTCTCAGGTTCTTCACCAGACTGGGGCGATTCCTGGTTCCTCGTTATCTCTTCTATTCTGTCTGGCTTTCGACCATGCTACTCGTGTATTTCGTCTTCTGTGGCTTGTATGGCTACGTCCCTAACCTGTCTGCCATCATCTTCGGTTCCATAGCCAACCTGATTCTATGGTTTGAAACTATAAGACTTTGGAGGCAGAAACCGTTCTAGCAACGTAAAAGTTGTTCTAAACCGTAGACTTACACGCACGCCCGCTTGTGATAGTAAGCAATTGATATATGTATCCGACAATAACTAGCGGATATGCGAGAAAGAACTAAGCAGGTTTCAGAGTTTGTCCATGACTATCTGATGGAAACTGGCAAAGATCATGAAGATGAGCCGTGGGGCCCAAGATATCGTTGGGAACACACCTTGCGTGTTACTCACTGGGCTTGGGTTTTGGCAAAGGAAGAAGAGGCTGACATTGAGAAAAATATGATAGCAGCACTGTTTCATGACGTTTCACACTTTGTTTCAGAAGATTACCATAAACACGGTGACAAGAGCGCAGAGATAGCTATGGATTTCATGCTGAAAGCAGGGTTTCCAGAAGATTTTGCTGAAGACGTTTCCTATGCAGTGAAGAGTCACGTTGGAGAGAGAAAACCGAAGACGGTTCAAGCTAAGATATTGCAGGACGCTGACACGCTTGACAGATTTGGACATTTCAGAATCATACTCTTTGGAAAAACAGCTGACCTTTCAAATCTAGAGCAGGTGAAAACCAAAATCCAGTCCCTCCTGGAATATCTCGCAAAGGCTGAACGTGGCGAGTTTGGTCCCATGTGGACTAAGACAGGAAAAGAAAAAGTTGATAAACTCATTAATGATTACAGAACGGTCTACGGTGAAATTGTCTCTGAAATAGAAAATACCAAAGCTCCTGAAACTTATATTTAAAACAAGCCATACGCATACATGAGCTCATTTCACTTTCTAGTAAAATTTAAGAGAGAAACTTCTATACAACACAGTAGCTATTGTAAGACTTGTGGTGATCTGTTTTGTTTGAGGGTGAGAAGAAGTATATCTTTTGAGTTGGCCTGATCATTCTAGCTCTGGCCTCAGTCGGTCTCTTCGGAACATTGTGGCTCAATCTAGTGGCTTTCCCTCAACACGCACCCTTCAAATATCAGGTTCCTTTCATCTGGGACGACTGTTTTTATACTTATAGGACTATACATGATGAAGTGTGGTGTAAAGAAGAAAGTGTGACTGCCCATCCCAACTACCCTAACAACATTCTCTCACTCTGCTATTCACATTTAATTTGATAGAGCTTAAGCATCTTCATTGACAAAATAATGCACTATGACTAATTGCTTGGAATGTTAAACATAAAGAAATCGCCTGCGAATTTATGACTAGCAGATTTATTCTAGGGGTTTTCCGCATCGGGGGCAGAATTTTGCTTCTTCGTCCAGGACCTGCCCACATTTTGGGCATACTCTGGTTATGCGTCTGCCTAGAGGGGTGTCTTGTGGTGCACTTTCTCTGATTATGAGGTATAGGATCAGCCCGAAGATGTTTAGGAAGAAGACGATGATCGCCCAAAGTACGCCGCTCATGCCTCGGGATTCAGCGTCTCGGTACACCCAAAGGAGGATTAGGATGCCCACTAAGAACCAGAGGAGTGGAATGAGGAAAATAGCTGGGAAGAACCATGGCATCATCCTGATTCACCAGTATTTAGCCACTTTGTTGTTTGCCTAATATAAAAGTTGCAGACTTTTCACCTACAGAAACAAAAGAACAGCCTGAGAGCATGAAGATGCACACATGAAGTGTTTTTCTGTTCAACAATGCAACAGAAATACTTATAGGGAATCGTGATACTTAATATAGTAGTGAAAGGTAAAGAATGAATTTGAAGATATCGACCCAATGGAACCTCTTGGGCATTTCTGCTACAACCATGGCATTTGTTTCTTTCTATGTCTTTATGTATTGTGGGCCTCTCCAAGGATCCAATTTGTCGTTGTTAGGCTTTGGAAATCCTCTTCTGATGATTTTTCACCTCCTGTTCAGTTACATCTCCTTCATCTACGGATACCTTGAAAGCAAGAAAGAGCCGTCAGACTCTAACGGAGAAAGAGAGATTGTTTTCGTGAATTTCTCACGATCGTGAAGAGCGTTCAGGCATGGGTGCCCACGAGAATCTCTGAAGCAGACGAATTAGAATGTGCAGAGATCCTATGAGGGAAAACGTGGAAGGAGTTAGGCACCAAGTGAACTTATCGTTCTTGAGAATGATCAGGGGGTATGGCTTGACTAGGAGGTGAGGGGATATCATGACAGCCCTTCTTGCAGCCAAGATTGATTTTTTTCCTTCTGCATTTTGAGCCAGCCTTGGCCCCTCGGGCTTGTTGAGTTTGACTCTGACTGTTCTAGGCTATGGTTGACTTCGACTGGATTTCCATTAGAAGGCATACTACGATACAAAGAAGAACGGTTCTTGATGCAACACTTGAAACAATCCAATCCTGTCTTAGAAACGATAATGAAGAGGAAAAAGAAAGCATTAACAACACACGCACACATGGACCCCTATAGGGGGCCGGAGGACTTGTGGAAGCGGGCTTTGGGTATGCCACGCATGCATAAACTGTTCTAAAACGTAGACTTAAAAACTGGCTGGTTCCTCTATAATGATGGAGTTAAGGGAATGGGAAAGACTGAAGCGTACTTGGTGGCGGCGATTCTTGTGGGGGTAGTGTCTATGCTTCCGGTGATTATGCTTACCCCGAAGGGGGCTGATCCAGGTTACTATTTTGTCGAGTCCAATACCCTTCTTAAGGAAGATGTTGAAAGGGCAGCAAACCAAGAAGAACTTGGAATAAGGACAGCACCTTCCAGTCCGTTTCAGCTGAGCTTGATTCTGTTACTAGGTCTTGTTTCCGCCTCCGGTGTTTCATTCTACTTCAAGAGAAGAATGTGCTAACATCTGACTTAGGCCTGGTTTCTTAGGGCCTTTCTTGCTCGCGTGACATAGCCTGTATGTCCAGTCATCAGGGTTTGCGGTCTCGTTTTCCCTTTTTCAATCTGCATCCCCCTTAGGAGGCACTCTACCGTTTGGATGTCCACGAAACTGTTCTCTCTTAATGCCTCAACTGTCTTCTGCACCTGATCTATCGTAGGGCTGAAGGAGACCATAAGCCCGCTTCCTTTAAGCGCCTCGTAGGCGTGAGGTGCTACCAGCCAAGGCGTGGCCATGTCTAGAACAACTGCATCTATGTCCTTCTCCTCGATGCCTTGCGTTATGTCCCTGTTCTTTAGAGTCACATGATCTAGGAAACCGGCGCGCTCAACATTTTTCTCAGCCAACTTGATGAACTCTTTTCGGATCTCGTAGCTGTATAGGTGGCCTGTTGGTTGGATATGGTAGGCCAAAGCGGTAGTGAGGGCTCCGGTTCCTGTTCCAGCCTCTACAAGTTGACTGCCTGGACCCGCGTCGCTAAATATCAGTATGAGCCCTATATCCTTTGGATAGGTGATCTGAGTTCTTCTCTGCATCTTGAAGACGTAGTCTCTCAGAGTGGGGCGCAGGGCTACAAACTCTACATTCATGCTGCTTACTATTCGGGCGCCGTATTCTTCTCCTATCAGTCTGTCCATTTGAATGAAGCCCTTATGAGTGTGAAATTTCTTTCCTTTCTTGACGCTCACTAGATATGTTCTTTTTCTGTCCAGGTAGAGGAGGACATCTTCTCCTTGCTCTATCTCTGTATTCAATAAGCCACACCGAAGTTGGTTAGCTGAACTGAGGAATAATAGCCTTACGGAACGTCAGTTGGAGAAGGTTATCGAGCATTACGTTAGAAAAAAGGGAGATTTATAATTGAAGGCTTCTCGCCATATCATAGGTGGCCTTTTCTGCCAAGGAGTTGGAAGAAGATGGGTCTCAAGGAGATAGTGGCGCGGATTCTCTCGGTGAGAGAAGATCTGACGCAGCAAGGGGTCTTAAGGATGATTAAAGAGAAGAAGGCTTCAGCAGAATCTTTCTTCACAGATGAGGCTGCTGCCCGCATGGTGGCCTCAGACCTTGAGGTAGAGATCACGACAGAGTCAAGGCAGCCCAGAATGGGAATCGGGTGCCTGATCTCCGGATTGAGCGACGTCACAGTCACTGGTAGGATAATAATTGTCTATCCCCTTCGAACTTTCACCCGTTCAGATGGGAGGGAAGGAAGAGTCGCCCATCTGCTTATGGCGGACAGAACCGGAACTCTGAGAGTCGTTTTGTGGGATGAGAAGGCTAATAGATTGGAGAAAGAAGAGATTAAGAAGGGACAGATAGTCAAGTTCTCCCATGGATATATCCGGAAAGGAATAGATGGAGAGCTTGAGCTACATATAGGGACACAAGGGGAAATAGAGGTCTTCCCTCCAGATTCTGATGAAGACAGCTTCCCGCCTTTGGCTGATTTTCTAAAGAAGATCGTAGAGATAACCACAGAAGACAAGAAGACCAATACAGTCGGCATAGTCCGTCGTCTGCATCCCGTCTCCTGCTTTAAAAGGCAGAACGGGACAGAAGGTAAGGTGAGGAGACTGGAGCTAGAGGACAGAACTGGTCACATAACCGTAGTGCTTTGGAATCAAAAAGTGGATGAACTGGCAGACCTGAAGAGAGGGGACTTCCTCCAGATCATGGGCGCCACAGTGAAAGAAGGACTTGATGGCCAGGTAGAGGCCCATACAGGGAACAGAACACAGATCGAGATTCTGAATGAGAAACCAGCCCAACTAGAGGGATTCACAGCACCTTCCAACCAACATAAGAAGATTGCCGATATAGAAGAGGAGGAAGAACCCGTGGATGTTGAAGGGATCATTGAAACGGCCCCCACAGTAAGAGAGGTCACAACATCCAGAGGTGAGAAAGTCATGGTGGCCTCTTTACAGTTAAGGGATGAAACTGGAGAAATCCGGGTTTCCCTGTGGAGGAAGCTGGTGGAGGTTGTGAAGAACCTAGAGGCTGGATCTCGCATCAGAATAAGAAACGCGTACTTTAGGAAGGGACTCTCCAACAGACTAGAACTCACTTCCCACTCCCTGACATCCCTAGAGATCTTGGACAGAAAAAGATCAGATTAGCGAATGGTGGAAACTCTTATCTTCCATTCTCACAGATACTAAGCTCTCCGCATGCCGGTGAAAACATGGAAAATAATCAGATCATCCTACCAGTTGATGAACTACCCACCGAATGGTACAACATCCTACCCGACTTGCCAAAATCTCTTCCTCCACCAAAAGAACCAGAGCAGGGACCTTCTCGTATGGAATTTCTATCAAAGACCATGATAGAAGAGTGCCTGAAGCAGGAATCCTCAGAAAAAAGATGGATACCGATACCGGAAGGGATAAGAGACCTCTACATTCAAGCCGGCAGACCCAGGCCACTCTACCGCGCAAGAAGACTAGAGAGGTATCTCGGATTGAAGGAGACCAGAATATATTACAAGAGGGAGGATCTGTCGCCCACTGGATCACACAAGACCAACACCGCACTGGCCCAGGCCTACTTCGCCGCCAAGGAAGGAAGGGAGACTCTGATCACAGAAACTGGTGCCGGTCAGTGGGGAACCGCACTATCGTACGCAGCTCAACTGATGGGTCTGCAGTGTGTCGTCTTCTGGGTCAGATCGGTTTACGACTGGAAGACCGACCGCAGAACCTTCATGAAACTGTTCGGAGCCACGGTGCACGCCTCACCCAGCAATGAGACCGAGATCGGGAGGAACCTTCTCTCAAAGAACCCAAAACATCCTGGTTCTCTGGGCATAGCGGTCTCGGAAGGGCTGGAGTACACGGAGAAGGATGAGGAACGGGTCTACTGCCTAGGCTCAGTTCTAAACCACGTTCTGATACATCAGAGCATCATCGGATTAGAGACCATCAAGCAGTTCGAGATGGCCGACGACGAACCCGACCTGATAGTGGCCTGCTTGGGTGGTGGCTCCAACTTCGGAGGCATCGCACTGCCCTTTATCGGAGAGGCGCTGAAGGAGAGGAGAGAGTGCGAGTTTCTAGCCGCACAATCCATGGCTGCACCAAACCTGGTGGAGGGGGAATATAGATACGATTTCGGAGACGTAGCTGAACACACACCACTTTTGAAGATGTATACTCTAGGACACAAAAAAGAAATGCCGCCCATCAAGGCAGACGGGTTGCGTTACCATGCCGCTGCTCCCATCGTGAGTCTGCTTCGGCACCAAGGGATTGTCAAGGCCAAAGCATACCCAGAGGACGAGAAAGCGATCTTTGAAGCAGCCAAGATCTTTCTACAGACCGAGGGTTGGCTGATAGCCCCGGAGTCGAGTCACGCGGTCAGGGCAGCAATCGATGAGGCTCTGGAGAACGAGAAAAATAGTGAAGAGAAGGTTATCTGCATCAACATAAGTGGCCACGGCTTCCTCGACCTCCCAGCCTACAGAGAACGAGTACCAATCAGGTCAGAATAGAAACATGCTTAAAGCTCCACTATCAGTAAGTAAGAATCAGTATGCGCCATCCAATTCCTACTAGTATCCTCCTTCCAAGTCGACAATAATTATGAAAATCCCAGCTCTCTTAGCAAAACTCCTATTTCTCTAAGACCCCGCCCCAGCGTTGAAGACTATCTAGAGGTGACGCTGCACGATGAGTGCGATAACACCATATTCTAAAGCTTATGAATGGAGATAAATGGGTATCTCGCCCCAAGTGCGCATCTGAAAACATTGGTAGCCCGGGTAGGTTAACACACTCGTTCACACCTTCGCTTTTGATTATGATTTGAGCGTTTTTTTTGCAAATAATTCATAGCTGGATGAAGCTCGTTTTGAGAGTAATGGGGTGTTTACGTGCTTTTTGGCGGGGATTCGGTTGCGACGCAGTCTTGGACAAATCTTTAAATGGAGGTTTTCGATTTTCTGATCTAGAGCGTCATCTCGGAAGGTTCTAGGCAGATGCAGCGGAGAGTGATTCGAAAGGAAATACTGGTAAATGCATCTGTGAGCGAGGTCTGGGAGGCTTGGACGACTGAAGAAGGCGCTGTTACTTTCTTTGCTCCAGAGGCTAACATTGAACTCTCTATAGATGGATCGTATGAGCCTCTTTTTAACTTAGACGCTCCAGAAGGTTCTCGAGGCGGTGAGGGTTTGAAGATACTCAGCTTTCTACCTGAGGAAATGTTATCGTTTGAATGGAACGCTCCACCACGGTATCCTAATGTGCGAGGGGAACGTACATGGGTCGTTGTTCAATTCTTCCCGTGTGGTGATAATAAGGTAAGAGTTAAGCTGACTCACCTTGGCTGGAGGAAAGGTGAAGAGTGGGATAAAGTGTTTCAGTATTTCAAACGTGCATGGGACATTGTTCTTGGTAGACTGCAACATAGATTCGCCACGGGTTCTATCGATTGGAGCAATCCTTACTCGCCTCCTCATAACGTGACGTACGAAATCACATAAAAAAGACTATTGAAATTGCACAGAATCTGAGTTCTTACCAATTCTTTTTTCAATGTCAAGGATGTAATGCGTATCCTCTTTTCCGTCGCCTTCAATCATACTGCGCACGGGAGAATTCATAAATAGCGAGTAGTTCATGAAATGGTAGCTACGGAGATTGTAAGATGATTAAAGAAATCGATAATGTATCGATTGTAGTGGATGACTTGAAGTCTGCGGTTGAATGGTATAAAGACGTTTTAGGCTTGAGGCACAAGTTTACTGAGGAGAGTATTCAATGGGCTGAGATGGACTCAGGTGGACGGAGTTCACTGGCATTGAAGACAAAGGGAAATCCATCAGTATGCTTTGTCGTAACTGACTTGGAAGAAGAAATGAAAAGGTTGAGGCTGAAGGGAGTAAGTTTTGACGAGATTATTGAACTTCCTAGCGGCGTTGGCAGAGTCACAAGCTTTGAAGATCCTTGGGGAAACGAAATAGATTTTTACGAACCTCCACAAAAATAGCGACTCGCTCCCATTCCTAAAAAACCGTGCGTGCTTGTGTGAGTCATTCTCGGTTTAGCGCGCGTGTTATACACGTACTACGAGTTTCCTAATGATACCCTATCTAGGAGGGAATGGTAGCCCGGGGGAGATTCGAACTCC
>JABAHQ010003131.1_pt3 | contig 49407 bp, 49 predicted proteins | sample 7062091 | NCBI WGS metagenome assembly JABAHQ01 (sample SAMN14534359, study PRJNA622989) | marine sediment metagenome | biome: marine biome [ENVO:00000428]; feature: marine pelagic biome [ENVO:01000023]; material: deep marine sediment [ENVO:00002113] | place: India: Gulf of Kutch | collected... | reverse complement strand
CTTCTCCGGCAAGGACCCCACCAAGGTGGACCGCTCGGCCTCCTACATGGCCCGCTACATCGCCAAGAACATCGTCGCCGCGGGGCTGGCTGAAGAATGTGAAGTCCAGATCGCCTATGCCATCGGGAAGGTCCGCCCGATCGCCGTCACCATCAACACCCTCGCTACTTCCGCCCTACCGGATGAGAGGTTGGAGGAGGCAGTCCGGGAGGTCTTCGACTGTCGCCCGGCGGCGATCATCGATCGCTTGGAGCTTCGAAGACCTATCTACAAAGAACTGTCTGTCTACGGGCACTTCGGCCGGACCGATCTGGACGCACGTTGGGAGCGGACCGATAGGGTCGAACAGTTGAAAAAGACCCTCCAGCGGACCGCTTAAGCTCTGCCAACTGAGCCGGAGAGGAGCTACCATTGAAGCAAGTTAAGATCCTCTTCATTCTACCCAAACTTAAGGAAAAACATCGAAAGAGGTTGACCGAGCTGGAGGGCCGGATCGAAATACAGGCCACCGACGACGAGGAGCGAGTGGCAGAGCTCATCCCCCAGGCCGAGGTGCTGGTCTGTTTCCCCTGGCACTATTCTGACCAACTCCTGCGGCGGGCGGCCAATTTGAGCTGGATCCACGCCCTCTCCGCCGGGGTCGATCAGCTTTTAACTCCTGAGCTGGCCAACAGCAATGTACAGGTGACCACCTCGAGCGGGGTCCACCCGATCCAGATCTCGGAGCACATCCTGGGGATGATGCTCGCCTTCACCAGAAACCTGCACCGGTTCATCCGATTTCAACTGAAGAAAAGCTGGAATCGTGACCTGCAAATGGAAGAGCTTCAGGGGAAGACCCTGGGGATCATCGGCTTGGGGAAGATCGGCCGCGAGCTGGCCCGCAAGGCCCAATGTTTCGGGATGGAGGTTTTGGGAGTGAAGCGGGATATCTCCCAGGGAGTAGACGGCGTCGAGCAGCTCTTCCCTCCAGAGGAGCTTGATGAAGTCCTCACCAGATCGGATTTTGTAGTTATACTCGCCCCATTCACCTCAAAGACCCACGGGATGATCGGCGAACGAGAGCTGGCGTTGATGAAGAATTCGGCCTATCTTATCAGCATTTCCCGGGGCGGGATCGTCGATGAGGAGGCCTTGGTAGGGGCGTTACGGCGGGGGGAGATCGCCGGGGCGGGGCTCGACGTCTTCGCCACGGAGCCCTTGCCATCGGATAGCCCCTTGTGGCAGATGGAACAGGTTCTCATCTCCCCGCACATTGCCGGGGCCAGCCCCCACTACCTGGAGCGGGCGCTGGAGATCTTCGCCGATAACCTCAACAGGTATCTGGAGGGACGACCGCTGGAGAACTTGGTGGAGCGGGGGCAGGAATACTAATTACTCCTTTCCCAAATCCTTGCTGATCTCCCGGAGGAACCGCTCCACCTCGGGCGGGAATTTCTTCCCCTTGACTCGGTCATCGTAGATCCCCTCCAGTTTGTCAATGACGGCCTTAAGCTCGGGCTTAACCTCCAGGACCCGGTCCAGGTTCCGCCGCTGCTCCTCGGCCCGGGCGATCTCCTCCTCCGGGAGCGGGAGCCCGTAGAGGGAGGAGAGGACCTCCATTAAGCGAAGCGCTCCCATGTGGTCCTCCTCCAGTTGGGCGTAGTGGGGCAGGGAGACGATAAACCACAGGCTCTCTATCCCCGAATCCAGCGCCTGATGGTTGATGAGGAAGGCGATCGTGGTCGGCCCTTGGTAGTCGCTCCATTGAATGCCAGCTCCGTTCATCGCCTGCTGGGCTTCCCCGCCGAGGGCACCGCCGGTCACCAGGAGGGGCTTTGTGTGGGGGACGGCGTCATACATGCTCCCCAGGACGCAGTATCTCCTCACCCCGAATTCCTGCAGGAACTCCAGGATCGAGGTCACGAAGGCCATCCCCCGCATGTGGGGCTCCAGGAGGTGGAGAAAGACGAAGTCGTGCCCCTCCTCGCGCTTCGCATAGCGGATCTCGATGTTGGGAAGTTTCACCTGGCGAAGCTCCTCCTCCAGGTGGATCACGGGGCGATAGCGGGTGAAGTCGAAGAACTCCTCTGGCTGGGCCAACTGGCCCAACTCCCGCGCCTCGAAGCGGTCCTCCAACTGAGAGAGGACGCGGCTGCCCGCGCTGTTCACGTCGATCCAGGGCTTGACGATGGCCAGGGCATGGGGCTCTCGCAGCCGGGGGAACTCCTCAACTTCGATCTCCCCAATTCTTTCCTTCATCTTCCCTCCTCCTTCCTGTCCCAAGCTGGAGGGGCTCAATCTCTTGCTACTGCCAATCCTATCCTATCTCAAGGAACATCTCAAGGCTTCTTCCGACAAATGGCATAGAAGCTTTGCTATCGAGGAGGTCCACCCCAATCTTCCCCAGCCAAGTTCCTAGCTCCCATGGTGGACCCGCTCTGTTTGGAGGCCAAATCCGGGGTCGAGGTCACCGCTAGCGACACTGGAGGATTGTCAGGCAAGTTGGTACAATCAGATTAGGGGACCGGGCTGATACCTTGAGGCCAACGGTTCGACCTCCACCCTAACCTCAATAGCCGCCCGGTCCCCCAAGTTCTCCTATCCTAGCACGGTAGCTGGAGCAGTGCAAAATCTCCGACTGGCGGAGGTCGCGTTCAACCGCCTGCCCATGCTATAATCAAACCTGGTCTCGGTCAAAGCTTTAATACCGGCGGAAGGAGGAGCAAGTGAAAAAGTTCTTGGTCATATCACCCCATCCAGACGATTTGGATTTTGCCTGTGCCGGGACGGTGGCCCAATTAGCTGCGGAAGGCAATGAAGTGAGCTATCTCATCGTCAGCGACGGGTCCAAGGGAACCAGAGGGATCCCCGAAGGAGAGTTGATCAGCAAAGAGAAGCTGATCCAAATGAGAAAAAAAGAGCAAAGAGAGGCAGCAGGAATTTTAGGGGTAGATAAAGTAATCTTTCTAGGGTTTGAAGATGGAGAGATTGAAAATACGAAGGGATTAAGAGAAGAATTGGTAAAGATAATCAGAAAAAGGAGGCCAGACATAATATTCAGCTTCGATCCGGCAAATCTGAGGTTCGACAGTTTCCACCGCTCGCATCGAGATCACAGGATGGCGGCAGAAGCAGCCTTCGATGCAATTTATCCGGCGACCCACAATAAACTTTACTTCCCTGAACTCATCCACCAGGGCTACGAGCCACATCGAATAAAGGAAGTCTGGTTTTTTGCCACGGCTAATCCCGATAAATTTGTCGATATTACCGATACCATTGATAAGAAAATAGCGGCTCTAAGCTGCCATACGAGCCAGATACCCAATATAAGCGAGATCTCAGAGTTGGTAAAAACCTGGGCGAACGAACTGGGGAGAGAAAAAGGATACCAGTACGCGGAGGCATTTAGAAAAGTGGAACTAAGACGGTGATGGAGCGATTCATCGCCGGATTCAACTCCGGTGTTAGAATGCCTTGCCGCCGTCGATGCCTTCCAACTTCTCCCATACATCGAACAGAACTGCCATTACATGATCCTTCGGGGGCATCCCCCCTCCCCGTTCCACATAGACTCGGGTAATCATGGGGAATGCATCGTAGAGCGCTTTGAGCAGCGGAGCTTGATCGGAGAGGAGCTTGGCCTTGAGCGCCCCTTCCCCACTCGGGGTGATCAGCGGCTCCTTGGTGAAGTCGCCGGGTGGAACGTAGGGCATAAAGCGCGGGGTATCAATGTAAACCCGTCTACCATTGAGCTCCCGGGCCACGGCCTGCTCAATCTCTCGCTTCTTCGCGTAGTCTTCCACCCTCTGCCCCAGATTGGTCAAAGGTCCCCGGTAGACATCTTGTTCGGGGTAGTCGACCAGGCATTTCGGAATTCGCCTGGCCAATATCGATTTGACCAGCTCGTCTGCCGCCTCCCCGCCCTGCTCGGCAACGAGTTCCAGCAACTTGAAATCGGTGAACTGGACAAAGAAGGAGGGCTCCAGATATCGATCCAGGTTATCTTGGAGGCTTCCGTCGGTGAAGGCATGATACAAAGCCGCCTCGAAGACGCACGCCCCACCTCGGGCGACGCGATGATGGTACAGGGCCCGGTACATGTAGGCATAGGATAGGATTGCCCCCTCCAGGGCGAACAGCCCCTTTTGCCGGTGATGCAAGCGGCGGCCTTCGACGAAGGTGGAGTCGATTATCCGCTGGGTGTCGATGATCGCATATTCGGTAGTTCCGGCATGATGCGCATCCCGCCTGAGATAGTCCAGTCGGTCCGCGGAGAACAGCCCCTTCAACACATTATCGAGCGCCGGGTGCAGCCCCAGCTCCTCTCCCCGGCCCTCGATGAGGGCGGCCAGATATTCCGCCGTCTCAGCCCCGATCACCGGGGATATCCCAAACTGGGGGTCCTGGATGATCCGCTTCCCCCACCTCACATGGGAATCTTCCCACCCTCGTTCATCTCCCAAAACGAACTCCGCGAAGGCGGGCTCCGATACATGGGAGAAAGGCCAGTGACCGATGTCGTGTAGCAGCCCCGCCAGGCGGAGCAGCCTCTTCAATGTTCCCTGATCCTCCATTAAGCGAAATTGGGCCAGATGTTCCGAATAGAGACCACAGAGATGCATCACGCCGAGTGAATGGCTGAACCTGGTGTGCTTCGCGCTGGGATAGACCAGATCGCAGAACCCCAGTTGGCTGATCCACCGCAATCGCTGCAGGACGGGCAGGCTGATAAGCTTCAGCTCTTCCGGCGATACTTCGATATACCCGTAGATCGGGTCTCGGAAGACCTTGGACCGCTCTTCGGTCGCCACTCTGTCCTCCCACTCCGTTGCAGATCGAAAAAACTTACCCCATTTGATATCTAGCATACGCAGCAGTAAACCGTCAAGCCGCCCACTGCGATTTAGGGTATCCACCTTTATTGCATGTATTTTACGCCTTTTAACGACGGCCAGGATGGATGGATCAGGCTTTGGCAATGCCAGTTAGGAAAAGCTACACAAGCCGTGGACCACCGAGCATGACTATCGAAAAAGACGCTATAATAGCAGCCACCAAGGAGGCCCGAGCGAAAATGCCGGAGCTGCCCGATCTGGAGATTCTCAAAGAGATTCTGGAGCGCCGCGTCCTGGGCCGGGAGATCGGCGCCGTCCGGATCCTGCGGCCGGGTCTTTTGAAGACTTTCGAACCGTCAGTCGAGAAGCTGGTCGGCGAGAAATTCTCGGAGATAACCCGCCGTGGGAAACAGCTCATCTTCACACTCCGGTCGGAGCTTTACCTAGTAGTCCATCTGATGCTCACTGGGCGATTCGCGCTCTGCAGGAGCGAGGCCCCTCCGGCCAAGGCCACCGGCCTTTGCATCAGCTTCGCCGATGGGGAGGACCTGCGGTTGATCGAACAGGGTTCGGTGAAGCTGGCCGCGGTTTATGTCGTCGAGGATCCCCTCCAAGTCAAGGGAATTGGCCAAGCCGGGCTGGAGCCGCTCTCCTCTGAGTTCACCCTGGAGGCGCTGGCGGGGATGGTCGGGGGTCAACGCCGTCAGGCGAAGAAGTTCCTCACCGATCAGAGGGCAATTGCCGGTATTGGGACGGCCTATGCCGACGAGATCCTGTTTCAGGCACAGATCTCACCGACGCGGTTTGTCAATACCCTCTCCGGGGAAGAGGTGGAGCGGCTCCACGCAGCGATCCAGGAGGTGCTCGGAAAGGCCATCGAGGAGATCCGGGCCCGCGCCGGGGATCGCCTGTTCACCAAGGAAATCCGCGATTTTCTGCGCATCTACAACCGCGCGGGCCGGCCTTGCCCTGTCTGCGGAACAAAGATTGCCGAGGTCCGCCGCGCCCAAACTCGCACCTACTATTGTCCTACCTGCCAGACGAGCGGGAAGACCCTACCCGATCGTCGCTCCTGGCTCAGACGATAGCAAGACCCTTGCTACCCATGCGAGATTGGTGCTACAAGCGGGCGACGAGCAAAGTCAGGGGAAAGTAGGAAGCGCTGTTGGACCGCAAGACCTCAACCTTATGTTCTGGGGGTCCAGGACGACTTGGTGAATCCGTTTCCAGTCAGCGGCTATAGGTCCCGATCAGCTTGGCCTCCGCCAACACGTGGCCCTCAATCTCCTTTTCCAGTTCAGCCTTCGTCGCCCCGGCCTTAAGCTCAAGCTCCCTGTCTAGGGCCCGGAGGATGAAAAAATACCGATGGGGCTTGCCTGGAGGTGGACACGGCCCCCGATAGCCGATGGTGCGAAAATCATTGATCCCCTGCAACGCTCCGTCCTCCAGTTGCTCGGAGGCAGGCACCCCCTCGGACAGCTCCGTGAGCGCGGCCGGCAGGTTGTAGATCACCCAATGGACGAAGGTCCCGCCCGGGGCGTCCGGGTCCTCCACGATCAGGGCGAAGCTCTTCGTCCCCGCCGGGGCCCCACGCCAGGAGAGCGGAGGCGAGAGGTCCTCTCCCTTACAGGTATAGCGGTCCGGGATCCGTTCCCCATCTTGGAACGCTGAGCTGGTCAACACGAACTCTGCCACGGGTCTACCCTCCTCTTCTCCTTCTTTTTGCTCTCCTCCGGTCTCCGACGCCTCTCTGCTCCTCCCGCAGGCGGCCAGCAAGAGGAGCCCGCCGACCAGGAGGCAGAGAAGGCCAAGTCGCGGTTTCACCATTCCATTCTCCTCCTCTTAACCTGGCCAAACTGAGTCTTACCCAGGGCCAGGGTAAGTCCCCCAGACCGATGTTGTCAAGCACATGCTCTCAAAAGGGCCCCCGGAAATGAGTGAAAGAAGCCCTAGGAGCGCGGTGTAGCTCGCCTCGGGTCTCCGTTCGTTGCGCATTGTAGCACTTTGTGTTACAATCTCGCTGGGCGGCGCCACATGGAGATTGAGAGATTAGTCTGGGAACCGATGACTCGCCAGAAGATCGCCNNACCGATGACTCGCCAGAAGATCGCCAAGAAACACCGCCTCAGCCGCCCGGAGGTCGAGGAGGTCTTTGCGGGAGATTACCATGTCCGGCGGTTCGGCAAGCTCTATCATTCTTACGGCCAGAGCGCCGCAGGCCGCTACCTCTTTGTGGTCTTTCTCCCCTTAGGCCAGGGCCGAGCGCAGGTGGTGACCGCTCGTGACATGACCCAGAAGGAGCGCCGACTCTATCGAAGAGAGAAGGGAGGATAGCCATGGCGGCGCAGAAGCCGAAGAAAAGGCTGCCCAACTTTGAGAAGATGAGCCTGGAGGAGATTGCTGAGTTCTGGGAGACTCAAGACTCGGCGGACTATTGGGACCAGATGGAGGACGTGACCGATCAGGTTACCTTCAAGCGGCTTGCGGAGAAGGTCGTATCGGTCCGCATTGCGGAAGAAGACCTGCAAGAGCTCAAGCGGATCGCCTCCGAGAGGGGGTTAGGACACACCACGCTCATCCGCACCTGGATCAAGGAGAAGCTGCGCCAGGCGGCGAAAGACTAGCGAGCACCCAACTCCCTGCGCCTGAGCTCAGCTTCATGCTCAGCTCAGTGGTTATGGTGGGTCAGCTATCCCGATCATTCGGCTCCGGTACCGTAAGGCACCAGGTCTTGCGATCATACATGGCTGCAAGCAAACGTCTTTCTTGGCAGACCACCCCAAAGCGAGGAATGCGACAGCGGATAGGCTGCCGACCGCTGGCCCTGGCTAGCGCATGGCAAACCTCAGGGTATCTTCAGCCAAGCAGCTCAAGATATAGTGTTGGTAGAGCTTTCTACTAACGAGCACCTCTTGACCGGTGTAATCGAATAACAGGTAGCGGACCTCGGTGTAGCCGGGCCGGTCCTCCGGCGAGAAGTCGAAGATGATCGCCTCTTTCCGATCCGAGGCGGCCATCCGGGCGGAGCTGATCCAGTCGATCCGGCCTTCATCATCGAAGACCGCAAGGAGCCGGGGCACCTCGGATGGGCCCAGATGGTAGAAGGTCACCAGCCCATCCTCGGAGAGGCCGATCCTTATGTCCCCGATAGCCGCCCCCAGGGCATCTTCATCCCTAAGGGGAGCCAGAAGCTGCTGGAGATCCTCCCCGAACTCCCCGGGATCGGGGCTGAATGCCAGCCCGTGGCGGGCTACAGCAGCGGAACCCAGCTTCTCGGCATCCCCTATAACCCCTAGCAGCGTCGAGACCGCGTGACTGAACAGCATTATCTCATTCCTTCCGGCAAATGCCGGTTGGAGTACCGGCAGGCCATTCCGGCGCTCGAAGAAGTATAACCTCTCCTCCCCGGTGTCCTGAAAGGAACGAAAAATCTCGGCCTTGATCAAGCCGCGCCCCCCTTCAAAGTCCTGGAGTCGAATTGACTCCGGAAAATTGAGCGGATCGGCCAGATAGTTGAACCCGATGGAGATCTCTTTTAGGACTTCGGGATCGGATGTATCGCAGGAGTAAAGCCGAACTATCCTCTCCCCACCGGGAGAATAGTAGTAATCCACCGTGATCCTCTTCACTTCGCCCAGATAATAGGTTCCCGTTCGAATCGTGATTTCCCCGGTCGCCCTCAGCTCCTCCTCGAACTGGACGGCCAACTCCTCGTCATAGGGGATGTGCAGAAGCTCCCTCAAGAGTTCCCCGAAGCGGCCGTAGTTGGGATTGATCCCCTCCTGAAAGGAGATTTCCCAGATGAGCTGGCTGAATCTTCGTTGCAGATCCACTGGGCTTATCTGCGGGGCTCCCGCCTCCGCCGGCGTAGAGTTGAGGATGAACGCCGTCCCCGCGACCAGCAAAGCTACTAGTGAACCGCTCAGGACCCTCTCGAACATCTGGAATCCTCCTTCTGCAATAATCCTACCACATCAGGCAGAGGGAGTGAAGGTAGAGGGGAATCGAGGGCAGGGGTCCCCGGACGGCGGGGATGAGCGCTGATCACCCCGGCTGGCGACAAAGCTGAACTCCCCCGTTAACCCCGCTCCTTCCCTCTCCCTTCCAGCCGGCCTACCTTGGACTTGTTTGAGACCGACAGACAGGTTCAGGAGGTGTTCCTCATGAGAGGCCTCAGGCTCAGTCAAACCATCATAGCAGCTTTTATTTTGCTTATTCTGGCTCCCCTGGTCCTGGGAGGCTGCCAGGAGCTATTTTCCAACCGCCCTCCCGAAGTGGCCGCTACTGCCTATCCCCGCAGCGGCGATGCGCCTTTGGAGGTGCGATTCGATGGCACCGACTCCTACGACCCCGATGGCCAGATAGCCAAGTTTAATTGGGACTTCGGAGACGGATTCCAGAGCAACGAGATCAGCCCGATCCATACCTACGCCGACGACGGCGCGTACACCGTGATCTTGACCGTCACCGATAACCTGGGAGCCACCAGCCAGGACTTGGTCCAGATCACCGTGACCAACCCCAAGCCCCAGGCAAAGATCGCTGCCTCACCGGCCGCCGGTCCCGCACCGCTGGAGGTAGTCTTTAACGCGGCCAATTCGCTCGATCCCGCCGGTCTCCCCCTGCCGGAGTCCATAACCTTCTTCATCTGGGATTTTGGAGATGGACAAAGCGCAGCGGGAAGGAAAATCACCCACACCTACACCCAGGCCGGGTATTATACCGCCAGCCTGACCGTCGTCGATGATGATGGGGCCACAGGGATGGACACAGTGGAGATATCGGTATGGGAGGGCACCCAGACGGCTTCAGCAAAGGTAGCGCCCTAAGCGCTAGCTGAGGGACAGGCCGGATCCTTGCAATAGAATTGCCTTGCCTTCCCTTCGGTGAGATGCTGCGCGAGAGGGGAGAAGGGACGTCATCGCGGCGATGATCTATGGCCCCATCACTCCACCCCTCCTCCCCTGCTCTTGGAAGCTGTCAAGGCCTCACAACGCCGTTCCTGCTGGTGATTGGATTATGACGCTTAGTTAGGCATGCTATCATCTGAGTGTAATACACATTACGCTCAGCCCCCAGGTGAAGGGGAGGAGCCTGGCCTGGGGCAAAACACGAACCGCAAAACTCTTCAAGCCCGCAGACCAGACCCCTCGGCCTGGGGTGAGATGGGATGGCTCCCCCAGTGAGCCTATGCTGACAATAGGCTCTATGTCAAATCATGCTAGAGGGGTGTGAGGGGAGCTGCTCGGCCCAGGATCTCAGGGGCCGAGCAGCTTTTCATCTCGGCCTGAATCAGGCCGCACTCAAGTTGCCCATACGATAGCTTCGGATCAAGAAAGGGGAGAGGGAATAACCAAGAGAAGATCGATAAAACCCTCTCCCCGTTCGCCGCGGCCCTGGGGAGGAGGTCAGCCCCTGACCTCCTCCTATCTTCACCCGGCGGGGTCAGCTACACAGGGGATTACCACATTGGCCGATTGCCTGTCAAGATCTCGCCTCCAACTCCGCGCCCGATCTTGATCATGGCTGGAGCAGAGATTCAGCAAAAGTAGCGTCCAGCTCTAGGTTAACGACTCTGACCTGCCGCGATGCCTTCAACCTTGCGGCTGGAGATCTCAACAGCGGTCACCCCGTTACAGAAGGGTTTATCCGCGAGATTCACCGCCATCTAGTACAAAGGCTCGCCTGACTTTTGATATGGGCTCCCTCCGGAGCTAGACTTATTCTATCTCGTAGGGTTTCCATTGCTCCAGACAGGGCAAGCACGAGTGGCATTCGATCACTGGATGCATTGAGGAGAAAAACAGTGACCAATGATGTGGGCCTAGTTGTCATTGATGTGCAGGTGGGCAATTTCGATGAATCAGCACCGGTCTACAGAGGCGCTGAGCTTCTAGAAAGGATCAGCAGTCTGATCGGCCAAGCCCGGGCCGCCTGCGGCTTGGGGATAGTTGACATCGGTTTCTTTCCTGCCCTATGCTTCCCGCTGCGACGATGACCGAGAATTTCTGGAATGAGGAGATTGAGGCTCTGGCCCCAACAGAACTGAAGGACCTCCAACAGGAGCGGTTGAGGGAGCTCGTCCGCGGCGTCTACGAGAGAAACTCTGCCTATCGCGACTGGTTCAAGGCCGCTGGAGTGAAGCCGGATGATATCAACAGGCTGGAAGACCTGGAGAAGCTCCCCTTCCTCACTAAGGACGATCTGCGCCGCTACTATCCCTACGGGCTGGTCTGCGTCCCGCAGAGCGAGGTGCTCTACATCCACGCCTCCTCGGGGACGACCGGCAAGCCGGTCGTCGCAACTTATACCCAGCGAGATCTGGAGAGCTGGGCCGAGCTGATGGCCCGCTCGCTGTGGGCCGGCGGCTTCCGGAGGGACGACGTCCTTCACAATGCCTACAGTTATAGCCTGTTCACCGGTGCTCACGGCCACGAGCTGGGGGCGAACCGCATCGGGGCGACGGTGATCCCCGTGGGGGCGGGGAACACCCGAAGGCAACTGGCGATCATGCGCGATTTCGGGGCCACCGCGCTTGCCGCCACCCCCTCCTACACCCTCTATATGGCCGAGGTCGCCGAGGAGATGGGCCTCGACCCGAAGAAGGATTTCCAGATCAAGTTCGGATTTTTGGGGGCCGAGGCCTGGAGTGATGAGCTGAAGGTTAAAATAGAAGAGACATGGGGGATGAGGGCCTGCGAGCAGTACGGCCTGACCGAGCTGATCGGCCCCGGGGTATCGTTCGACTGCGGGACGGGAGAGGGTCTGCACGTCAGCGCCGACCATTTCCTAGTCGAGGTGGTCGATCCGGAGACCGGCGAGCCCCTCCCTCCCGGGAACCAAGGGGAGCTGGTCTTCACCACCTTGATGAAGGAGGCCTTCCCGGTGATCCGGTTCAGAAGCAGGGATTTGGCCGTCATGAGCGAGGAACGTTGTGGGTGCGGCCGGACGCTGCCCCGTCATTCGCGGATCCTGGGCCGGGCCGACGACATGCTAAAGGTGAAGGGCGTGATCGTCTTCCCGCGGCAGATCGAAGAGGCGATCATGCGGGTCGCGGGAGCCTCGGAGCATTACCAGATCGTAAAAACTCNNCCTCGCCGAGCTTCGGGTGCTCGTCGAGCCGACCCCCGAGCGGTTCAGTTATGGAGCGCAGGAGAAGTTGGCCGAGCGGATCTCCGAGGAGATCTACGCTATGCTCGGTATTCACCTGAATGTAGAGGCTGTCGCGCCGGGGAGCCTCCCCCGTAGTGAGGGGAAGGCGAAAAGGGTGGTCGAGGCAGAATAAATGGGACCGTTCGCCACTCCCTGGTCGACCTTCCTCGCCTGGGTCCTCACCGCAGTGAGCGTGACAGGCTCAATAGTCTGGGCCGTGTGGTTCTTCAAACCGGGGGGAAAATGAGCGAGCAGGCGATCTATTCCCTCGTCCTGGTGTTCTATATCGTCCTGCTCGTAGCCATCGGGTGGTTCACCTCGCGGCGGCTGCGCGACGTGGAGGACTTCTATATCGGGGGCCGGCGGGTCGGTCCCTGGGTCACCGCCCTGTCTTATGTGGCGGCTTACTTCTCCTCGGTGGTCATCGTCGGCGGCGGAGGGTTCGGCTACAAATACGGCATGGCCACGCTGTGGATCGGGGCGATTAACGTCCTCTTGGGCTGCACCCTGGCCTGGATCGTGCTGGGCAGGCGGGTGCGGGAGTTCACGGCACGGCTTCGCACGATGACCATCCCCGGGTTCCTCGCCGAGCGGTTCCGCTCCCGAGAGGCGCGGATCTTCTCCGCCCTGGTAATTGCCCTGTTTCTGATCATCTACAATGTGAGCATCCTCAAGGGGATGGGCCACATCTTCGAGGGGCTGATGGAGATACCCTACATCTTTGGCGTCCTCCTCTCCGGGTTGACCATCATCTTCTACGTCGCTTTGGGAGGTTATCTGGCCGTGGTGTGGACCGGCTTCTTCCAGGCCTGGGTCATGGGAGCCGGATTAATCTTGCTGACTGTAGGTACGCTGAAGGCAGTGGGCGGCCTCTCCGCGGCGAACCTGCAGCTTATGACGATCGATCCGGGGTTGGTGGAGACGCCCGGGGTCTGGGGCTGGGCCGGGCTGATCTCCTTCGCCCTCATTGTCTCATTCGGCGTGTGGGGAATGCCTCAATTGGTGGTCCGGTTCTACTCTATCCGATCCGTCCAGGTCTTGCGGATCGGGACGGTGGTCGCTTCCATCGGCGGGAGCATGGCTCTCCTGCCCTATCTGGACGGGGCAATCGCCCGGGTCCTCCTTCCGGGACTGGCCAACGCCGACCTGGCCATTCCGGCCCTGACTAAAGCAGTCCTCTCCCCCTGGGGCGGGGCGGTGTTCCTCGCCGGTGTCATCGCCGCGGGGATGTCCACCTTCTCCTCTGTCTTGATCATCACCTCCAGCGCGATCGTGCGCGACTTCTATCAGAAAGGATTGAAAAAAGAGCTCACCGAGGGGCAGGCCTTCCGCTACAGCCGGATCGCCAGCGCGATCATCGGTTTAATATCGCTTCTGATCGCGCTGCGGCCTCCGGCCCTGGTGTTGGTTTTAACCGCCTTCGCCTGGGCGGTGATCGCCGCGACGACGCTGTGGCCGATGCTGTTTGGGATCTACTGGAAGGGGGCCACCCGCCTCGGGGTGCTCGCCTCGATGGTCGGCGGTTTTTTAACCTCGCTCATCTGGATGGCCCTGGGCAGTCCCTTCGGCCTCCACGGGTTCATCCCCGGAATCGCCGTAGGCCTCCTCCTGCTTCTCTTGGGAAGCATGTTCACTCCAAAGCTTTCCGAGGAGCACCTCAGGCGGGTCTGGGGCAGTGAGGAAAAGACTGAGCTCTAACCGCGGCTTTTGCACCTTGGTAGAATCGCACTGCAATCTTCCTTTCGAACAGCTCTTTAGTCCAGGACGAGTAATTAAATGATCAAGTTACGGGGAATAGGTAGAAGAGAATAGCAAAATAGTGACATATGCTGCCTCCCAGTACGAATAAATGCCAGATGGCGTGGTTGTATGGTAATTCATGCGAGGCATAAAAGATGACCCCCACCGTATAGACTAATCCACCAACGGCTAACCAGACTAGACCACCGGAAGGAATGCTGATCAACATCTGTTTCAAGGCAATCACACATAGCCATCCCATCAAAATATAGATCAGGGTGGAGAGCTTGCGAAACCGATGGATGAAGAGGGTTTTGAAACCGACTCCTAACAGGGCCAACCCCCAAATGACGCTGAGCAAGATCCAACCCCAGGTTTCCCGCATGCTAACCAGCAGGAAAGGGGTATACGTCCCGGCGATCAGTAGATAAATTGAGCCGTGGTCAATGATTTTTAAGGCCCATTTAACCGGGGAATGTGGAAAGCTGTGGTAAAGGGTTGAAGCCAGGTATAAAAGAATTATGGTGCTGCCATAAATGCTGAAGCTAACAATTCGCCAGACATCGCCATACAAGGTAGCCCTAACGACCAGCAAGGTTGACCCGACCACACTGAGGCCAGTCCCAATACCGTGGGTAATAGCGTTGGCCATTTCTTCGCCCGGGCTGCAGGATTTTTTGATAATCTAATTCTCTCCTCCCTCTATCTCCAACACCCTGCCCACTCCGTTGGCTATGTAGTTATCCCCGTAAGCTTGTGCAAAAAGCTCCATGGCCCGCTCGCCGGTGCAGTTCGATATTGAACATCTCGATCATCCGATCCGCGCCGACGTCAAACAGGATCTTTTTGTCAGGAGTCTCAACAAGACAGGAAAACCCCCAGCCCGCCACCCTCACCTCTCCTTAGCTGTTCGCTTTTCGCTAAAAGCCACCAGCTAACCATAGCTTCTCTCCCCGAAGATCTCCCTTCCGATCCTGACTATGTTGGCCCCTTCTTCGATTGCCACCTTATAGGTGTTGCTCATCCCCATGGAGAGATACTCCATCTCTACATTGGCCAGCTTCCTAAACTCATCAAAGAGTCGCTTCGTCTCCTGGAAGTAGGGCCGCGCTGTTTCTGGATTGCCGAACCTTGGGCCCATGGTCATTAAACCCCGAACCTTGAGGTGCTCCAATTGGGAGATCTCTTCGATTACCTCTTCCGCCTCCTCGGGCAAGATACCGGACTTCTGGGGCTCGCGGCCGCTGTTTATCTCCATTAAGATCGGGATTACTCGATCGATTCTAGCACAGCGTTTTTCCAGCTCGGCGGCCAGTCGGGCGGAATCCACCGTCTCGATTAAATCAAAGATCTCCACTGCCCTTTTAGCCTTATTCCGCTGGAGGTGGCCGATCATGTGCCATCGGGCTCTTCTGCCCACCACCGCGTAGGCCTCCTCCGCCTCCTGAACATAGTTTTCTCCAATGACCTCTATTCCAGCGGCGATGGCCGCCATGATCTCCTGAGGGGTCCGGGCCTTGGCCGCTGCCACCAGCAGGACTCCTGGGGGGAGTTCACCCTTGATCCTTTTTACATTCTCCGCAATCATCCCCGCCCCTTTCCCACCGGACTTAAAAGAAAAGGACCCGATCCTGCTATCCGGGTCATCGTTTGTTGGGATGACTAAAAGCTCGAGGTGACCTGCCGCTCCTGCCCATCGCGCCGGAGCCGCTCGTACTCCTTGAGGAGCATGGTCCGTTTGGCCGCGCCGAGGTGATCAATGTACAGAATGCCGTCCAGGTGATCGATCTCGTGGAGCAAGACCCGCGCGACCAGGTCCTCCCGCTCCAGCTCGATCTCTTTCTCTTCCAGGGTATAGCCGCGGACCAGGGCCCGCTTCGGCCGCCACACCTCGGCCTCCACCCCGGGAATTGAGAGACATCCTTCGGGAAAGGGCACTTCGTGCTCTTCGTCTACTTCTACTACCGCGGGGTTGATCAAGGTATGGAAGTCTTCCTCGATGTCAATGGTGATGAGCCGAAGGCTCTCGCCGATTTGGGGAGCAGCCAGCCCGTATCCCCCTACCCGGGCGAGCGTCTCAATGAGAAGTTCGCTCAGCTCCTTGATCCGGCCGTCGATCCCCTTGATCTCCGCCGCCCGGCCGCGGAGCAGCGGCTCAGGATACCTCAAAATGGGACGGTTCATCTTTGAAAAATCCTCAGCTTCAAGATCCTAGATTTGGACCACATCTGCCTCATCTCCTGGACCACCGGGCCGCCAGAGTGCTCGATCACCGACTTTCCCTGAGCCATCGCCTCGGTCACCACCTCAATCATACGGAATTCGGCCGATCACTTCCAGCCCCTGTTCAACTTTCCCCAATCCGGATCGGGCTCCCCCCCAAGGAGGGCCTGGGTGGCCCCTGCTTGTTCCCACCGTAACTCAATCTCGCCCATCTTCAAGCTCGCTCGACTCGCTTGTGCTCCCATCAACCCGGGCGCTATAATTATCAGGGGGCGAGGATGGCCAAATCCAAGTTGACTCCGATGATGAGCCAATATCTAGAGATAAAGGAACGCTACCCCGACGCCATCCTCTTCTTTAATTTGGGTGATTTCTATGAGACATTCTTTGAGGACGCCAAGCTGGCGGCCCGGGAGCTGGAGATCGTCCTCACCAAGCGGAACGACGCCCCCATGGCCGGGGTGCCCATCAAGAAGGCCGAGTCCTACATCAACCGCCTGCTGCGGAAGGGCTACAAGGTGGCCATCTGCGACCAAATCCAGGATCCCAAAGAAGCGAAGGGGGTGGTGGAGCGCGATGTCGTCCGCGTGGTCACCCCGGGAACGGTCCTGGAAGAGGACGTCCTGGAGCGAGGGGCCAACAACTACATCGCTGCCCTCATCCCCCAGGGCGCGCGGATCGGCCTGGCGGTGGCCGATCTCTCCACGGGGGAATTCCAAGCTACCGAGCTCGACAAAGAAGGGTTGAAAGCGGAGCTCTCCCGCCTCCAGCCCGCGGAGTTGGTCCTTCCCCAGGGCTTAAACCCCGAGGATTTTCTTCCCGAGTCCGACCGGAGGGTAGCCCAAACGAGGGTGGAGGATGGTTACTTCAAAACGGAGGGGCTCCTTGAACATTTCGATCTCGCCTCGCTCGACGGGCTCGGCTTGAGCGAGCTGGCCGGAAGAGGGGCCGCCGGACTTCTGCAGTATCTGAAGGAGACCCAAAAAGAGCGCCTGGCCCACCTCTCTCGGCCTCAGGTCTATTCGGTGTCCGAGCAGGTGCAACTCGACCGCTTCACCCGGCGGAACCTGGAACTATTGAGGGAGATCGGCGGTGGGGAGCGGGAGACCCTCTTCGCCGTGCTTAATAGGGCCATCACTGGACCAGGCGAGCGATTGCTGCGGCGGCTCTTGCTCGCCCCGTCCTTGGACCGGGAGGAGATCGAGCGGCGGCTCAATCTGGTCGAGCTTCTCTACCGGGAGGGCCTGTTGCGGGCGGAACTGCGCGAGGTTTTAAACGATGGTTCTGACCTGGAGCGGCTGGCGGGCAGGCTCGGCTCCGGGCGGGCTAATCCGCGGGACCTCCTCTCCCTGGCCCAGTCATTGGAAAACCTGCCCGGGCTGCGGGATTTGACAGAAAGGCTTCGCGGGGCGGGGGCCTCGGAGATCCTGGAGGAGGTCGCCGCCACCTTGGACAAGCTGGGCCTGGAGGATCTCGGCGAGCTCATCAAGCGGGCCCTCCGCGAAGACGCCCCCCTGACCGTAAAGGAGGGCGGGCTGATCCGCGTGGGGTTCGACCGGGAGCTGGACGGGCTGAAGATTCGGGAGAAGGAATATAAAGAGAAGGTCCTGGAACTGGAGTCGAAGGAGCGGGCGCGGACCGGAATAAATTCCTTGAAGATCGGCTACAACAACGTCTTCGGCTACTACATCGAGGTGACCAAGGTCCACGCCTGGCGCGTTCCCCAGGACTACGTCCGCAAGCAGACCCTGACCAACGCCGAGCGCTACATTACCCCTCAGTTGAAAGAATACGAGGGAAAGATTCTCTCCGCCGCGGAGCGGGCCACCGAGCTGGAGTATGAGATCTTCCAGGAGCTGCGGAAGCGGGTAGCCGGAAGAGTTCAACAGATTCAGGAGCTGGCCGGATTGGTTGCCAAGCTTGACTGCTTTGCCACCTTGGCCGAGGTGGCCAAATCCAACGGCTACACCCGGCCCTCATTTACGGATAAGCAGGATTTTTTCATCAGTGAGGGCCGCCACCCGGTGGTGGAGCGGAGGGAGGAGTTCGTCTCCAACGACCTGACCCTGGGGGAGAAGGAGCATCTGGTCATCCTTACCGGGCCGAACATGTCTGGAAAGTCGGTTTTCATCAGGCAGATTGCCCTCATTGCCCTGCTGGCCCAGATGGGATCCTTTGTCCCGGCCAAACGAGCCCGTCTTCCGATAATCGACAAGGTCTTCACCCGGGTCGGCGCGAGCGACATGCTGGCCTCGGGCTATTCCACCTTCATGGTGGAGATGCTGGAGACGGCCAACATCTTGAATAATGCCAGCCCCCAGAGTTTGATCATCCTGGACGAGATGGGACGGGGGACCTCGACCTTCGACGGGGTTAGCATTGCCTGGGCGGTGGCCGAGCACCTGGCGATTGAAGTTCGGGCCAAGACCCTGTTTGCCACTCACTATCATGAGCTGACCAAGCTGGCCGAGGGCACCGCCGGGGTGAAGAATATGCACGTCCGGGTGAAGGAATACGGCGATGAGGTCATCTTCCTCCACCGGGTCGCCGAGGGGGTGGCCGAGGGCAGTTACGGGGTCCATGTAGCCCGATTGGCCGGGCTGCCCTGGGGAGTCACGAATAAGGCGGCCCAGATTTTGGAGCGGATCTTGAAGAACAATCCTCTCGACGCCATGGGGGAACTGCGAAGCCGCGAGCCGCAGTTCTTGGAGCAACTGGCCCTGTTCGCCGCCGAGGAGCACCCGGTGATCAAGCGGCTCAAAGGGGTCGATCTGAATTCGCTCACCCTGCTTGAGGCGCTGGACCTTCTCCAGGAGTTGAAGAAGGAACTGGACTGAAACCGAGATGTCATTAAGGATTAAGAAATGGCATCCCGGATGTCCGCCAGTTAACCAGGAGGAACTGCTTGAGGGTATAAGAGGGACCTCCGTAGGCCCTCCTTGGTGGTGAACCGCGTCCTGTATCCGAGCAATCTCTCGGCCTTGGATGCGTCGTAAGAGAATCTCCCCCCCACAAGCTTCACCCCGAACCGGGTGATGAGAGGAGGGTCGTCTCTACGTCCTGCTCTAGACAATAGCTCCAGCAGAAATCCCAGGTTGTAGGCGAGGAACTGAGGTATCCGAACCCTCGCGCCCTCCACGCCGAGCAGTGCCGAGGTGAATCGGATGAGCTCATTCCAGGTGAGGAGATCCCGATCCAGGCAGTGAAAAACCTCTCCCCGGGCCTCCTCTTTTTCCAACAACAGGAGAATGAGATCGGCCACGTTCGCCACATACACGAGATTGGCCAACTGCTCTCCGCTTCCTACTATCAGTGGCCTGCCGCGTTCGATGAGCCTGCGGAGGCGAGGCAGGAAGTTACGGTCACCCTCACCGTAGGTGGTGACCGGACGGATTATTGAGATGTCCAACCCCCGACTCCCGAACTGCCGCGCCTTCTGCTCGGCCAGTATCTTTGTATCCACGTAGGGGTGGTCAGCCGGATGGGCGGGCTCCTCCTCGTAGAGGGTCCGGTCCTCGGTTCTCCCGTACACCGCGACGGAACTCACGTGGACAAACCGGGCGACCCCGTGGCGCAGCGCTCCCGCGAGTAGCGCTTCCGTTCCCTCCACGTTAAGACGGTAGAACTCCCGCCTCGGTCCCCAGTCACCGACCTTCGCCGCGGCATGGATCACCCCGTTCATCCCCTCAGTGGCCCGGATGAGGGTCTCCGGTCTGCTCAGATCGCCCCGGGCCGGCTGCGCCCCCAGCCTGCTCAGGACGCCCCTGTCGCTTGCCTCCCTCACCAGGCCGTACACGCGGTAACCCCGGGATAGAAGTTTCCTAACCACGTGGCGGCCGACCAGCCCGGTGGCTCCGGTTACCAAGACTCTGTCCATCTCTCCCTCGCCCAGCCTTGTTGATAAGNNCCCTCGCCCAGCCTTGTTGATAAGAATCTGGCCGCGAGGAGGCAAATCCAACCTGAGGCGAGGAAGATGGCTTTAGGGCTCATTTTAGCGACGGCGATTTGACATTGTCGCGGGGACAATTGTATCCCCGAGTCGAGCGGCCGCAGGGGTATGGAGCCCTCTGGAGCGAACAGGCGGCGGTGAGCCTCCGATGACCTATACGAAACATAAGCTGACTCCGTACAGGCGATTGGTCTGGGACCTGCTGAGGCAGAGCGACAGCTTCTATCTCAACCATCACCTGGTGTTGGCCGACTTGAGCCGCTTGAACGAGCGTCGAGAGGCATATCTGAAGCGAGGAGTGGCTGTTCCCACCTACAGTGCGTTTGTCCTGGCCGCTATCGGCAGGGTGATGAGGAAGCATCCCCTGTTCAACAGCTATCTCCGAACGGTTCCCCTCAAAAGACTTGTGATATATGAGAAAATCGACATCGCGTTCACCATGGAGAAGCAATGTGGGGATGAGGCCATGGTCATCCTGGGCAAGATCCGGGACGCCGACCGGCGGAGTCTGGAGGAGATCAACGAAATCATCCGGGACTACGGGGAGCGGAACTGTGAGGATTTGGAGGAATTCAAGGCGCTGAACCAGTTCTACAGTAGGCTGCCTGCCCTCTTTCGGAGGCCATTCTTCGAGCTCCTGGTGAAGCCGTTTCCCGATCGCGTCCGCCGGGTCGGGGGGACCGTCGCGTTTACCTCGGTGGGGAAGTTTGGGGTCTCGTTCACCGCTCCGCTCTCGATGAGGAGCGCCCTGTTCTCCTTGGGAGAGATCGCGGAGCGGCCCGTCTGCCGCGGGGGCAAGGTAGTCGCCCGTCCGACTGCTTATCTTACCCTGACTTACGACCATCGGATCGCCGACGGTGCCGCAGCCGCCCGCCTCCTGAACGACCTGAAGTGCTACCTGGAGGATTTCCCCGGTTGATCTGCGGGCCGAGCCCTGTTATTCGCTGTAGTTACGTTGTGGGTCCTCAAGGCCTGAACCCGCTTGGATCAAGGGCATCCGCTATTTGCTCAACCGCAAGACTTGCTTGGTTCGCCCGTGTCGCGTATCATAGCTCCTGCTGAGCTAGATCACTGCAACCGAGTTGAGCGGTTAGGGGAGGACGGAAAATGGGGAAGTGCCCTCCTGAATCGGTGCAGGATGGAGGAGGAGGAGGCAAGCTCGCTACAGTCATAGCCGGGGTAGGGAAGTACGTACCGGAGACGGTTGTCTCCTCGAAGCTGGTCGCTGAGCGGGCCGACCTGTGGGGAAAATTGAAGCTCCCCAGCGGTGCCCTTGAGAGGCTCACCGGGGTGAAGGAACGCCGCTATGCCCTCGATGGCGAGGCCTCATCCGATATGGCCGCACGAGCCAGTGAGGTGGCCCTCCAGCGGGCAGGGGTGCGGCCCGGCGAGATTGACACGCTGATCTTCGCCGCGGCCTCCCACGACATTACCGAGCCGGCCACGGCAAACATTCTCCAGGACAAGCTGGGGGCGCGAAGCGCCCACGTTATGGACGTGAAGAATGCCTGTAACAGCTTCCTGAATGCAATGGACCTCATGGACTCCCTTATCCGGACCGGCCGCTGCAAGACCGGGCTTGTCGCCTCGGGGGAAGTCTTATCTCGGTGCATCAACTGGGAGATCAACAGCCTCAAGGAGTTTGAGCTGGGGATTGCCGCGCTCACCCTCGGCGATGGGGGAGGGGCGGTGGTCCTGAAGGCTGCGGAGGACGCCGGGCGGGGAATCCTGAACAGCGAATTTATGTCCGATGGGTCGTCTTGGGAACTGGCAACCATTAAGGCCGGCGGTACTAAGTACATGCTGGACAACGCAGTGGCCTACTTTGTCTCTCACAGCGCCGAACTGAGCAAGCTGGCATTGAGACACGTCCCCCCGCTGATCAAGGCCGTGCTGGGGAAGACCGGCTGGCAGATCGGAAACCTAGACCTGGTGATCCCCCATCAGGTCACCGGCAGGATTATTGCCAAGATCGCAAAGGTGATTAAGCTGCCATTGGACAAGGTGATGATCACCCTCGATCGGTACGGCAATACCGCGGCCGCCAGCATCCCCATCGCGCTGGCTGAGGCCGTTGAGAGCGGTCGCATCGGCAAGGGAAGCAGGGTCATGCTGGTGGGCGGCGCGTCGGGGTTCAGCGCCGGCGCGATCACTTTAGTGCTATGAGGATCCCTTCCTAGCCGTTCCTCCCCTCGACATGGCGAGCTTCAGGACCGCGGGGAGGAGGAGCATGGTGGCGAGAAACATGCTGACCGCGGTCAGGCCGACCATCAGCCCGAAGTGCATCGTGGTTAGGAAGTCCGATAATAACAACACGGAGAACCCCAGGCCAAGGCTGGCCGCGTTCAGGGTGATCCCCCAGCCCACCCCGGAGAAAACCCCGGAAATGACATCCAGGAACCCCCCACCTGCTGCCCTCCGCCTGCGGAACTCCTCGATGAAGTGAATGGCGAAATCGACCCCCAGACCGATGGAGATGCTCGCTACCATCGCCGTGCTGATGGTCAACTTGATATTCCCGAAGCCCATCAGACCGAACAAAATGATCGAGGCGAACGACAGGGGGATGATCCCGATAGTGCCCATGACGATCGATCTCAGGGACAGGATAAGCATTATCCACACAGCCAGAAGAGAGACGACTAGGCTGCGCACCTGGCTGGTGACCAGGGTCTCGCCAAGCCTGACGATGTACACGGGGGCACCGACCAGCTTGGCCTCCAAGCCGGGCAATTCCCGGCTCAGGTAGGAGTCTATCGCCCCCATTGTCCTCCGAAGCTCCAGCGATGATCTTGCCTCCAAGAGCGCCGTAATCTGGCCCCGACGATAGTCGGAGCTGACCCACTCCCGGAGGCCGCCGCCGGTGAACCTCTGGTATAGACTCAGTGCTTCGGCGACTTGAGCCTCTGCCTCCGGAATCCGATAAACCTCCGGGAGGTCGCCGCGGAGCGATCGGTTGATCCCTTTGACTATATCGGCCAGGGAGATGGCAAAACCCACTCCCGGAAGCGACTCCATAACCTCCTGCAGTTCGACCATCTTCCCCAATAAAGCAGGGTTGAGCAGCCCATCCGGCTCGGCGGCGTCGATAACTACCCTCAGGGTGAGGCTCCCTCCAAATTCCTCCTCGCTGAATCTGGTGTTCCGAAGGACCGGGTGTCCCTCACGGAATGCCTCCAACGGGCTGGTGTCAATCGTCAGTCTGGGTATCCCGAGAGCAAAAGCTGAAGCGACTGCGGCCCCGACCAAAGCGACGGCTAGCGGGTGGTTGGCAGTCAGCCCGGCAGCCCAGCGGGGGGCTCGCCCGGTCCTCCAGGGGGGGTGCGCTCCTGCGGCCTTCCTGGTGCGAGCAAGGAGGGAGAGGGTTGCCGGCAAGAAGCTCAGGGAGAAGACCATTGCCATCACGATCCCCACCGCAGTGAACAATCCGAAGTCCTTGACGACTGCGCTATAGGAGGACAAAAGGCCGAGAAATCCCCCCGCCGAGGTCAGCGAGGTGAGGATGATCGGCCTGGTCATGGCATCCATGGTCGCCAGGATCGCTTCCCGGCGGGGCTTCTCCCCTGCAACCCGATTGTATCGGGTAAGGATATGGATGGCGTCGGCATCCCCGATGGCGATCAGCACGACCGGCATGGCGATGGAGACGATGGTGAGCTTTGCTCCTGCCAGGGCCATGATCCCCACCGTCCAGGTCGTGCTGACCAGGACTACCGTGATCGGCAACAGGACCCCTCTGGGGCTGCGGAAACTTAGAAGCAGGATGAGGGCCAGGACGACCAGCGCTACCGGCACCAGCGTTCTCAAGTCCCGGACCATCGAGCGCTGGATTGAAGCGGTCATGTACGGCCGGCCCGAGAGGTGGATCGCCTGAGGACCTTCGTATTTCCTGGCTATTTTCTCCAACCCATCGATCAGCCTAATTTCGGCGGCCGTGTCGGCCACATCCAGCTCCTCCTTCAGGATAATCAGGCCTGTAGTCTCGTCTTGGGAGACGAATACCTTTCTTAAAAGCGGCTCGCCCATGATCAGCCTTCGGTAGGACTCGATCTCCTCTGGCTGCTGGGGGATCCCGCTGACCAATGAGCCGAGCACTCCGGCGTTGAGCGGGGTTTGGATCTCCTCAATCCCCAGTTCCTTCAGCCCTTCGCACTCCTCGCTGATCAGGCCGATCTTCCGCAGAGCACGGGGATTGAACAGGGTCTCTTCCTCCTGGATGGCCAGCAGGATGTACGCCTGGGACCCGAACTCCCGCGCGGCCTCCACATAGTCCATCACGGCTCGGTCATCTGGAGGGAGCATCTTCTCCAGGTCGCTGGAGAACTCGATCCCCGTTGCGAAATAGGCCAGTGCCCCGGTGATCAGCACCAGGACAGCCAACATCTGCCACGGGCGATCGATAATCCAACTGTAGATTTTGGGAAACATTCTGAATCCTTAGATTTCTTAATTCCTAATGATCACAATTTAGGCCGGACGGGTCAATCTAGGTTGTCTCCTGTGGCAAGCGGGCCGGGGTAGACTAACGGTAGTTGTACAGGGAGTTGGCTTGTTTGCAATCTGCAATGTAATGAAGACTACGTTAAAGTCATTGGTAGAGGTGAAGCGGATATTGAGAGCGATGCTCGCGGTTATGGCGATCCGTAGATTGCTGAGGCGGTCACTCGCTCAGCCCTTGTTCGCGCTTGACGGCGGCGATCAGCTCATCGACGAAATCCTTTACCTTCTCTTCGAGGAGGGCCCGTCGAGGTTGCCCTCTAATCCGACTGCCCCAGCGGATCGAGGAAGTTGTCGGCTCGCTTCGTTCATCAGGGAGTCGGGTTGTAACGGCGGCTATTTCAGGGTTTTGCAGTTCTACCTCGAAGCTCATCCGCTTTTCGGCAAAGGCCGGTACTTTGACTCCCCGAATTCGCTTTTCCGGACTGACTATTGGCTCATATGAGAGGCCCCTGCGCTCAAGAGCGTTCTCCAGGTCTGAGATTACGCTATCGACTTCCTGCCATAGCTCCTTCAACTCGTCTTCCCTTTTATCGATCTCGCCAAGTTTTTTCGCCAGCTCGTCGCTAAAGCGCGGCACCCCCTCTCACCTCCTCGTCACTCCAGAATCCCCAACGTCGTCTCTTGGCTCCAGTTCTACTGACATCGGTGGTGATGTGTCAAGTCTGGTAAATACTATCAGCTCATGTGGACCTCGAAGTCCGGTAAGATTACCCGACGGTCGAGGCGCTCACACGAGGGCCGTGCCGTATGGGCCTGATCGTCCAAACCGGATGAGGGGTCCGCTGGAGGAGGCCCGGCCGATACAGCCGGAAGGCCTTCGGGAGGAGCTATTTTTGTCTCGCCCAGGATTAGCTGATAGGGTTCGAGAGGAGGTGAGGTCGAAATGGAAAACAGGTACCTTTGGGCGGCCGTGTCCATCGCTGTTATGTGGCTGGCTACGATCCTGGTCGGCGTTTTTGGGCCTTTACTTGAGATCCGCGATGCCGCGGGAGGCGTCCTGACCATCCCCGCTCTGGCGGCTGTAGTAGCATTATTCGCTCTGATTGGCACCGTCAGTGTCGGGCTCCGGGGCTTTCGGCAATAGCCGAACAATTGGCTATCCGCAACTTCTTCTATTTTGATCTCCCCAATTGTCGGCCGTCCAGAGCAGCGCTGCCGGATCGGTCGCCTGGCTCAGGGCCCTTTTGAAATCGCGGGTTTTCCGTTCTTCGTAGCGAGGGTTCAGTGCCAGACTCTCAAGGCCATAGGCCCGGCCCTGCTCAAACAGCTCCCGATCCTCCGGCGGGTTGCCCGCGGTGAAGGTGGAAAGCTCATAGTAAGCCTGAGCTTTAACCAAGATGGCCCTGAGATCGGACCGCGGTCAAGTCTCAATCGGAGGCCAGATCTTCAACTGCCATCCGCACCCTTCCCCCGGGGTCCAAAGGGAGGTGATATCTGGCATCCCCCAAAGCAGCGATCGGCCGAAATACCTCATTAATAGAGGGTTTTATCCTCAGGCATCGGCTGATCCCCCGCGGTTGACCTGAGCCGCCCTTCGGGGTTAATCTCTGTCAGCCCCCTCCGGGGTGAGAGGGATCACCCATGGGAAGGATATTAAATGGCTGAGAGGTTTCAGCAATCGCTTTATCGCCGCTGGCGCCCCCAGCAGTTCGGCGAGGTCATCGGCCAGGAATACACCGTCAAATCCCTGCAGAATGCCATTGCCCAGGGGAGATTGCCTCATGCCTACCTGTTTGCCGGACCGCGGGGGACGGGGAAGACTTCGGTGGCGCGGATCTTCGCCAAGGCGGTGAACTGCGAAAGCCCTCAGGGGGGCGAACCGTGCAATGAGTGCTCCACCTGCGGTCGGATTAAACGCGGGATCTCGCTGGACGTGATCGAGATCGATGGGGCGAGCAACCGGGGGATCGATCAGATAAGGCAGCTCCGGGAAGAGGTCAACTTCGTCCCCGCCGAGACCCGCTATAAGGTCTACATTATCGATGAGGTCCACATGCTGACCAATGAGGCCTTCAACGCGCTCTTAAAGACCCTGGAGGAACCGCCGAGGCGGGTGATCTTTATCTTCGCCACCACGGAGCCCCACAAGCTCCTCCCGACCGTCACCTCCCGCTGCCAGGCCTACGAGTTCAGGAACATCCCCTCCGAATTGATCGAGGGAAAGCTTCGGGAGATCTCCCAACGTGAGGGGATCGGGGCCAGCCCCGGGGCCCTTCGCGCGATCGCCCGCCGCGCCCGGGGGTCGTTCCGCGACGCCGAGGTCCTCCTGGAGCAGCTCTCCTCCTACAAGGGCGAGGGACGGATCGAGGAGGAGGACCTCCTGCAAGCGCTGGGTCTCCCCAATGAGGAAGCCGTGGCCAGCTTCCTCGAGGCCCTCATCGCCGGGGACGCCCGGAGGGCCATGGAGACCATCGCCGGGCTGAGCGAGCGGGGAAAAGACCCGGAGCTCTTCCTGGAGAGCGCGGTCGAGCTCTGCCGCGACCTGATCGTCGCCCGGCTCGGCGGGACCGCGGATGGCCGCCAGTTGGGGGTAGAACTCGATAATGCGAAACTGATCAGGCTCAGCGGCCGCCTGCTGGAATTGAAACGGGAGCTGCACAGCTCGCTCGATAAGAGGATCATGCTCGAAGTGGGGACGCTCCGGATTATCGAGGAACTGAGGGAGCCGGAAGAAGGGGAGGGGGAGAACACGCCGGCAGGTTCATTCCCAGACGAGAACCAGGAAGAACCGGCCGGCGCGCCAATGGGGGGAAAGGACGAGGATCGCTGGCAGCGGATGCTGGAAACGATCAAACAGGAGCGGATCGCAGTATATGCCTTCCTCACCGAGGGACGACCGGTCCTGGAGAGTGATTGGTTGCGGATAGAGTACCAGCCTGATTATAAGTTTCACAAGGAGAGCCTGGAGAAGCCGGAGAACCGCTCCTTCCTCCAGCAAATGGTCCAGCAGTTCTACGGCGATCTTAAGGTGGAGATCGGCTTCTGCTCCCAGCCCGCCAAGCGGCCCAATCCCGGGGAGCATCAACTCCGCCAGAAGGTGGAGCTGATCAAGCGCTCCTTCCACGGAAAGCTCATCAGCTAACAGCCTTGATGAGCCCTACTCCAAATCTCTATAATGGATTAGTCTGAGAGGTGGATGATCAAAGATGAAGGGAATGCCGGGGAACTTTCAGGAGGTCATGAAGCAGGTGAAAAAGGCACAAGAGCTGCTGGAGCAGAAGCAGCAGGAGCTGGCGGAACTCCGCATTGAGGCCACCAGCGGCGGGGGGATGGTCAAGGTGGTGGCCAACGGCCGGGAAGAGATCCTCGACATCGACATCGACAAAGAGGTGGTCAATCCCGAGGATGTGGGGATGCTGGAGGACCTGGTCCTGGCCGCGATCAAGGAGGTCCAGGCCAAAGTGAAGGAGGTCGCCCAGCAGGAGATGGGCGGCCTGCTTGGAGGGCTCGGCCTGCCGAACATTCCCGGGCTCTTCTAGATGGGGCACTATCCCGGCGCTCTGGAGAACCTGATCCGAGAGCTCGGCAAGCTTCCCACCATCGGGAGAAAGACCGCTGAGCGGCTTGCCCTCTATCTCCTCGGTCAAGGCAGGGAACCAGCAGAGCGACTCAGCCGGGCAATCGTCGAAGTGGCCCAAAAGGTGAGACAATGCAAGATCTGCTACAACTATACTGAGGAGGAGATCTGCTCCATCTGCGCCGACCCCAGCCGCGATCGCTCCACGATCTGCGTCGTCTCCCACCCGCAGGAACTGTTGAAACTGGAGAAGACTAGGGAATACCGGGGACTTTATCAGGTGCTCGGGGGGCTGATCTCGCCGGTGGACGGGGTCGAGCCGGAGGATCTCCACATCGCCGAGCTGCTGGAGCGGCTCAAGGCCGGGGAGGTTGAGGAGGTCATCCTGGCCCTCAATCCCAAGGTCGAGGGCGAGGCAACCGCGATGTATCTGGCACGGCAGATCCGGCCTTTGGGAATCCGGGTGACTCGGATCGCCCACGGGGTCCCCATCGGGCGAGACCTGGAATTTGCCGATGAGCTGACCCTCTCCCAGGCCCTCCGCGGCCGGAGCGAGTTTAGTTGAAATGGATCGCAAAGGATCGGCGGTCGGTCGTCGGCGCTCCCTCACTCCTCGAGGCGCCGATACATGCGAGCGGCTGCTTCACGAGGCTGAACAAGTCTTCAGCGAGCGCGGCTACCACCGGACATCCGTCTCGGAAATCTGCCGGCAAGCGAGCCTGGCTCAGGGGACTTTCTACCGCTATTTCTTCAACAAGGAGGAGGTCTTCCTCAAATTGGTCGAGCGGCTGGAGGGGGGTCTCTTGGCCCGCCTGGAGGGGGCGCTCGGCTCTCCCGGCTCGGCCACCGAGCGGCTGGCCAGCGGCTATCGAAACATCTTGGAATTCATCAACGAGCACACCATCCTCTATCAGGTCTTCCGTGAGGCGGAGTTCATCCGCCGGGAGATTGCACGGAGATTCTATACTAATATCACCGGAGCCCTTGGAGAGGCATTGGGGGTGGGGGTCGACAGAGGAGAGGTCCGCCCGCTCGATCCGGCGGTCACTGCCTACTCTATTTTGGGGATCGCCGAGTTCATTGCCATGCGCTATATCATCTGGGAGCGGGGCGCCCTGAGCGAGGAAGTCTTCCAGAACTCCGTTAAACTGATCCACCACGGCCTGGACACGGGCAAGGAACTCCGCTCTCTTCCATCTGATCGGGCCACCGCGCCTCTCGATGGCCTTGCGGAATCGGGAGAGGTTGAACCCCAGGGGGGCGAGGCGACGCGCCAGGCGCTGTTGGCCGCGGCGGAGCGGATGTTCGGCCAAGTCGGCTTCCACCGGACGACCATCGCCGAGATCACCTATATCGCCGGGGTAGCTCAGGGAACCTTCTATCTCTACTTTCCCAGCAAGGTGGCCATCTTTGCCGAGCTGGTCGGTGAGATCAATCGGCAATTCCGCGCGGAGGAGCGGGCGGCCATCTCCAGTCTGGCCGACCGGCGGGAGGTCGAACGACGGGGTTTTGAAGCCTTTTTCAAATTCATCAGCCGCCATCGGGAGGCCTACCGGATCATCCGGGAGGCGGAATTCGTCGATGAGCGAGCTGGCCGGTGGTATTATCAGCGGCTGGCTCAAGGCTACGTCCGGGGACTCCGGCGGGGAATGGACCGGGGAGAGATCCGCCGGCTGGACCCGGAGCCTCTGGCCTATGCCTTGCTGGGCATCGGCCACTTTGTGGGCCTGCGCTGGATCGTCTGGGAGGAACGGGAGGCCCTCCCAGAGCGGGTCTTGACCGCGATGCTCGATTTCATCATGCGCGGCATTGCCCCAGCTAGATGAGAGGGGGGACCGGATCTTGGCTTGGAGGAGGGTTTGTGCTATAATGACACCTGAATCAGATGTCATTATAGCGGCCTCCCGGCGACCATAAAGCCATAGAGGGAGGGGTGATGAACAGAGTAGGAATAGTCGGCGTCGGACAGGGGAAGTTCGGGCGAAGGGCTGACGCCTGCCTGCGGGAGTTGGCCTTCGAGACCGTTCGGGACTGCCTCGAGGATGCCAGGGTGCCCTTGGAAGAGGTGGACAGTATGGTCGTCGGGGTGGCCTCGGATGAATTTGCCTTTTCCATTCAACCCTCAGCCCAGATCGTCGATTATCTTGGTTTCCATCCCAAGCCGAGCTTCCGGGTGGAGGGCGCCTGCGCCTCGGGCAGCGTGGCCCTGCGGACCGGCTGGATGGCCATTGCCTCGGGGCTGGCCGACCTGGTGCTGGTCCTCGGGGCGGAGAAGATGACCGAGATCTCCACCCCCACGGCGACGGAGATCATGGGCAAGGGCGGCGATTCCATCTGGGAATACCCTTTTGGGCTGACCTTCCCCGGCTACTACGCCCTCATCGCCCGAGCCCACATGGCCAAATATGGGACGACGGAGGAGCAGTTGGCGCGGGTCGCGGTCAAAAACCATCACTACGGGGCGATGAATCCCTGGGCTCACCTGCAAAAAGAGATTACGGTCGATGAGGTCCTCGGTTCCTTCGTGGTCGCCGATCCGCTGAAGTTATACGACTGCTGCCTCATCTCCGACGGCGCGGCGGCGGTCCTGCTGGCCTCGGAGGAATTGGCTGGAGAAGTTGCGGAAAACCCGATCTGGATCGCCGGGATGGGCCTGGGCACCGACACATTGGCCCTGACCGGGCGGGGAGAGCTGACTACCCTGGCGGGGACGGTCCACGCAGCGAAGCAGGCTTACGGGATAGCCGAGATAACGCCGCGGGATGTCGATGTCGCCGTGGTCCACGATTGCTTCACCATCGCCGAGATCATCGCCTACGAGGACCTCGGCTTCTGCGACAGGGGCGAGGGCGGAAGGCTGATCCAGGAGGGGAAGACTTACCTCGGCGGCGATATCCCGGTCAATCTGGACGGCGGGCTGAAGTCCAAAGGCCATCCGGTGGGGGCGACCGGGGTCTCCATGGCGGTGGAGATAACAAAACAACTGCGGGGCGAGGCCGAGCCCGGCCGCCAGGTTCAAGGTGCCAAGATCGGCCTCTCCCACAACGTCGGGGGCAGCGGGCAGCACGTCGCGGTGCACATCTATCGCCGCGAGGATTAGAGGAGGGCCATGGAGTTCAAGGATTTTTCGCTTTCTATTCAGGATGCCAAGGTAGGGAAGTTTGCCGAAGGCCTGAGCCAAGATAAGATCCTCCACACCCAGTGTCGGAACTGCGGGGCCCTCTACTATCCTCCGCAGCATGATTGTCCTAGATGCATGAAAAGCGAGATGGATTGGAAGGAGCTGGAAGGTGCGGGGGAGCTCGTCTCCTTCACATCTATTCATATCCCTCCAGAGCACTTCGCCCTCAATCTCGAGAGCCAGGCTCCCTTTTCCAGTTATGAGTACCGGCCTGCTCCGATAGGGATTGTGAAATTGGACAATGGGCTCCAGGTGATGGGCTGGATCCCCGATGCGGAGGATCTACAAGCGGGTCTGCGGCTGAGGCCCGCGCCCCGGGTCCTGCCCGACGGCCGGGCCACTATTGTGTTGATCGAGGTGGGAGCGGAGACGTGGTGAAAAGGGAGCTTTTCGCCAAGATCGCCGGTGTGGGAATCTATCTTCCCAAGGAGCGGATCACCAACGCCGAGCTGGGGGAGCTGATGGAGTACGATGTAGAAGCTTACCTCCAGGATAAGGGGATCGCGGTCCGCCATCGCGCGGGGCCGGGCGAGGCCACCTCGGACATGGCAGTCCGGGCCGCCCGGGAGGCGCTGGATCGGGCCGAATTACTACCGGGAAAGGTCGATCTGATCATCCTGGCCACCGATACCCCCGACTTCGTTTCGCCGCCGACCGCGGCGATCATCCAGCATAAACTGGAGGCGGTGAACGCGGGGTCATTCGACGTCAACGCCGCCTGCACCGACGAGACGATCGCCCTGGCCCTCGGCTCCCACTACATCATGCTCGACCCGGGAATCGAACACGTCCTGGTGATCGGGAGCTACGCGATGACCAAGTGGCTAGATTGGAGCCCTTATGGGGACTCGGCCTCCAAGGTGCTGGCCACGTTGTTCAGCGACGGAGCCGGGGCGGTGGTCCTGGCCCCCTCCGATGAGCCGGGATATCTCTCCTCCAGGATGATGACCGAGGGGAGCTTTTGGGACACTTACGGGATTTACCTCGGGACGGCCCGGCCGCCCGATCTGGGGATGATTCAGCAAAAGAAACACTACCTGCGGTTTCATGAGCACGGTCATCGGGTCCCGCCGGACTTCAACGCCGCCCGCTGGCCGAAGCTGCTTCGGGAGACCCTGGATAAGGCAGGATACGGCGCGGCAGATTTGGACATGGTCCTGATGAATCAGGTCGAGCTGGGAGCGATCCGGGCGACCCTGGCGGAGCTGGGCCTATCGATGGAGCAGACCCATTGGATCGCCGATCGGTTCGGCTACGCCGGCTCGGCTTCCGCCTTCATGGCCCTGCACGATGCATTGGAGCAGGGCAAAATTAAGCAGGGTCATCTTGTGGCCTTCTGCACCTCGGGGGCGGGATTCGTGCTCTCTACAGCGCTGTTTGGTTGGGTCTGATCAAAAGGAGGGAAGAGTGCAACTGCAGGACAAGGTAGCAATCATTACCGGTGCGGGCCGGGGGATCGGGAAGGAGACGGCTCACCTGTTCGCCCAAGCGGGAGCCAGGGTAGCGATCTGTGACCTCCTCGATGAGGGCCAGGAGGTCGCCGCCCAGATCAACCAGGAGGGCGGGGAAGCTCTGTTCATCAAGACCGATGTGACCGATCGAGCGCAGGTCCAGGCAATGGTCGAGGCTGTCGTGGATAAGTTCAACCGGATCGACATCTTGATCAACAACGCCGGGGTACTCCGCGACGCTCAACTGCTGAAGCTCTCCGAGGAAGACTGGGATTTGGTAATCGACGTCAATCTGAAAGGCGTCTTCAACGTCACTCAGGCGGTCGCCCCGGCCATGATCGAGCAGGGGAAGGGAAAGATCGTCAATGTCGCCTCGGTGGTCGCCCTTTACGGAAATTTCGGCCAGACGAACTACGTCGCTTCCAAGGCCGGGGTGATCGGGCTAACCAAGGTCTGGGCCCGGGAGCTGGGGCGGAAGGGGGTCAACGTCAACGCCGTCGCCCCCGGGTTCATCCAGACGGAGATGGTCGCCGGCGTCCCGGAGAAGGTCCTCAATGCGATGGCAGAGAAGACCCCGCTGAAGCGGCTGGGCACTCCCAGGGACATTGCCCATGCCTACCTGTTCTTAGCCTCCGATGAGGCCGACTTCATCAACGGGGCGATCCTCAACGTCGACGGCGGCCTGGTCGTCTAGGAGGTAGAGATGGCCCAAGCTAAGGTCAACGGGATCCGGCTTTACTATGAGGTCCACGGTCAGGGAGAACCGCTTTTGATGATCCAGGGGCTGGGCCATCATGCGGATTTTTGGTTCCTCCAGGTGCCGGAGTTTTCCAAACACTTCCAATTGGTCATCTTCGACAATCGGGACACCGGCCGGTCGGATAAGCCGGATGAGCCTTATTCCATCGCTGGGATGGCCGCGGACGTGATCGGCCTGCTCCAGGAGCTGGGGCTCGATAGGGCCCACATTCTGGGTGCCTCGATGGGCGGATATGTTGCCCAAGAGATCGCTATGGAGCACCCCGAGCGGGTAAAGAGGCTGGTCCTGCTTTGTACTCACTACGGCGGCCCGGAGTATCTCCAACTGACCGGAGAGCTGTGGCAGGAGATCCTGGACGTCGCCGGCCTCTCCCCGGAGGAGATCTACCGCAAGGGCATCAAATATTCGACCACACCTGCATTCTTCGCGGGGCAGACGGAGATGGTGGAGAAGCTAGTCCGGATGAGACTGGAGCATTCCCAGCCAGCTCATGCCTTCCAGCGCCAGTTCTCCGCTGCGTCCCAGTTCTGCTCCAAGGACAGGCTGAGCAGGATCGAGGCGCCGACGCTGGTCCTCGCCGGACGGGAGGACCGGGTGGTGCCCCCCGAGCTGGTGGAGCGGCTCGCCGGGGCAATCCCCAACGCTAAGTTGCAGGTAATCGACGGCGCCGCTCACCTTCTGTTCGTGGAGCAATCGGAAAAGGTAAACCGGCTGATCGTCGATTTTCTGAAGGGGTAAGGCAATGTCCGAAGCGGAGGTTAACGGAGTCAGGCTCTACTACGAGCTCTGCGGGCCGCAGGAGGGCCAGCCGCTCGTCTTCGTCAACGGGCTTTTAACCGACACCCGCTCCTGGGCTCAGCATGTTCCGGCCTTTGAGAATAGATATAGAATCTTGCTCTACGACGCCCGGGGGCAGGGGAGGTCGGAGAAACCGCCCGGGCCCTATCCCATCGCGCTCCACGCCCGGGATCTGGCCGCGCTGCTCGACCATCTGAACATGGGAAGGGCCAATCTGGTCGGCCTATCCAACGGCGGGGCGGCCCTGCTCTGCCTGGCCCTGGAGCGGCCCGATTTGGCGAAAAAGTTGGTGGTTGCCGACGGCTACAGCCACGTGGATGCCCTCCTGGAGGCGAAGCTGGAGGCCTGGGTCGCCGCGGCGAGGATCTCCAGCGAACTCCGTTTCCTAGTGGCCACCCCCTATGTCTGGGGCAATCGGTTCCTGGAGAAAAATAAAGAACTGTTCGACCTGTTCAAGGAGAAGGCAGAAGAGTTCCCCCAGGAGGCGGCGGTGAACCTCATCGCCGGGGCCAAGGAGCAGCATACAAGCGATCGCTTAGGGGAGATTCGCGCACCGACGCTGATCGTGGTCGGCGAGGAGGACATCCTCACCCCGCTGAAGCACGCCCGGTTCATCCACGAGCGGATTCCCGGCTCCAAGCTTTTCGTTATTCCCCAGGGGGGTCACGCCGCGCCGCTGGAGCAACCCGGGATGTTTACTAGAGCGGTGCGCGAATTTCTCCAGGAGGGCTAGATGGAGCCGAATGTGGCGCAGATTCTGGAGAAGCGGGCGCTTTTAACTCCCCGGCGCATCGGCTTGGTGGAGTGGGAGAGCGGCCGGCGGTTCCAGTACCAAGAATTGGACCAGCGGGCCAACCGAATCGCCAACCATCTTCGCCGGCTGGGGGTGGGCCAGGGCGACCGCGTCTCGATCCTCGCCGTTAACGGCGTTTACTACGTCGATATCTTCTTCGGGCTGGGCAAGCTGGGGGCGGTCCTCACCCCGCTGAACTGGCGGCTGGCTCTCCCCGAGCAGGAATACATTTTGAATGACTCCAAGCCCCGGGTTCTCTTGTTCGGCCCCGAGTATGCCGAGACCGCCGAGCGGCTGCGACAGACGGTCGATGTAAAGCACTCCATCAATTTGGAGGATTACGAAGACCTGTTAGAAGAATCGAGTCCCGAGCCGCCCCCGCCCACCGAGGTCCCCTTGGAGGACCCCCATACCATCTTCTATACCTCGGGCACCACCGGCCGGCCCAAGGGGGCGATCCTGCCCCATCGAATGATCCTGTGGAATTCTTTCAATACCATCATCAGTTGGGAGCTAACCGGGGAGGACGCCGCCCCAATCTTCACCCCGATGTTCCACTCCGGCGGGTTCAACGTGGTGCTCGTCCCCTTATTTCATCTCGGGGGGAGGATCGTCCTCACCCGGTCGTTCGACCCGGAGGAGGCCCTCCGGTTGATCGAGCAGGAGAGGGCGACGATTGTGTTCATGGTCCCGACCATGTTCGGGCTTATGGCTGATTCACCCCGGTTCGCCGAGGCCGACCTCGACTCCGTAAAATTTTTCATCTCCGGCGGGGCGCCCTGTCCAGTGGAGCTGATCCGGCTCTATCAGGCCCGCGGGCTGGTGTTCAAGCAAGGATTCGGGATGACCGAGGCCGGGGTCAACTGCTTCTCCATGACTGCCGAGGAATCCTTCCAGAAGCAGGGCTCGGTGGGAAAGCCGATCTTCCATTCCCAAGTGACGATCGTCGATGACGAGGGGCACGAAGTGGGAACGGAGGAGGTCGGCGAGCTGGTCATCGCCGGGCCGCACGTCTGCTCCGGTTATTGGGGGAAACCCCAGGCGACCGCCGAAGCCCTGGTGGACGGCTGGTTTCACTCCGGCGACCTGGCCAAAAGAGACGGGGACGGTTTCTACTACATCGTCGGGCGGAAGAAGGACATGATCATCTCCGGAGGAGAGAACATTTATCTGGCGGAGGTCGAAGGGGTGATCGCCGCCCATCCCCAGGTGAAGGAGGTTGCCGTGATCGGCGTTCCCGATCCCAAATGGGGCGAGGTCGGGCGGGCCGTAGTCGTTTTGAGACCGGGCCAGACGGCGACCGAACGGGAGATTGAGGAGTTTTGCGAGGGAAAACTGGCCCGTTACAAGATCCCCAAATCGGTCGTGTTCACCACGGCGCTCCCCCGCAACCCCTATGGGAAGGTAATCCGGGCTGAGTTGCAGAAGAGCTTTGGAGAGGTGGACTAGATGCTTGCTCAACTGATCGTCAGCGGCCTGGCCGCGGGGAGTTTATACGCTTTGATGGCCCTGGGCTTAGTTCTGATCTACAAGACCACCGATATCGTCAACTTCGGCTACGGGGACATGACCATGTTCAGCACGTTCATCGCCTATATGATGCTCACCTGGTACGGGCTGCCGTTCGGGGTCGCCTTTCTCGGCGCGATCATCGCCGGTGGTCTCCTGGGGGCCCTGGTGGACAGGGCGATCCTCCGCCCGGCCAAGGACGCCCCGGTGGTCAGTTTGCTAATTGCCACCTTGGGAATTGGGATGATGCTGGAGGCGATCGCCGGCTGGATCTTTGGCTACGATACGAAGCCCTTTCCGTACGCCATCAAGGGCCTGCCGCTCTTTCTGGGGGATGTGGTGGTCCGACGGCACGATCTGTTGGTTTTCGCGGTGGCCGCGACCATCGGCCTGGCGCTGTTTGCCATGTTCAAGTTCACCGACATCGGGATCGCCATGCGGGCCACAGCCCAGAACCGGCGGGCGGCGCGGCTGATGGGGATCAGCGCGGAGCGGGTCTCCAGTCTGAGTTGGGCCATGGGGGTAGGGATCGGCGCGGTCGCCGGGGTTCTGATCGCCCCGATAGTCTTTCTGGACCTAACGAGGATGATCCTGGTCATGATCAAGGCGTTCGCCGCCGCGGTCCTGGGCGGGTTCACCAGCCTCCCCGGGGCGGTCCTCGGGGGGCTTTTACTTGGGGTGATCGAGAATCTGGTCACCGGTTACCTGCCGCCGATGCTCGCCCCGCTCAAGACGACCTTTGTCTTTCTGCTGATCATCCTGGTTTTAGCGATCCGGCCGCGGGGCCTGCTGGGCGAGCCGGTGGGAAGAAGGGTCTAGTGTATAAGAGATGGATCATCTGGGGCGGTCTGCTCCTGTTGCTGGCCCTCGCCCCGTTGTTCCTCCGCGGCTATACGCTTTACATCCTGAGCCTTGCCAGCGTCTACGTCATCGCCACCCTGGGGTTGAACCTGCTCACCGGCTATGCGGGGCAGATCTCCATCGGCCACGCGGGATTCTTGGCCATCGGGGCTTACGCCGGCGCTCTATTGCTGGACCGGGCGGGGACTCCATTCTGGTTAGGGCTGCCCATCGCGGGATTCATCACCGGGCTTGCGGGGTTGATCCTGCTCATCCCTGCCCTGCGGCTTAGTGCTATCTATCTGGCGATTGCCACCCTGGGCTTCGGTGCCGCGGTGTATGAGATCCTGCCCCGGTGGCCCGCGCTCACCGGAGGCCATCAAGGGATGCGCGTGCCCAAGCTATCCTTGTTCGGCCTCTCCCTGGCTACGGACACGGGCCTCTACTTGCTCGCCCTGGCGGTCACCTTATCCATGATCCTCATCGCCCGGAACATCATCCGCTCGCGATTGGGCCGGGCGTTCATTGCCATCCGTGATCGCGAGGCGGCGGCCCAGGCTCTGGGGATCAGCCTCCCTCGCTACAAGGCGTATGCCTTCTTCATCAGCGCCTTCTACACCGGAATCGCCGGGGGGCTTTACGCCTATGTGGTCGGCTACATCAGCCCCGGGGAGTTTGACCTGGCCAAGTCAATTTACATCTTCAGCATGATGGCCCTCGGGGGGATGGCCTCGATCCCCGGGTCGGTCGTCGGGGCGCTGTTTTTGACGTTTTTGCCCCAATGGCTGAGCGGTTTCCGGGGACTGCAGCAATTCATTTACGGTGCGGCTTTGGTGATGGTGGTTATCTTCATGCCTTATGGGATCTGGGGCTTCGTTCGGCGCTGGACAATGCCCGACAAATTGGAAAAGCTGCCCCGGCCGCTGCGGGCGGTGGTGGAGTTCGTGCGAGGTTGATCCCGATGCTGGAGATTGAGGCCCTGACCATGAAGTTCGGCGGCCTGCAGGCCCTCGATGCGGTGAGCTTTACCGTCGCCGAAGGCCAGATCGCCGGGTTGATCGGGCCAAATGGCGCGGGGAAGACCACCGTCTTCAACCTGATCAGCCGCTTCTATCAGCCGGTGAGCGGGCAGATCCGCTTTTTGGGAGAGGACCTATTGAGGCTCCGGCCGCATCAGGTGCTGGCGCGGGGAATCGCCCGGACCTTCCAGAACCTGGGCCTGTTTCCCTACATGACCGTGCTGGAGAACCTGCTGGTCGGCAAACACATCCGCTCTCGGAGCAATGTCTGGTCGCTCGCCCTGGGGCTTTCGAGGGGTCAGAGGGAGGAGAGGGAATTCCGCGGGGAAGCCGGACAGCTCTTGACCAGGCTGGGGCTGGCCGAGCTCCAGGATGTCATGGTCAGCTTCCTCCCCTATGGGACGCAAAAATTCGTCGAGCTGGCCCGGGCGCTTCTGACTAGGCCGAAGCTCCTCCTGCTCGATGAGCCGGTCGCGGGGATGAATGCCTACGAAACCGAGAAGATGGGCGAATTTATTAAGCATATCCGCGACGAGTATGCCATCACCGTGCTGTTAGTGGAGCATGACATGTCTTTGGTGATGGGGGTCTGTGACCAGGTGATCGCGCTCGATTTCGGGAGGAAGATCGCCACGGGAACCCCCAGGGAGGTGCAACATAACCCGGCGGTGATCGAGGCTTATCTCGGCGAGGAGGTTCCCATTGCTTAAGCTGGACGGGGTTAGCACCTACTACGGCCCGATTCAAGCGCTGAAGGAGGTCTCCCTTTCGGTGGAGGAAGGGGCCAGTGTGGCCGTGCTGGGTGCCAACGGCGCGGGGAAGACCACCCTGATGAACACCGTCTCCGGGCTGATCCATCCCCGCCAGGGGGAGATCTCCTTTGGGGGCCGGCGAATCGATCGGCTCTCCGCGGAGCGGATCGTCCGGCTGGGTATCGTCCAGGTTCCCGAGGGCCGCCAGCTCTTTCCCGGGCTCACTGTGGCGGAGAATCTGCGGATGGGAGCATTCACCCGTCAGGACCGCCGAGAGATCAAACATGATCTGGAGAGCGTTTTCCTGCACTTTTCCATCCTCCGGGAGCGGCAGGGCCAGCTCGCCGGGACCCTCTCCGGCGGGGAGCAGCAGATGCTGGCGATTGCCCGGTCTTTGATGGGAAAACCGCAGGTCTTACTGTTGGACGAGCCTTCCCTGGGGCTCTCGCCGGTCTTGGTGCGGGAGCTGTTCGGGGTCCTCAGGGAGTTGAACCGCGCGGGAACGACGATGCTCTTAGCGGAGCAGAACGCCCACATGGCCTTGGCCATCGCCGAGTGGGGCTACGTCCTGGAGACGGGAAAGATCGCCCTGGAGGGCGGGACCGCCGAGTTGCGGGAGAACGAACGGGTGAAACAGCTCTACTTGGGAGCGAAGGAGGCCGCTCCCAACCTCTGAGAGAAGGGAGGTGAGAAAATGGAGCAATCCCAACGGAAACGCCAATTTAAACCGCCAAAAGGAGGTAGAGATGAACTGGAGATACTTGCGCTGGTTGCTGGTAGGGGTGTTCCTGGTAGGTTTGGGCGGTCTTTCCATCGCCCAGGACGAGGTGCCGGGAGTAACAGACGATACGATCAAGCTGGGAAGCTTCATCGCCCAGTCCGGGGCAGTGGCTCCCATCGGGATCCCGGTGTTGCATGGTGCCCAGGCTTGGTATAAATTCGTCAACGATCAGTGGGGCGGGGTCCACGGCCGAAAGATCGAGTTCATCGCTCTCGATGATGGCTTTAATCCGGCGAATACCGTCGCCGTGGTCAAGAAGCTCGTCGAGGAAGAGGGGGTCTTCGCCATCGTCAACCCGCTGGGCTCGATTACCTACAAGGCAGTGTTCGATTATCTGGTAGAGAAGGGCATCCCCGTCGTCTCTCCCCACGGGAACGCCATCTTCATGTGCCAGCCCACCGTCCACACCGCCTTCTCCATCCAGCCGAACAATATCGCCTTCGGCCGGACACTGGCCCAGTATACGGTGCTCAAGCTGGAGGCGGAAAAGATAGGGATCGCTTACATCGAGGACGCCTTCGGGACAGAGCTGAATCAATATGTCACCGAGGAGTTCCAAAAGCTGGGTGTCGAGCCGGTCGCCGTGGTCTCCTATCCCGGGACGGAGACGAGCTTCAGCTCCTATGTCTTGCAGCTCCGCCAAGCCGGGGCCGATGCGGTGATCCTCCTGGGCTACCTGGCCGACGGCGCGGCGATCATGCGCGAGGCAGAGACCCTGGGCTATAAGCCACAGTGGCTGGGCACGAATACGCTGACCGATCTCTCGCTCTTCCAGCTCGCTCCCGAGGCCGCGGAGGGGATGATCGCCACCGGGTTCGCCACCGATCCGGCCACCCCGTATCATCCGGAGGCTTACCTGTTCACCATGTTGCTGGACAAATACTTCTCTGGCGAGGTTCCCAGCGGCTACGCGGAGATCGCTTATGTCGGAGCCCAGATGGTCACCGATGCCCTCAATCTCGCCGGGCCGGAACTCACCCGGGAAAAATTCATCAAGGCTTTGGAGACCTTCACCGACTGGGAGCACGGGCTGACCCCCGGGATCGCCTACTCGGAGGACGACCACTGCGGGATCGAGAACCTCTGGCTCATCCGGGCGCGGGGGAATGCATTCGAGTTCATCGAGGAGTGGGAACTGCAGGACTAAGTCGAGCGTAGAAGCTCGGGGGTAAGGAGGGGCCCAAAGAGGGCCCCTCCTTCTTGAAGTTGCGCCTGTCAATAACATAGGCTACCGTACATCAGTTCCGAGCTCGAGCTGAAATTGAGCCAGGAACGAGGCTCTTTGGGCCAAGCTCATTCAACCTGGAGGGAGATGGGGGTCCATGACCTACAAGCTGAAGTGCGTCGCCTGTGGCGCAGAGTATTCTCCCCAGGAGATCCGATATAGCTGTGATTGCAAGGGGCTGCTGGATGCAGAGCACCCCCTGGCCTCGCTCCGGGTGTCGAGGGAACTCTTCGACCGCCGCCTGGCCGAGCGATGGGGCCGGCCTTTTAGTCCGCTGACTGCCAGCGGGGTCTGGCGCTACAGGGAGCTTATCCTCCCTCTGGATGAGGGCCAGATCATCTCCCGCCCGGAAGGTAATACCAATCTCTATCATAGCCCTCAGCTAAGCACCTGGGTTGGGTTAGCTGGTCTTTACCTAAAGCACGAGGGAGAGAACCCTACGGGCTCCTTCAAGGACCGGGGGATGACGGTGGGAGTGACTCAGGCCAAGCTCCTTGGCAGCAAAGCTGTGGCTTGCGCCTCCACGGGCAACACCTCGGCCTCGATGGCCGCCTACGCCGCTTTAGCGGGGCTTTCGGCGATCGTCTTCATCCCCGAAGGAAAGGTGGCCCTGGGGAAGCTTGCCCAGGCCCTGGCTTACGGGGCCAAGACCCTGGAGGTGAAAGGCAATTTTGACGCCGCTATGCGGCTAGTCCATCGGGTCTGCAACGAGCTTGGCATCTATCTGTTAAACTCCATCAATCCCTTCCGCATCGAAGGGCAGAAGAGCATCGTCTTCGAAATGGTGCAGCAACTGGGTTGGCGGGTGCCCGACTGGATAGTGCTGCCGGCGGGGAACTTGGGCAACGTCAGCGCCTTTGGCAAGGCTTTAGGGGAGCTTGCGGAGCTAGGGCTCATCGAGCGCGTGTCGCGGCTAGCAGCCATACAGGCTCACGGTGCTAATCCCTTCTACCGCAGCTTCACAGGCGGCTTCCGAAGCCGCGAGACGGTGGAAGCTCAGACCCTGGCCACGGCCATCCGCATCGGCGACCCGGTGAGCTACCTACGGGCGGTACAAGCCCTCCGCCTGACTGGGGGCCTAGTAGCAGAGGTCACCGATGAGGAGATCATGGATGCCAAGGCGCAGGTGGACTCGGCAGGGATTGGCTGCGAGCCGGCTTCGGCCGCTGCTGTTGCTGGCACAAAGAAATTAGTCCGGGAGGGTGCAATTAGACCGGGGGATAGGGTAGTCGCCGTCCTCACCGGCCATCATCTTAAAGATCCCCAGGCGACGCTCGATTACCACCTCGGAAAGTTGGAGGGGACAATCCCAGCCTACGCCAATCGGCCCATGGTGGTCGAGCCGACCCTGGAAGCGGTGCGGGAGGCACTGGGGTGATCGTAGCAATCGAACGCGTGCGGGAGTGTCCCATCCTCGACTACAAATTCCTGATCCTGGGACACAACACGGTGCGTGGGGCGGCGGGTGGGGCCATCCTCAATGCCGAGTTGCTGCTGGCCCAGGGCTACCTGGGCTAAGTTAGGAATCTACATCCAGCTCCACCACGGTTACCCCGTCGCCGCCCTCCCGTAGCGGTGCGGAATAGGAATCCTTGACGAAGGGGAGCTCCTTGAGATGATCCCTTATTGCCCGCCGGAGGCTCCCGGAGCCCTTTCCGTGAATGATATAGCCGCGGGAGATGTCAGAGAGGAGCAGGCGGTCGAGGTAGCGGTCTAATCTGTGCACGGCCTCGACAGCGCTCAAGCCGTGGACGGATAGTTCCATCTTTACCGCTGGCCGGGGGCTGAGCTCGAAGGAAGGGCGCGGTCGGTGGACCGCTCGCTTAGGCGAATCCTCCGGTGGGAAGCGCAGATCAGAGAGCCTGGCCCACACCCGCACTCCATCGATCTCCACCTCGATGCGGTCTGCATCGACGATTTCCCGGACTACTCCCACCTTCTCCGCCCCCTGAAGGAAGACCTCCTGGCCGGGGGCCAGATCGTCCAGATCTAGGGGGCTCTCCTCCCGAGCCAGCCGCTCTTTGGCTTCCTTCAACTCCGCCTCGACCCCCAGGACTTCCCCCAGCTTCTGGCGAGGATCGCCCTCCCGCGAGCGGTGGAGGGCCTCCTCTAAGGAGCGCTTGGCCTCTCGCAGAAGGCCTTCTAGCTCGCGGAGTTCTATGCCCAGCGCCTCTTCCTTCCCCTCCTCCAACTGGCGGAGCCGCAGTTCATACTCCCGCTGGAGGCGATCGGCCTCCGCGAGTTTTTCCTCAAGTTGCCCGCGCTTCCGGCGGATCTCAGTCCGCTCCCCCTGGAGGTCGCGGATGATCTCCTCCAGATGGACCTCCCCCTCGGGAATGATTCGCCGGGCCTCCTTGACTATCTCTCCATCCAACCCGAGCCGCTCGGCGACGATCAGCGCATTGCTCGCCCCCACCCCGTCGAGGATGTGATAGGTGGGGGAGAGGGTGGAAACGTCGAACTCCACCGAGCAGGTCCGCAGCCTTGGATCGCGGTAAGCGAAGCGCCGCAGCGCGGAGAAGTGGGTGGTGACGGCCAGCCGGGCCGTGGTGGGGAGCAAGAATCTCAACAGGGCAATCCCCAAGGCCGCTCCCTCCTGGGGGTCGGTCCCGGCGCCGAGCTCGTCCAGCAGGATCAGCGTCCCCTCGTCGGCTTCCCCCAGGATCCCGATAATGTTGCGTAGATNNGTCGGCTTCCCCGAGGATCCCGATAATGTTGCGTAGATGGGAGGAGAAGGTTGACAGGCTCTGCTCGATCGATTCCTCGCTCCCGATGTCGCTCCTGACTTTGTTGAACACTGCCACCTGGCTGTCCGGCGAGGCCGGGATCTGGAGGCCGGACTGGGCCATTAAGGTTAGCAACCCGATGGTCTTGAGGGTGACCGTCTTCCCCCCGGTGTTCGGTCCGGTGATCAACACCCCGTGGTCCCCGGCGCCGAAACCGATTTCGATCGGAACGACGCTCTCCTGAGGCAGGAGGGGGTGGCGGGCGCCGATGAGATGGATGTGTCCGTGGCGATTGAGCTTAGGCGTAGCGCAGCTCATCCTTTGAGCGTAGCGGGCGCTGGCATAGACCCCATCCAGAATGCCCAGAGCCCTGAGGGTCTTTTGAATCCTGCGGCTCTCCGCCTTGAGCTTGGCGGTGAGCTCTTTCAGGATCCTGAGTCGCTCCTCGCGGATCTCCCCCTCCAGCTCCCGCAGCTCGTTATTCTCCTCCACCACCGTGGGCGGCTCCACAAAGAGGGTCTGGCCGCTATCCGAGCTATCCTGAACCACCCAGTCGAGCTCGTGTCTTGCGCTGGCCTTGATTGGGATGACCAGGCGGCTTCCGCGGCGGGTGATCACCGCGTCCTGAATCATGTTGCCCAGCTCCGGGGCGTGCAGGATGCGCTGGAGCGTCTTTTTAATGCGTTCTTCGACGATCCGTCGCCTGTGCGTCAGTTTGCCCAACCACGGTGAGGCCCCTTCCTTGATCCCCCCCTGATCGTCGGTCGTGCGGGCGATATTCTCCTCCAGCTCCCGGAAGGCCCCGATCCCCTGAGCGATCTCCCTCAACCGGGGGAAGCGATCCCCTAGCTCGTAGAGCTGCTCCTTGAGAAGACGGGCGCTCCTGATCGTCCCTAGAATGGGAAGGAAGTCATCCGAGGAAAGGGAGGTGCTCTGCCGGGCCTGGTCCATGATTGGCCGCAGGTCCTGGATTCCTCCAACGGAAAAGCCTTCCTCCTCCAGCAGGAGACGGAGCTCCTCCAGCCTGCTCAGCCGGACCTTGATCACTGCCGGATTGGCCGAGGGGGCAAGCTCCTCGATCCACTCCCGGCCCAGCGGGGAGGAGGCGTATTTTTTTATAACCCCCTTGATCTTCTGGTACTCTAAATCCCTTAAAGTCCGCTCGTTGGCCACCGACATTGCAGCCCCAGTCTAGGCCACAGCTTAGAAGTTTGCAAGTCCCATCAGGAGAAGAGAATCAAGGTTTACTTGGAGAGCACCTGGGCCAGCTCGAGGAGTTCCAGATCGAGCTCCTTTCGCCGGTCCAGGACATCTTTAAACCCTAGGGACTGGACGTTGTTTTTCACCAGAGCGATCATCTTTCCCGACTCGCCCGCGGCCAATTCCTCGATTGCCCGCGCCCCGAGGCGGGAAGCGAGGATCCGATCGAAGGCCGTCGGGGAGCCGCCGCGCTGGAGGTGTCCCAGCACGGTCATCCGCACCTCATAGCCTATCTTGCGCTCGATGTAGTTCCCCACCGTCTGGGCAGCGTTCTTGAACACCCCTTCGGCAACGACGATGATCGCGTGCCGCTTTCCCCGCTCGTATCCCTGGAGGATCGCCCCGGTCATCCCGTCCAGGTCGACCTCGACCTCGGGGATGAGGATGAACTCCGCCCCTCCGGCCAGGCCGGCCATCAGGGCGATGTAACCCGACTCCCGCCCCATGGTCTCCACAATGAAGGCCCGTTGATGGGAGGCGGCCGTATCGCGGATCCTGCTCAAGGCCTCGACGACCGTGTTGAGCGCCGTATCGACGCCGATGGCGATATCCGTTCCATAGACGTCGTTGTCGATCGTCGCCGGGATGCCGATGGTAGGAACCCCTTCGCGATGGAGAAACTCCGCCCCGTGGAGCGAGCCGTCGCCGCCGATCACAATCAGGCCATCCAGCCCCTGCCGGGCGANNGAGGGCCAACGGAGGGCCTTGGCGACCGTCTCCAAGGCCCTCCGTTGGCCCTCCTCCTCCAAGAACCGGGTGGCCCGGAAGCTCTGGAGGACCGTTCCCCCGCGGTCCATGATCTCCCCCACATCGGTTACCCTCAGCGGAACCAGGTCGCCGTCCATCAGCCCGGCGAAGCCCCGCCTGATCCCCACGACCTCCAGTCCTAAGTCAATCCCCTTCCGGGTTAAGGCACGGATTGCCCCGTTCATCCCCGGCGCATCCCCGCCGCTGGTCAGCATCCCGACTCTGCTCAACTTAGCCACCGCCCAAGATCTACTGGATGGAGTCCTCCAGGATCAAACCGGCGGCGCTGGTAGTTGACACCGCCGGCGGCCAACTATAGGATTCGGGTGTCACAGGGGAGGAATTGGACAGGGAGAAGGCATGAAACGGGACTGGCTACCACCAGGCCACTGATCCGCGAAGCGGGCTGGCCACTGGGCGGAATGGAGGCGGTCCGTTGTCGGGAGGGTTGGATCTTTACCAATCGGCTTACGAGAGTCAGGCGAAGGAGGTTGCGATAAATTGAGGATTACCTTGAGTTTAATAAAGGCGGATATCGGCAGCATCGCCGGCCATACCCGTCCCAGCGAGGGGGTGCTCGCCCGGGTTGCCGAGTATATCGAGGATAACCGGGGCAAGCTTATCCTGGACCATCACGTCGGCTTCACCGGCGACGATATCTCTATTCTGCTGGTCCACTCCTCAGGAGTGGGGAGCAGCGAGGTCCACCGGCTTGCTTGGGAGGCCTTCCAGGCGGCAACCGAGCTGGCCAAAGAGGAGGGGCTCTACGGCGCGGGGCAGGACCTTCTCAAAGACGCATTCTCCGGAAACGTAAAAGGATTAGGTCCGGCAGTGGCCGAGCTGGAGTTCGAGGAGCGAGCCAATGAGCCATTCCTGCTTTTCATGGCCGACAAGACTGAGCCTGGGGCCTATAACCTGCCCCTGTATCTGGCCTTTGCCGACCCGATGTACAACCCGGGCTTGATGCTCTCCCCGGCGATGGGGGAAGGCTTCACCTTCAACATTATGGACGTCTCCTACACCGAGGGGGACCGGGTGATCAAGCTCGATGCCCCGGAAGACCTCTACGACATCGCCTGCCTGCTGCGGGACAACCACCGGTTTGTGGTGGAATCGATCTACTCCCGCACCACCAGCGAGCAGGCGGTCACCTGCTCCACCACGAGGTTGCACAACATCGCCGGCAAGTATACCGGCAAGGACGATCCGGTGATGATCATCCGCACCCAGTCGCAGTTCCCCGCCACCGGCGAGCTGCTCGCTCCCTATGAGATCGGCCATTATGTCGCCGGTTTCATGCGGGGAAGCCATCACGGCCCCCTGATGCCGGTGCGAAAAAACTCGGCCATCTCCTACTTCGACGGCCCGCCCTGCGTCTCCTGCCTCGGTTTCTGCGTCCATCAGGGGAAGCTGACCGCGCCGGTCGACGCCTTCGATCATCCCTTCTGGGACTGGGTCCGCGATAAGATATCCCAAAAGGCGGCCGAGCTCCGCCGTCAGGGCTTCTTTGGCCCGGCGATGCTCGGCTACCATGAGCTGGAGTACGGAGGGATCACTGAACGGATGAAGCACCTGGAGAGCCGGTTCATCGTCCGCGAGCCGTGCTCCGAAGAGGTTTGATTACCGGGTCGAGATAATATGGAAATGATCGACCTGGACGATCGGGAAGCCCTGACGCGCCTCGATTCGGGGGGGATGCTCGACGTCTTGGAAGAGTTCTCCCAGCAATGTCGGGAGGCACTCCAGCTCGAGCCCTCCGCCCCGGTTGACCTCCAGGGGATTGACCATATCGCCGTCACCGGGATGGGGGGGTCGGCAATCGGCGGAGACCTCCTGGGAAGGCTGATCACGCTGCCAGCCTTCACCAACCGCGGCTATGGGCTGCCCCCGGTCGATGGACGCACCCTGGTCGTGGGGATAAGCTACTCCGGGGACACTGAGGAGACGCTGAGCTCGGTGGAACGGGCTCGGGAGCAGGGGGCGCGCTTAGTGTTTATCTCCTCGGATGGGAAGCTGGAGCGGCTGGCCGGGGAGCACGGGGTGCCCTTGATCAAGGTCCCCGCGGAACTGGAGCCGCGGGCGGCCTTGGGGTATCTCCTGTTGCCAGTTTTGAAACTACTCGCGGGGATCGGCCCCCGCTTGGAGGAACTGGAGGGCTTGCCCGGTTTCTTGGGCAAACTGGGAGCCCGCTGGGCCCGGGAGGTGCCCCTGAAGGATAACCGGGCCAAACAGATTGCCCAAGGCCTTCATGGCAAGGTCCCGTTGCTCTACGGCGTGGAGGGGGCGACCGACGCTGTCGCCCGGCGCTGGAAGACCCAGATAAATGAGAATAGCAAGCAACCGGCCTTCTGGAACTATTTTCCTGAGCTGAATCACAATGAGATCGAAGGCCTGGCGGGGAGAGCTCTGCTGGCGAACATGAAGGTAATCCTGCTGCGAAGCGGGCTCGATCACCGGCGGAATCAAAAGCGGGTGGAGATCACCGAGGAGTTTCTCCAAGAGCACGGGGTGGAATACGAGGAGATCTGGGCCGAGGGGAGGGGGAAGCTTCGGGGGATCTTCTCCTCCATCTATCTAGGGGATTTCATCAGCGTTTACCTGGCGCTGCAAAGCGGGGTCGATCCCACCCCGGTGAGGCTCATAAAGAGGTTCAAGGAGCGACTGGGACAATGAGACTCAATCAGAGCTTAAAGCAAGTCCTGATCCAGGAGGAACAGCTCCGGCGAAAAATCGAAGAACTGGGGGCGGAAATTAGCGAGGATTATCGGGAGATGCTGGGTGAGGCGCCCTGGGAGCGGCCCCCGCTCGCCGTGGGGGTACTCCGGGGGGGAGTGATCTTCCTCGCCGACCTGGTTCGGGCAATCGATATCCCGGTCGGCTATGACTTCATCACCGTCTCCAGCTACGGCAACGCCACCTCCCCCGGGGAGCTACGGCTTCTGAAGGACTTGGTGGACCCGGTGGAGGGACGGGACGTGCTCATCGTGGAGGACATCGTGGATACCGGTCGGACGCTCCAATTTATCCAAAAGACGCTCCACGCCCGAAGAGCCAGGAGCCTTAAGACCTGCGCCCTCATCGACAAGCGCGCCCGGCGGGAGGTCGAGGTGGAGCTGGATTATGTCGGCTTCCGACTGGAGGAGGACGAATTCCTGGTCGGCTACGGGCTGGACTACGCCGGGCTCTACCGCAACCTTCCCTACGTCGCCTCCTTGAAGCCTGGATGCTCGACGGGGATAGATGCCTAGCAGGACCTGCATCGGCTGCCGGACGGAGCGGGAAAAGGAGGAGTTGGTCCGGCTGGTCCGCTACGGTGACCGGGTGGTCGTGGACTATAAGGGAAAACTTCCCGGCCGGGGAGCCTACGTCTGCCCCAGGCTTCCCTGCATCGAAGGAGCGATGAAGAAACGACGGCTGGAGCGGGCCTTGAAGAGCGAGGGAGCGCTTCAGTATCAGGACCTGCCGGAGGAGATCCGAGAGGCGATTCGCGGCCGGGTTCTGGGGCTGTTGGGGATCGCGGCCAAGGCAGGGAAGCTTGCCTCGGGCTGGAATGAGGTTCGGGCCAAGTGGAGGCAACTGAAGCTGATCTTGATCGGGGAAGACGCCTCGGAGAACGTCAGGCAGAGGTTTGCCAAGTCCGGCAAAGCCTTCGTGGCCTTGACCA
>JABAHQ010007794.1_pt1 | contig 49670 bp, 44 predicted proteins | sample 7062091 | NCBI WGS metagenome assembly JABAHQ01 (sample SAMN14534359, study PRJNA622989) | marine sediment metagenome | biome: marine biome [ENVO:00000428]; feature: marine pelagic biome [ENVO:01000023]; material: deep marine sediment [ENVO:00002113] | place: India: Gulf of Kutch | collected... | reverse complement strand
CTACGTCAAAGAACACATCGAATAACCCCTTCTTCTCTTTTTTATTTTTCCCTCCCAGATCTGAGGTCCTCGACCTACCTTCAAAGAGAGAACGACGTTTTACCTACTTAAACTTCCTCTTCTGGTTGTTCTATCCTCGATCGTGATCCTCGTTGGGGAGGCAAAGGGGAGTTCTATCTTCGTTCACATTCCATTCTCCTAAGCAGAAGCACGCGTACCGTCTCTTGATGAAGCTCGTGAAAATATGATAAAGTTCTTGCAAACTCTACACGAAGAGTATATTAAATGGTAACTTTCTCCCATATCAATCAGCGATTGGAAAGAGCCTCTAGACTAGTAAGTATCTTTTCCCTTCTACTGTCCTAACAGATCTTACTGGAGGGAGGATTCTCTGGAAGCGTTCCGATCCCAGTCGAAGTACCTCCTTCAACAACTGAGTTTGCGAAACACGCGTTAGGGCCCTCTACCTTGAACTGAAGGTTTACTGCCCGTAGCGACTCTCGAGTCTAACTCCCCTCAGTGGGGATCCACGTCTTCACACAAACGTTCCTTCGACGCACCTCTACCTAGTTACCTGAACGGCACAAGTTCTTTTATACCCGCTTATTTTCCTCCCAATTCATCCCTTACCATTCAAAGCTGGGAGGGAGACGTCCCGGCATCAAAGTTTTAAAAGACATAATAAGTACCATAGGCACACTATGTCCCTATCAAACAGTAGAGAAATTAGTTCCATCGTACCTTTTCCCCTAAAAGGGGAAAATCGTTAACTAATATCAGTAGAAGAGGGGGTCTAACCTGAAAGAGGAGTATCCGAAAGTGAAAGTGGTACTTTATGGGCCACCCAACGTTGGAAAAAACACCTTCAAATCAGTGTTACTGGGAAAAGAGGTAAGTGATGGTGAAACATCTTTTGGATCTGCCGAATCCGTGGACGAAGACGATTCCAGAGTAGAGGAAATGGAAGGAGAACTGATTCAAGTGGGAGATTACCTTCTGAACCTCCTTACTCTCCCAGGTGGAGAACAGTTCCATGACACAAGAGTAAAGGCCTTCTCTAAGGAAGTGATAGGATGCCTTCTCTTTTATGATGCCTCTGATCCTTCTTCAGCCTACCAACTTATGGAAATGGCGGAAGAAGAATTGATTGACACGCGATACCTCCATCGCCAGATCAGTGTGGTGGTGTTAGGAACTAGAACTCGAAAAACGTCATTTGATGCCGTATGGATTGCGGACAAGCTCACAGAGAAGTTGAATGCTGTCATCTCATCAAATTGGGGTTACGAGGTCCCTCACCTCTTAATTTCAAGTACTGAAAGAGAAGATGTTCTTCTATCCTTCTGGTTAGCCGCCACACTCATCCCTACTAGGAAAGTCCCAGAAGAAGTGTTGGAGGAATATTCAGCTACTAAATTTTTTGAGAAAATAAAAAGAGAAAAGCGAAAAGAGGCAATGAACGAACGACGATCACCACAACGCCCATGGCGACGACCCTCACGGAAGATATCTCCCCGAAAGAGGAAATCCCCTCCAGAATCCCCATCTTCCATTCCTAAAGCACCTCCTCCCAAAAAGGAAGCTAAACCACAGAAACAAGAAAAAGCACCCGAACCACCTGCTAGCTTAGAGATCCCGTCAGAAGAGCCCCAAGAGGCAGAAAAGGAAGAAGAGCTTTCGATCCTATATAGGGATAAACCGTTAATACCAAAACCTGAAGCGAAAATTGAAGCTAAAGATAGTGTTATGGGTTACCCCATTTTTCTTTTACCCTCTACGAGTGATATTTGGCGTATCCCCCAGAGGCTTGTGGAAAAATTTGCTGAGATTAAAAGCAGTGTAGTATGTCGAATCAAAGGAGAAAAGATCTTCCTCGCCTTTTTTCCAAGAAAGGAGAGGCCTACTGAGATCATCACTGAGAAGATAAAACTGCTCATTTTCTTTCATAAAATGATAGAAACCAAGGGGAGATTGAAAAAAATGGCGATCAGTTCGAAAAACCAACACTTTTTGTTAGTAAGTAGGGGGGCTGGATTAATACTCCTTGAAACTAAAGGAGCACCGTCCCAAGAGCTAGAAGACCTTTTTAATGTTGCCTCCTAAGCTTAGATTGTTACCCAGCTTTATGCGTAAGTAGCAATCGTACACGGCAATATTTATCCCTTTTTTGCGGTTTTAGGTAGAAGTTAAAAGTATACTTTGACCCCCTTTCGTTTCAATCGACTTACTGCTTCATCGTTTTCAGAGACATTAGTACGTCCAAGACCAAGCTCCCGCAAGTGTTTCAATTTCTCCAAGGGTGAAAGATCAGAAACATTGGTACCCCAGAGATACAGCACTCGTAGCTTCTTAAGATCTCTTAAAGGTGCAAGATCTGAGATTTTAGTGTAGCCTACATCTAACGTTCGGAGGTTCCCCAAATATCGTACTGGGAAGAGATTAGAAATATTTGTAAATGCAAGATCAAGATATCGAAGCTCTCTAAGGTTTCGCAAGGGAGTAATCTTAGAAACATTACTATATCCGAGGTAAAGAACATGAAGCTCCCGCAAATACTCTAACGGAGACACATCGGACACATCAGTATACTTGAGCTGAAGTTCTTGGAGATGTTTGAGGGTTCGTAGGGGACGGAGATCCGAGACCTCGGTCAAGCTGAGATCAAGCTTGACCACGGTGTGATCTTCTATAGTTACGTTCGGTGGAAATCCAATTTGTTGTTTAATTGCCCGTAATGCTTCAGCCTCTGACTTCAGAAGTTCTTTCCCTTCATACATTTGGAAACTCATCTTTCTCACATGTTTATAGGGTATACCCTTTGTGTCAGAAGACAATACCTTTCCTAAGTATAAAGAAAGGAAATAATAAAACTTACCTATACACCTGCGAGAGTTTAAAAAGAGAGGAAAAACAAGGGCATTCAAGTGATTGGTTTTTGCGGGATACCGAAGGATTGTTATTCGTCAAATTTGTGTAGGTAAAAAAGAGAAGGAAATGGGAGGGTATCTCGTACAGTTTCATCGCTCTATGTCGTTCTTCTCTCTTTTAATAATAGGAAGTCGTTCCTCAACAAAATCGCGAACAGGAACCAATCTATTAGGCATCATCCCGTACTTATCCAGTAAGTCAGCATACTCATCTAGTGCAGCTTTATGCACCTGCGTAACCTTGTTGATTAATTTTGGGTACACATCAGCTGATTGAACCCAAAGAAACGTGCTCCCTTGTTTGCTAATTATAACTTGAGGTCGTTTTCCCATAACAACGTAATCCTGCTCAACTCCGAGGTTTTCCTGAATGAGGTAAAAGGATCCCGCAAGGGAGGATGCAAAGAAGTTCGGGTCTACTACTTCTTCGATTTTCTCTCTATTCAACGCAAACATCAATGTGCCTCCTTCGCCACTCATACCTGCAGCCTCCATCTCTAGCTTTTTGAATAACCCATAATTCCACGCTTTAAACAGGCCAACCACGGCGAATAGCACGGCAAGGATCCAATAGAGTGAAGTTTTTGCGAGAAAAGGAATATAATATTCGTACCTATCCGAGATAAAGTCTCCATCGGTATCCCAGTCATTAGGATTAAGCCCTATCTCAATTTCGGTGTCATCTAAGAGGCCATCACCATCTGTGTCTCTCTTTGTAGGGTTGGTTTGATGAGTTACGATCTCCGCATAGTCGGAGAGCCCATCATCATCCGTATCTGGGTCAGTAGGATCAATCTCATAGGCGTTGAACACCTCCTCTGAATCATTTAGTTTATCCCCATCCGTATCTGGGTCAGTAGGATCAATCTCATAGGCGTTGAACACCTCCTCTGAATCATTTAGTTTATCCCCATCCGTATCTGCATTCATTGGGTTCGTATCATAGTCATAAACAGCGTTAACTTCTTCGTAATCATCCAATTTATCATTGTCGGAGTCATTGTTAGTCGCGTTTGTACCATAAATTTTAATTTCATAGTCATCTCGTAAGCCGTCTCCATCCGTGTCATCTTTTGTAGGATCTGTTCCATGGTCAACTATTTCTTCGTAATCTCCTAAAGTGTCATCATCAGTGTCCGAATCATTACAGGCCGTCCTATTCCCCACCTCTTCTTTATCAGTTAAGCTATCCAGATCTCTATCTTTTTCTAATGGGTGAGGGAAATAAAGGTCCGCGTACGTTATGACTTCCTGGTAGTCATTCAGGCCATCGCCATCAGAATCAGAATTCGTGAGGTTTGTTCCATACTCCACTATCTCATCAAAATCGGTTAAATTATCACCATCAGAATCAACATTCGAGGCATTTGAGAGGTATCGAAAAATTTCTGCTCCGTCGTTGATACGATCTCCATCGGAATCGGGGTTGTTGGGAGAGAGGCCCATCGTCTTATAGTATTGTTCCTCTTCAACATTGCCAAGCCCATCTCGATCGGTATCGTTAAACCCAACGGTGACAAGTGCAACTGGTTTTGTAGTCTGATTCACTTTCTTATAGACTATATGAGCAAGAAGAAACGAACCTTTCAAGCGGCTCGAAGTTGTAAATTCAGAATCGTAGGCTATTGTGGTTGTATTACTTGTAGTGGCCCGTTCATTCATCCGCGTTGATAGATCTGTGGGGTTAAATCTAAGGAAGTTTATCTCCTTATAGCCATAGAAGAGATCAGAGTAAAATAGGAAGGACTCATCTACCTCGTTACCAATCATAGTTGGGAAGCTAGGGTTGTACCGAGACTGAACGACGATACTCTCATTCACGCCTCCGTCTGTTTCGTTAACACGGGCAGTTTCAAGCCAAAGTGAAGAAGAATCTTCTCCAAAATAAATTACCCAACTAGCTGGTATATACGAGATTCCTTGCTCCTGTGGGAAGTACATCCCCCCAATAGGACCGGGTCTCACGTTGAGCGATGAGACGGTAAACTCATGTAATGTGGCAAGGACGGTGAAGTTATCATGGGTAAGGCTTGCATTGATAAGGTGAATGGTCACTTTATTTTCTGAAAGTTTTAACAGTGGTAGGTAGGAAAAATTTGAATGCGAAGTATTTTTATAACGCAGGGGCGCTCCCACTCGATACTCCGAAGTAATAAATTTAGCTGCTGTGGAAGGATACTCAATAGGAATGCAACTGATGTTAAAGTTACGGCTTCCACGGGGGAGTATAGCTAGGAACAAGTCAAACTCAGCATAAGTTACATTAATTTCAGTTACGGTTTGAACGCCTCTAAAATATGCTAAGAAGCTAGCGAGTGTAGCATTCTTTTCTTCATCATAGTAAATCGTGAGATCTTTGACATCGGTTACATTTACGTATGTTGCGTTCGTTACCTCGTCTGTACCTGAAACCGGTGTGCTTGTAATATTTCTAGGAGTACCCCATTCCACTCCATTCCAAAAACGGACGTATAACGTAGCTGTGGTATACCCATTAGATTTCTGTTCTAGGAGAAGGTAGGATAAAAGAATAGTGTCTCCCCAAACTTTCTGTACCCCCAAACCCATAAAAGTCAGTATATCGTACGAGCTTTCGTTTCTTGCTGCAAGCACATATTCGAGTTGAAGATCTGGTTGTACAGTTCGCTTCCTATTTCCTTCAAGATCAGCATAATTTACTGTCCAGTGTTGGATCTCAAAATATTCAGCACCAAACGAAGTGTCCATCGTTTGGTTAGTAATGAAAAGGTGGTATTTCCCACCAGCAAAGATTGTGTCTACCTGGTGACCACTACCGATCCCACTTGTTGTGACCTCCTTGAAATCCCAGTTTCCAGTTGTGTTATCATAGTATTCTTGTAAGAAGTTAGCGGTTTCATTTTTCACGACAATAGGCAAACGCCACGACCAACCGTGGTTCGTAATATTGTTAACTCTGTTTGTTGAATGATTCGAAGTTAAAACGGTATTTTCATCTCTGTTTGGTTGGGTCTCCTGTTTAATTGCTTTAAACTTCTCGATTTTCTTGAGTTCCCTTTTCATAGAGTCTGGTTGCTGAACATCGGTCTTTCGTCTCTGAGAATAGGTTTCAAGTTCATGTTCCGTTTTGTACTCCTTTGTAAGAGGTTTATAAGAGAGGAAAATGGTTGAAAGGCAAATAATGCCAAGTACTAATATGGAAAAGAGCCTTTTCTTTCTCCTACCAATCATGTCAAGTACCCAGTAAGACTATCTCAGCAAAAGAGATAAATTAGATGAGTGTATACATCTGTCCTACAAAAAATTATTTATTAAAATCTTGTGGGATCGTTCTAATTGGTAACACCTGGATATACAGAAAGGACGAAAACCGTCTTCCTACTGTTCATCTACGTAGTGTTGATTTTTGACCAAATGCTATCTTTAAACATGCCTTCTGTAGTCTTAAAAAGATGAACTGCCAAAACAATCTCTTTTCGTCGAGAGTTTACATTTACCGAAGGAAATTACAAAGAATACACATTTCCTTGCAACGGTACCAGTAAAAAGTATGAACCTGGTAGTATCGGACAACTCAACTCCCTCAACTCGTGATTACAGCTACCTAGAAACAGTTCCAACTTCTTTACCGAATTCCTCTTCATTCCTCGGTTTAAATTCGCACCACTTCTTTACCTTAATATTCTGCAGTAATCTTTAAAGGTTACCGATACTGTATAGAAAAGTAAAGAGAGGCTTACATTGAACTCAGATAGGAAGGTTATCGCAGGAATCCTCTTATTAACTCTTTTGATTTTATCTGGGCTAGCTACCCCACTTTTAAATAATGAAACAAAACAAACAGAAAACCAAGAGACACGTAAAAACAGCACACGACAAAAAAACGGCGACTCACGGATGAAAACTCACGAAAACCAAGCAAAAATTAGGCAAATAGATAACCAACTTTTGAATTCCCCGCCAAAACCAAAAACTTCTTCACCCGAACACTTACATACGCAAGGGGAACGCTGGATAAAGTCTCCTGGACAGTGGTGGGATACAAGTTGGGAATACCGTCAAAACGTGTCAATTACTGAACCCAACGGTGAAGGTCGAAGTGACTGGCCGATTCATGTGGTTTTAAATTTCACTCCCCCCGCCTATTATTATTCCATTCGCGTCATTGATCCTGACAACAATGAACTCCCCTACCAACCTTGGAACCTCACTTACGTAAACTCCTCCTACCTCGATGCCGCCACGATTAGTTTTATGGTAGACACCGCTCCTCCTGATTCCAAAACTTACCAAGTCTACTGGAGCACATCAGATAAACCGTTACCAAGTTACACTAACACTCTCACTATCGGCACATCATCAACCCCCGAAGGGACGAAGTACACTATCAGTAGTGAGTTAGGTTGGAGTCTCACGCTTCCTCCGCTTAGAGGAGGAACAGCAAAAAATTTTACTCACCAGTCTGGCACTAGACTAGGTCATAGCGACTGGCTTCATTTTGGTATCTCTCGAAATCCCTCTACAGAGTATGGAGGTTATTGGGGGACTGGTAACACAGATAACACTCGGTATGAGTGGCGAGGACTTGAGGAAAACCAAGATCCCTTGGAGAACCAATTTAAGGGCACCATCTTCGTTACGTATAAAGTTTCGAACCTCCCCCTCTATGACAGCACGGAAGATGACGATTTTGCGAAGGTAAACTTAACCTACCGATTTTATAGGTGGGGCTGGACGACAGAGGAGAAGATCAAATGGGAAAAAAGTGAAACAAATACCCAATACTGGATGAATGGGTGGGTTTTTGACCAAGATGGGATAAATTCTCCCTTTTCTCCCCGTTTTGATTACGTTAGTACCAACGCTGGAGTGACTTATCTTCCCCCATCTGGTCTTATCCCGATATTTAGTGATAACTTTGAAGATGGAAGCCTTGATGCGAATTGGACCCTCACTGGTACAGGCGGTGTAGGCGACCACACTTCCAATTCTGGCTCATATTCCGCTTATCATGCCGCAAACCCTGGAAGTGTGACTTCTAAGACGATAGATTTAAGTGGTGCCCAATACGCGAACGTTTCATATTGGATTCGAAGGGGTGATGATTCCTTCAGTGAAAATCCAGATGCCGGGGAAGATTTCGTTGTCGAATACAAAGATAGTACTGGAAGTTGGCAGCAACTAGATTTCTTCCTTGGTGATGGGACACCTGGTGAAATTTTTGAAAGAGAACACAGTCTTACTAGTGATGCCCTCCACGCAAATTTCCAAGTGAGGTTTAGGCAAACTGACGGATCCGGTAGCTATTATGGCATCTATGACTTCTGGCACTTTGATGACCCAACAATCAAAATTTACAACGGGAGTGATGTGTCTGGGAGTGCTCGGAATTACACCGCTTTCGTAAACGGAGAGGGGGTAGGAAAAGTGTGGCTAAGAAATGCAAGCTTGAACGTAGATGTAGTTAACGATGAATGGATTTGGTATAGTGAGCGTAACAATACCTTACAGGAGGAAGACTATCTCTTAGGGGGGAAAAACGTCACTCTAAATGTTTCTAGCGCTTCCTGGCTTACAAGCAAATACGCCATGATCCCCTGGACCCCCACTGGTGCCAATCCATACACGCGTCTTGACGGTTTTAACACCACCCGTGCTAGCCTTTGGAATCCTGTAAACATTTCTAAATCGGATATAGAGCGCTTCAAGTTAAAGTTGAAGGTTCGCGTGCAAGACAAAGATGCTACCGGGATCGAGGGGGGAGAGGTGCGAGTAAAGGATGCCCACATTGCCAAGGAAACCAATTCATACAACTATTCGCAGGTCACCAATACCATAGGTAATGCTACTTTTGATGTTAGGAGGGTGTGGTTCAATATAACCGTGAACATCACCAGTGCTGGGCACACTTATTTCAAAAATAAGAGTCAAGACTTCAGTCAGTTCAATTATACTACGCATTCCGTACCAATACTTATTGAATATCCCTTCCTTGTTCATCTTCTCGTCCACTGTCAAAGTAGTCCTGGAGGAGAAAACATTCAAGGGGGAGTCCTCAGCCTTGAAAATGGCACCGACGGTGGAGGGTGGGTCCTCAATTCGTCCACCAATCTAACCGGATGGGTAGACATGATGATGCCCGCAAATAACTACACAGGAAAGTCTTACCCGAAGTGGAATCTTACCTTTAATGCGAAGCCAGGGGATCACGAGTGGGATTCCTTCGGCATTTACCATTTAGAAAATGAAAGTTTAGTGGAAAATGAGACAACCTATTTTAACTTCACCATTAACACCGGAACTGGTTACCTCTTAAAGGATTTACTGGTAGGAGAGGTGCCTGAGTCCGAGATGGTCTGGTCAGATACTCCCAACGCGAATCCCTTCTGGGGAGAAAACATCTCGGGAGCGATGATCCTGCGAGATGAGGAGACCAAAGCGCGTCTCAATGGGACTATTGAATGGTGGGTCTTTGATCCCTCCGAAAATGTCATGCTGTCCGAACAGGGTAACACAAACTCCCAGGGAGAGTATTCATTTGCCTTCAATATCTCGAAACTGCCAGCCGGTACAACCTATACCATGCAGATAGAGAGTACCCCAGACGACCCAAACTATAACCTCCCGCCCCCCTTGGAACGTACCATTACTGTCGATCGCGTCCCAACGAGTGTATCGCTTTCTGTAGAATGGGGCGCAAGCGGGAGCTACTGGGATGAGAGCTTAGAGCTAGTTGTTAGCTATACCAACGAATTAAAAGGGAATGGAATCCTTCATTCATCCGTGGAAGGTCTTCTCACGAAGGGGGGGTTCCAGCATAAATTCAAAAACCAAACCTGGACTACTATCGGTCCAGGGACTTTCCGATTGGCATTCCCTCATTTCCGTCAAGATGGGCCTGGATCCTACTCGGTAAGGGTTAATGCAAGCAGAAGGAATTTCACCTCCTCTGAAGAAGTAAAGACGCTTGCTGTCTTCAAACGTCCTACCTCACTGCATACCCGTTCCTATATTCAAATTCCTTGGTCGTATAACTTCACCTTCCATGCAAACTATACCGATGAGCTCTACCAAGCACCAGTGACAGACAAGACATACTCTAGGATGGATCTCCTTAACGTTACCTATAACGCAAGTCTTACCTATACGCTCACAGATCAATCGGGATCTACTCTTGAAGTTGGGAACCTGAACTACTGGAGTAAAAATGAACTTTACAACCAAACCATCCAGATCGATGGAAACTTGCCGAGCGTTGGCACGTATACGTTAACCATTTACGCTGGTAAACGGGCGTTTGAAAATCAAACACTTCGATCCACCCTTGATATCATTGAAAGAGCAACTGAATTAACTGCAGAACCCGCTAGAGTGGAAAAAACATATGGAGAGTGGATGAAGGTACGCTTTGATTATGAGGACCTAGACTACTCGGACTATCCATTCGGGGAGGATCCCCACCTTTCAAATGCTTCTCTAAAAAGGTACACCATTTCCGCTGCTGAAACCTTTTCGCCCCTACGGGGTAACTTAACAGACCTACAGAACGGGAGCTATGAACTCAGTATGTCAACGAAGACGATTAACATGACTGGCACGTTTTCCTTATATGTCAACCTGAAGAAAGCACACTACGAACAGAGAACAGAGAGGGTAACCCTAATAGTTGAAGAAATACCTACCATTGCCTCAGCTACTAAAAAAGAAGCCACTGCATATTGGGGTAATAACATCTCCATTGATATTGACTGGATTCACGCTGAAAACGATACTTTCATTCCTAATGCGCGTAATCATAGTTGGTATTTTAATAGCAACTTACATGGAAACCTTACTGCTCCTAATGGGAGCACCACGCAGTTAAATGGAACTTACCGATTTGAACTTAACACATCGTTCCTTGGTATCGGTACGCACCATATCGCCATTTACTTGGAAAAACCGCTTCGAGAGGAACAAACTCTCACTATTACCATCACTGTCGAAGACATTCCCACGGTAGCCTCTGTCTCAAGAGGAGATATTTCCACGTATTGGGGAGTCGTTGAAAGTGTGAATGGAAGCTACTACAGATCACAAGAATATAGAGGCATTCTCGCTCCTATCCTTGATGCTGAAGCGGTCTATTACACCATCCCCAAAGCGGGACTTGCAGGAAATCTCACCGAGATTGGAGGTGGCGTGTACAATTTGACGATTGATACTCATTCCTTGAACATTTCCACCTATGGAATCCATCTTTATTTCCGAGAGACAAACCACACATCCCAAATGATTTTTATTTCCCTTACGATTAACGCTATTCCCGCGATAGTGAGTTATCCCACGAAGAAATCTGTGATCTGGGGCGACCCTCTTACCATTGAAATCACGGTTATAAACACATTAACAAGAGAGAAAATTAGTGAATTGCAAAAAACAGCGACCATGGCCAATCAAAGCTATACTAGCTTCTTCCATACGATAGGAAATGGCACGTTCCTTTTTAATACATCCACCAGTGATCTGAAGGAAGGACGAACTTATGTCTTGAACATCACATTAACGAAGGAAAACTACGATATCCCCAATGTTTTTGTAGAAGTCCACGTAAGATCGTTCACCAATACCATTGAAATTAAATATGAAGAGATACAGAAAAACATAAAACAAAATCCCATTACCTCTGGTGTGTCTAAAGCAGACAAGAAAGTTACAATAAGCATCTACGATTCGGTACACGGACGAACATTAACTGGCGTCACTATTCGCTACCGAGTGGAGGGCATCGGGACGGGTACGTTTACAGAAGGCAGCATTCCTGGCACGTATACGGCGTACATCGATTGGAGTAAGGCCAAAGCAGGACGCCACTACGTGGTGACTCTCAAAGTGATACGTTTGACGATTGCGGGCGAAGAAGTCCTGCTTTCAGACTACGGGCTTTCCGTTACTGGTCCCTCCCAAGGAGTCGACGTCGACTACTGGGGTGGCAGCATTCAAATTGCAGGTATTCGCCTCCCGAATCTATGGTTCTTCACCTTCCTTGGAGTTGGAATGATACTAGTGATACTTGGCTCTATACGACTGTATGTATACGTATCCACGCCCCCCCAGGTCAGAGAACTTGATAAGCTAATTGAACAAATTGAGGAAGAAGGGACCCTAGAGTACCCCATGATCACAAGGACAGAACAATTTGAGGAATACCTAGAAAAGCACCCCTAACGGGTCTTCCCCTTTTTATTTTCTCATCAAGTGCGTTTCGCTATAACTACCCCATAAAGATCCCCAATATACGGTTTCTTTTTCGTTAGGATGGTACTTTAGCCTTTCCTTATTTCTCCAACTGCCACATTACTGAGGCCTCCTCTCCTTAAAAGGTTATCATTCTGCTTTTTCTACCCAGACGGAATGTATGGGTGGACGGGATTGGACATAGGGTAATGCTTAAATGATCTCCTCCTCTCTCTAATATTGGGGAGTGAGGAGGAGTGATCGACAGAACTTTTACTTGGGACTTTGAATTTGGGATCCCAGCTTCTCTACTAAAGAAAGAACTCAAAAACATCTTCAATGATATGAAGGTTACCTTTGATTGGGACTATGGAACGCGAAATTTTGAGGCGTTGCTTCTTACCGAAGAAGAGTTTGCTCCCTTAGGATTAAAGTATAAGAAATTATCTGTCTACCTCTATGGCAAAAGATCCGATGGGAAATTAAAAACCCTAAAGGTTGACGTAAAAGTTTACGAGCCAAAAACTAGTGGATCTGCCACCGAAGTGGTGGATAAGTTTCAATCCCTCCTACAAAAACGGATTAAGAAGATAGCGGAAGATAGCAAACCTAAAATACGTTTCGTTTCCCCAGAAGAAAACAGCGTAGTTACTGGCAAACAGAAGATTGAAGCAATAGTCAAGGGTATGACTGTAAAAAAAGTACACGGACGACTAGATAATAAGCTTATTTTCGAAAAAACCTCTAACAGGGTGGACTATATCCTTGACACCACGAAGTATCCCGATGGGATCAGAGAGTTAACCATCACTGCTGAAGATGAACAAGGGCGAGAGATAAGGTATCATTCCCAGTTCGAGATCTCAAATACCCCCCCTAAACTTGTCGTGAAGGGAATTAAAGATGGAGACGTGGTTTCTGGCACGGTTGGGATAGGATTAGAGAGTAGAGGCGGAAAAATTTCTGAGATCGATATCAAAATTAATGGCGAAGATTTGCACAATAAAGAACTTACTACATCACGGACAAAGGTGAAAAAGGCCTACTCTTGGCATACAGATCGATTTAAAGATGGATGGCATGTCGTAGAGTTTATTATAAAGAGCCAAAATGGACACACGACGAGGGAAACGAAACGTATTTTAACGATTAATCCACCATCACCTGAACGTGAACGTCCCAAAAGACGGTTCACACCCTTACTGAAGGGTAAGTTCTACCAAGAAGTTCTTGAAACGGTAAAAACCCTTATCTCTCCGCATTATGGGGGACTTCTTTCAGTCGATGAGGCGACACGGACGTTGAATCAGATTTTTGATTTTGACAAACGGATAACTAATAGAGAATTAATCAGAGCGATAAATCACTTCGCAAATGGCAGTGTTCGTTGGCTTTCGTCTAATCTCATCGAAGTGGTGGGAGATCGAAAGGTGGCAGATAGGTGGTTAAAAGAAGAAATCATGAAATTCGCTCGAGAAAGGGGGGAATACGGTTTTAACATTGATGAGGTCTTATCTCACCTCTCTACAAAAAAGGATAAACATGAACATCACAAAATGAAAACTCGTTATATTAGACAGCGAGGGAAACGATGTTTGGAAGAACTGAGGGAAGAGGGAAGCATTATATATCAAAAATATCCCCCCCGATGGTATTTTTCGGGAGAGAGAGGAGAAAAACAACAGAGAAACGATGAAGAGGGATAACAAATGGAAAGTCAAGAGAAAAAGCCTAACCAAGCTGTTTTGGATAGCCTCAAGGATGAATTAACGAAAATCACAGAATTGTTAAAAGAGAAAACAGAAAGCAAGCACTTGAGGACCACGCCTCAAGAAGTCTTTGACACAGATCAACTAATTCGGGTCAGTAAAGAGGTTAGTGAAGCCATTTCTAGAAGTAAAAATAATAGGAAACGCATTCTAGAACTGAAAGAATCATTCCTCTCTCACCTACAGCAGATCCGAGAATCTCTTACTTCGTTAGAGGACAAAAAAGCAACTATCAGAGAAGAACTTATGAGTTTTAAAAGCAAAGTGAAAACACGCTTTGACACTTTGTTTCAGCACATCAAGACCCTCATCACCAAAATGAATAAGTCTGAACACACCACTCAGCAACTGCAGCAGGAACTCGAGAAACAAAAAGAAACCGTACACCAACTGGAGAAAACCTTTGCTAGGAGAGATGAGCTTAGGACTAGAGACGAAGACCTTCAGGCCTTGAAAAAACACATTCGCGAGTTTAGCGACCATTTCATTAAAAGAGAAGAGCTTCAAGAGTACAAGGAATTCTTAAAAGAGCTAAAAGAGAGTATAGCTCAATTGAGTCAGAAGCTAGAGGGACGTATCACCTTCCTCCTTAATTTTCCAAAAGGGATCACAACCCTTCAAATCTCTAGGGAGAAAGACGTGGGAGAGTTGTTGGACGCCATTAAAGTTCGGATCAAAAACACGAAAGACGTTCCTCCGAGTATTCAAAGAAAGGTGAAGTTTGATCACCTGAGAGGATTAGATATTCGTCATAAAGGAGAACGACTTGAGCCGAATAGCACTAAAACAATCGATACATTAGTTCAAGGAGCCTTGTTGCCTACCGTTCAAATCAGACCTTATTGGAAGCTGGAAGATTTAGGGGGAGAGGTCCGTGTTAACATAGAGTATAGTAACGGTGATAGAGCTATCTTCATGGTTCCAAGCAATATGCCCATAGCGGTAATACAACAGGAAATCCAAGAGAGGATACTAAACGCTGGAGAAGGATTGAAGCCTGATGCGAAAAAACGATGGAGAACGCATTTGAAGGAAGGAGAAATCGAGAATATAGAAGACTTTGAGATCATTGGAAATGGACAACGAATTAACGATTTATCTCGTACAGTATCAGAAATTCAATTGAAGGACACAGAAGAAGTTAATTTCATGGTTTCATTTGCGTATTTATGAGTGATATATGTGTTTCTTTTATATACTCAGATCTAAAAAGTAAAGTAACTAGGAATCTTAAAAGGTTAGCCTTTAAAAACAAGTAACTTTTAAAAAAGTGAGTGGGGACAATGGAATTTGGACACATCAGTAAAGCTTTTGTACGGAGAATCAAAACCTACACTACTTTGAAGGAGGAAGAGTTCCTCCTCGGGAAAGATATGCTAGCAACGTTACCTATTCCAATGAATATCACTTTTGATAACTCTCCGTCGATATTTCTTAGATCTCATCACTTCGATAATGTTGAGGAGGCTACGGGTGATTACAAGACTCAGGACTGTCGAGTCTTTCCACATTATCTATTTTAAGGGAAGGGAGACAAATTCAAGATCCGAATGAGGAACCCAAAACGTTGGAAGACGTGCTGTCACAGTTAAACTTTGGAGATTTATGTCTCCTCTTTGGTTCCACAATAATCAGTAAGATGACAACTTCGTTCAGAAAGCTTGGAAGTAGAGTAGGTGGCATCTTTAGTAAATCAACGACCTCACCATCTCTCACGTTGATTGAACGAAAAAGAAAGGTTACACCAGAAATAGACGAATTGAAAGAGGTGTTGAGAGGCTTAAAACGGGGATTCCATCCCCCAAGACCAGAAATTACTGTTTTTAGGCTAGGAGAAAGGAAGTTCCACCCTTATTCAACCTCTGAAGCTGAAGAAAGATTCAAAAGTTCTTATTGGGCGTATCTCGCCTCTCTTTATGCAGCTGGGAGGAATATCACACGTTTTTTAAAAGCTCGATCCGAAGACCTCTCAGACTTTTCTCTCCAAGGCAGTGAAATGTACAACCTGCTTCTCCTAGGCGGTGTCACGAGGTACATTGGGAGACTTCAAGGATCCACCCTGTTTTCCATCAAAAGTGAAAAATTCCCCAGAGAGCGGTTTAAACCCCCCAGAGAAAGGACATGGATGGAGTACTCCTTTGATGATGTTCAAATGTTCATCGATCGTCAAATGGACTTCATCTTACGAGGGGAGCAATGGGAGGGAGGATACCCCCAACTTGCCGAATTAATCCGACTTAGCTATCATACGGGCGTAAAGACACTCCAAAAGATCCAAAGTGGAGAGAACTTCGCGATTTACCTCCTTAAAACACCGCAATCTAGACTTTCACCCTTCATTACCATCCGAGTGGAAGGAAGTGAACGCCAAATCAGTTCTCACCTCTTTCCCGTTTGGTTCGCATACGATGAGCTACAACTGATCCGGGCGGCTAACAGGATACGGGAAGTATGCGGGGATTTTAAAATTTTGACCTCAGGAGCATTTCAACCCAGAAGATTCCCCCAGCCTGAAGCTGAGGCACCTTCAACGTAACAATGTTCATTTCTTCCGTCCTCCTGGTTTTACCTTTGATTTCAAGACGTATCTCTCCCATGCTTCTACTAAAATGAGCTTTCTTCTGTTAAAACTGAAATAGGCAAATAAGAGAGCCAGAAAGTGTAGGGGGGACATTAATGAAGCTTCTGTGCGTTGGGATTAAAGAAGTTGATGCTGGAAAAACCACTGTGACCCTTGCCATAATGAGATATTTAAAGCAACATGGAGAACGGGTGGGAGGATTTAAGCCTAGAGCGAGTAACAACGTGTGGTACGACTGGAAAATTGTGGAAAAAGCTTTGAAACATGGCACAGTTTATGGTCATGATGCGAAACTCCTCAGCGAAGAATCTACAGACACTCCCTCTATCACCCTCATTAATCCCGTTCATAGACTATGGCTACCTAACTCTCCTACGTTCTCCCAAGGAATTCCTAATTTCCTCTTGGACAGAATAACGGCGGAAAAAGGCGATACGATTATAGTTAATAAACGTCAAGAGTTCCCGGTAGATAAACAGTACTTCGATAAGCTTTTCTCTAGAAGCGAGGTTTATAATGTCTCTAAGCGAAAAGATCTCAACTCTGTGACCAATCTGTATAATGATGCTGACGCTTGGGCAAATGATCTTCTTTCCGAGAGATTCGACTCTCTTGTGTATGAAAGCTACTCTGATATCGGAATGCCTTGGCAAGGAATCTCGGATCTGGACTATGTCTTTGCTGTTGGCCCTTTCCATCTCTCTATTTACGAAGGAACGCGATATTTGAAAGCATTCGAAGTTGTTTCCCTTTTTCCAGAGGAGGAAAAAACGGCTAGGCTTGTGAAGAACTTACAACCTTTGAAAACCATCAACATTCCGCCCTTCTCCACTCAGATTGTCCACAAAGTTAAAGAACACTTAACCCCTCCTCTCACTGAATTGCTTTCCGAGTGAGAGGGTGAAGGTAAGAAGGGACCCCTCCCTGATGGTATCCTTTACTTTAGTTCGAACCCACTAATATGCACCTTCTCCTTATTATTGGCCCTTGGTTTGAGAATGTTATGGAAAGAAACGGTTTCTTTTCCAAGTGTCTCTCGTGGCTCCTTAGTGCCCAACATCTACGTTAGATGGATCAGTGACTCCCGCTTGAATCTTTCAGCGAGATCTTGAACCTTAGGAGGGAATCCCCCAACTTAAATGAGGACATGCTGTAGTGAAAATTTCTAGCTAAGGATGAAGAGTAGGTGACTACCACTTTTTTCTAGAAGATCAAGGACGATAAATAGCATTTTGTATGTAAAAAAAGAAAAAAGAGGAATAAGGAACGCTGAAACGATGATACACTATATATAGTGGCTACACGTTCAGCGATCCTCAATATTGATAACTTTCGCGTTGTGATACTATTGAAGGTACTCCTTACGCGAGGAAGATTACACTTATTGCTAGAAGTAGCACCAGTTAAGCTCTTTCCTCAATCGTTACGCTTTTTGCTCTAGGGCCTCTTGGAGCCTCCTCAACTTCGAAGGATACCTTATCGCCCTCGTAAAGGATTTTATTACCTTCTATTTCACTTGCGTGTACAAAGACATCAGATCCATCCTCTTTTTCGATGAACCCATAGTTTTTTCGCGGATTAAACCACTTTACTGTTCCTTTTTCCATACTTTTTCCCTATACTACTTAGGTTTTTGACAATGAAAATCTAAACTATATAAAAAAGTTATGGTTGAAAAAGTCGACCAACCAGTTGTACCTTGCAAGAAGAGACTTTTAGATGTACAGAAGACTAATGACTATACATTTAAAGGAAGGGAAAGAGGAAGAGAGAGAACTCAAGTGACGAAGTTCAACGCGCTTATAAAAGAAGAGGTAGGCCTTAAAGAAAAAAAGAAGAAATGAAGGGTTTATAGTACTCTTGGGGTCAAATGGGAGACCATTAATTAGTAGCGTAATCCTTCAAGTTGATTTCTTAGTGTGATACTCGTAATAGAGGCAATATTCGCAATTTCCTCTTGAGTGACATCTTCACCTTTACGTTTTGCGGCGGTGTATACAGCAGCTGCGGCAACTCCGTTAGGATCTTTCCCGATTTGGGAGATTTCATTTTTCAGTTTGCTCGCAATTTTCCTCGATAAAGCAACGGTTTTAGGTTGTAAATCCGCTTTCTTAGCGAGAAACATAGCAAGGCCTTCAATAGAAGGAGGTGGAACTTCAAGTCTCAAGAGTTCAAGTATTTCACTGTAGTTCTTTACGATATCACTCTTAGGGACACCACTTTCCTCAGCAACCCGCTGCAAAGGGAGGGGAATTCGGGATCGCCTACATACTAGATATACCAGTGCGGCTGCAATTGCGGGAACGATGTCTTTTCTGAGCTTCTTTTCTCGCATCAGCTGCTTGTATCGTTTTATCGCGTCTTCTCTAATGAAGTGTGGAAGATGGAGCTTGTTTATCAGGTCATCTATAAGGGAAATCGCCAGGTGGAGATTTCTCCGTTCGGTCCTGGTCTTGGGAACGACTTGGGAGGTAAAACTGTGGCGTCCCTTCTTCACAGCGTCTTCATAACTATAAAATCGTTCTTGTTCAGAAGAAATCACACTATTTTCAATTACGGTTCCACACTCCGTACATACGAGCGTATCTCCTTCAAACTCGAGATGGGTTGAACCGCAATGAGGACAAGTTCGTTCCTTCTTTTTCTTAGTCTCGGTCAACATAATCACCCACGGAGGGTTAACAAAATATGATCTTAACTAAAGGTTTGCTGAATTGCTTCTTGCTAGGAATCATGGATGTATTGAGACAACTTGATTTAAGTATATACATAAAAGGTTGTGAGGACCATAGGACGACTTAGTCAAGATCGTTCGTCCTATTAAAATCGAAATTTCCTTTTTAAATTTTATGTTTTTTAGTGTGGGTATAACTCCCCACGACCCGTATCTGGGGGGGCCACCCAACCTACTAACGAACCAAAACCATGTTTTGCCAATTAAAGCAAAATTAAGTGTGATATTCAGTCGTTCCCCTTATATACTCAAATTTTCAAGCGGTAGCACGGGTATCTTCTCTTAACTTATAACCACATCGTGGACAGTAGTTTTCAGACCCTTTAAGGGAAAAGTTACAATTCGGACACCGTGGAGGTCTTTCTCTTTCAAGAGGAGACCCAATAAAGGGTAATACACATGGGAGAAAGAACACAAAGATGAAGAAAGGAAGATGGAAGACAAACCAAAGAAGCAATGAAAGAAGGATAGAGGCTACCGCAGTAAGGATGCCTATAAGAAGGGATACTTTCTTCTCCATGGTTCTCTCCTTTTACTGGATCATATAATCAACGAAAAATTTTAAACTTATCCTCTTCAAAAAAATCTCAAAAGGGCCTGCGATCTTAAAATGCCTAGCTAGGTATCCCTAATGTATTTATCCAAGCCTCTCTGCTTCATTTCTGCTAGTACATGCGGATAAAAAGTTAAAGTTTCAAATTCCAAGTGGGTGTTAAGGTTTTCTAACGCGTTTTTGATGTAGGTAAGGTCGTTTTGCTCAAGAGTGTCCTTCACCACAGAAGGATGATAACTCATCTTGTACTGTTCAAGCAGTCGAAGAGCTTTAAAAGGTTGAGTGAATTGTCGCTTAGGAGCACCTGTAATCTTCGAAAAAGTTCGAGGATTTCCCGCTTTAAGGGACACTCTTACATGTAGATTCGGGTAGTCACTTAACTCCTGTACATAGGCTTCATTCAGTAATATTCCGTTAGTTTCCAGTATAAAAAGAAACCTGAAGGATAGTAAGTCCAAAAGTTTAAGGAGATGCGTTTTGCACAGGGTTGGTTCATTTCCCGAAATCCGTATCTGACGGTAGTGTTTTTCTCTCGCTATGCGCGTAACCTTTCGTATCACATCTCTAGGAGAATAAAACGTACCTATCTTTTCAGGATGTTTTCGTGGGGTCTCAGACCAACAAAAAGCACAGTTGAGATTACATCCCACGCAATCTGCAGTTGCAATACCACCATAATATTTAGCTGATCTAAATCGGTAGTATTTTCTCTTCTCCTCTCTACACACGACTTTCCGCACTCTTTCTGTTCTCTTGGATACCATTTCACTCCACTACACGTTACTAGATGACGTACTTCGTTCCGTCAACCAAATTCCGCCTCCGACAAGGAGGCTTCCTATCCCAATCATGGGTGTGAATGGTTCTAACAGGAAGAAGATGCTTAATATCGTTGCCACGATTATCATGAAGAGGAGGTACACTGCAGAGGAGGAGGCTTCGATTCTTTTAAGTCCTTCATACCAAAGCAGAAAGGGAATAGCCGTACAGAAGATACTTATATACAGTACACTCAGCCAGATCTTGAGCGGCAGAATCTTCAGATGAAAAAACGGCATGGAAAAGGTGAAGACAGCCAGGAAAGTATACAGTAACATAGTAGAGGTAAAAAGGAGAGAATTTTCCTTCGGCTTTGAGGTCTTCTTGGAAATCACCGTGTACACTCCCCAGGCCATACCTCCACTCAAACAAAGAAGATCTCCCACGGTAGTGCCACTACTTAGGTGCTTAAAGCGTCCTTCTGTAACAATTAAAATCGTACCGAGAAACGTTATCAAAATCCCCATTGTTTTTTTAGGTCCTAATTGCTCGTTAAGCCAAAGGGAAGAAAAGATACTGGCGAAGATAACGCTAGTATTGAGGAGGAGGGATGCGTTGATGGCCGTAGTTAAACTTTGTCCTACGAATTGTAAGAAGTATCCAACTCCATTGATCAACCCTAAAAGGAGAAGGTACGGTTTTGGGAAGAATGTGAAAAACCTCTCTCTTGCAGAAAGGAAGGCTACAGGAAGTAAGATGACACTCGCTAGAAGAAACCTTAGGGTGACTAAAACATACGGAGAAACGTATTCTAACGACCATTTAACGAGCGGAAAGCTTGTTCCCCATAACGTCGCAGCCAGTAAGGTAAACATTACGCCTTTTCTTTTTTGCTTTACCATCTCACCTTCAAATTCATCTAAATGTATTATTAATCATAACTCTCGTACGATCAAGAGATCAAGAAGACCAACAGTCCATATTCATATTATTCCTAAAAGTGAATTTTTCAGGGAACGACATGAAAGAAATTAAAGTCACAACCAAGGAGAAACTCCAGATCTTGGATATAACGGAAGAAATTGAAGAAACCATCTCTGGTGTGAACGAAGGAGTGGTAGTCGCTTATGTCCCCCATACCACTGCCGCGATAACTATACAAGAACACGATACGGAATTGTGGGAAGACCTCCTCAATGCGTACCAAAAGTTAGTGCCAATTAAGGGGAATTACAAACATAACGCTAAATATTCTGGAATGCCAAGCGAACAAAACGCCCATTCACATATTCTCAGTAGCATGATAAAACCATTCATCCTTATTCCGGTGGTGAATGACCAGTTACAACTCGGTACTTGGCAAAAGATACTTTTTATTGAATTAGATGGTGGTAGACATCGAACTGTTAAACTTTTAACCATTTCCAAGGGAGATGAAAAACCGTAGCTCACCTGCAAAGTTTTTAATATTTTAATCACTCGCTCATGAGTAAAAGAGGGCATGAACATGCAAACTCCAAAACAGATTGTTGAAATCGCCCCTGATGTGTACTGGGTGGGGGTTAAAGATTGGGATAGACGGATGTTCGATCGGCTGATTCCGCTACCGAAAGGAACATCCTATAACGCCTATTTAATCCAAGGTAATGAAAAAACTGCGTTAATTGACACCGTGAATCCGGGTTTTGAAGGGGAGTTAGAAGCAAAAATTAGGACGATCACCAATCCGAAGGAGATCGAGTTCATCATCATGAACCACGCGGAGCCTGATCATGCCAATGCGATCTCTTATGTACTCTCCCTCACGAAGAATGCAACTGTTCTTACAACAACGAAAGGAAAAGAGATGGCACGATCCCTGTACAACCTCCCTGGCGAGAAGATCAAAACTGTGGAAGATGGAGAAACCCTTGAACTAGGCGGGAAGACACTCCGGTTTATAGAAGCTCCATGGATACATTGGCCAGAAACCATGATGACCTTTTATGAGGAGGAAGGGATACTCTTTCCCTGTGATTTTTTCGGAGCACATATGGCTTCCAGTAAGTTTTACGATGAAGAATTAGGTGCTATTCTTCGCCACTACGCCAAAAGCTACTTCGGAGAAATAATGATGCCTTACCGCAAAATGGCAAAAAGAGCCTTAGAAAAGGTAAGATCATTAGATTTAACCATGATTGCACCGAGCCATGGGCCCATGTACAAACACCCTGAAGGGATTTTAAACGCATATAGAGGGTGGACCACCGGTGAGGTTCAACAGAAAGTGTTAATACCGTACATTTCCATGTGGGGGAACACAGAGAAAATCGCTAAGGTCGTAATCGATACCATAGCTTCAGAAGGAGTCGAGGTAGTTCCTTTTAATTTAGCAACGAGAACATTAGGTGGACTGGCCAGAGAACTAGTAGACAGTGCGGGTGTGATCATCGGCACGCCAACTGTCTTAGGAGGCGCCCATCCTACGGTTCATCACATTGCCTATCTGGCCACCAAGCTTAATCCTCCCACTAGGTATGTGGGCATTTTTGAATCTCATGGCTGGCACGGGGGAGCCGTCCGACAGATTTCAGGAATGATAGAAAAATTGGACATGGAGGTTGTTGGAACAGTAGAAATCCGCGGTTCCCCTCGAGAGCGTGAGATCGATGAAATAGTCAACTTCGGGAAGAAGTTCGCTAGAAAGATCAAAACTCTAACATGAAAGGAGCATGGAGAGCTTTTCCTTTTATTTTTTCTAAGAAAGAGAATCGAAGAATGAGAGGACGAAGTCCCACTGTGCGAGAAGTAGCTGTTTGAATTGTGCTTTGCTTGGTTCCAGCCCCACTTAAGGAGTAATTCTATACTTACAAACTTTATCGCCCTTGAGGAGAGATTCTACCTGCTCAATGTTCTCAGTTCCCACAGAATTTTGAATAATTTTCTTATGAACGTTGCAAAGCAAACTCCCAATTTCTTTAGCAGCTCTACCGAACACACAGTTTTGACACTCAAGGAAATAGAAATTGTTTTCTTTAGAGTAGGAAGAGAAGAACCCGAATTCGTTGAAGGCGTTCACCAGTGTTTCCAGCCGTTCCTCAACACCCTTTCCCTCAGGTGGGGGGAAAAACTCCTCCAGTTCTTTGGCAACGTCAGCCATTAAGGCCTCTAGTTCTTCCTCGTTGTACCTTTTCTTTAATTTTTGGATTAATATAGTAGTGAGGAGACCAATTTGTCTAGGGAAAAGCTGTCGCCCCTCTGGCGTGAGTGTATATTTTTTCTTAGGTCGTCCTCGTCCAGCTTTTTTGAAATAATGCCGCACAAATCCCCTCTTTTCTAAAATATTAAGGTGTCTTCGAACTGCACTTTCGTTAATCCCGAGTTTATCCTTTAGTTCAATGGCATTAAGATCTTGTCCAAGTAAATACTTTAGAATCATAGTTCTCGTGTTGTCAGTGGGAATGTGTAATTTTTGGTTCATTCGTCTCTTCCTTTTAGTATACCATAACGAAAAATTTATAACTATTTTAATCACTCCTTAATGATTAAAATATTACGTGAATAAAATGAACGTAGAAAAGCTCACCAGAACCCTCACAGAGTTTTATCAAGGCAAAATTCCAGAAAAAGAGGCTCTAAAGGCAGTTAAAAGCGCTAACCCTCTCGAAATATCAATTGCAGAGCAGAATTTGTTAAAGTGGGGTATAATGACTGAGAAAGAACTCAAAGAATTCTGTAAAATCCATTTGAAAGTAATTGAAGAGAAAATCCAAGAAATTAAATCACGTTTGGAGGAAGGGCACCCCATTAGAGTGTTGATTTCAGAACATGAGGAAATACAAGAATTTCTTGATGAATTAGAAGAACTGAGCAAATCCCTCAATGGGAAACTAGGGAAAGCAGATAGGATGAAACTACAAAAACTTGCACATAACCTAGTTGAATCGGAAACTCACCACGAATGAGAGGAAGAAACTATCTTTCCACGGTTAGAAGAGCAAGGAGTTACAGGTCCTCCACGAATAATGCGACAAGATCACGAAAAGTTCAAATCACGTAAAAAGCGATTACTAGAACGCTCTAAAGCTCCCGAACAACACAGTGAAGAAATTAAAGAACTGATCGACTTCCTTGTGTTCGAGCTACGAGATCACATTTTCAAGGAGAACAACATCCTCTACCCGACCGCTTTAGAAGAGTTAGGAGACTGGGAGGCCATCAGGAAAGAAGGAGATAAGATCGGTTACTGTACTTTCCTTCCAATCCACTCTGATGAATCAAAGAGGTGAGGGAAGCAAGATGACAGATAAACAAGATATTTGGGACCAACTTGAAAAGGTTAGAGATCCAGAGTTTGGGACCCCTATTACTGAAATGCACCTCACCGATGAAGTGAAAGTGGATGGGGGAAAGGTTTCAGTGGAGTATCACCTCACGGCCCCGATGTGTCCACCACCTTTCGCCTTACACATTGGTCAGCAGATTCGGAGGGTCCTCTTACAGGTGGAGGGAGTGAATTCTGTCAATGTTCATGTGAACAATCACCTTCACGCAAAGTCAATTAATAAACGATTGAGAAAGGGGAAGAAATGATAGACGTAACCAAGGAACAAAAAAGAGAGCATCGAGTAATAGAAGAAGCCTTAAACGTTCTAAATCATGTGTGCATACGATTTGAAAAAAGTGAAGAGGTGGATCCGGAGATCATTGCCAAAACCCTCGAGTTCTTACAGATCTTCGCAGATAAGTGTCACCATGGAAAAGAACAGGATCTGTTATTTCCTGCCTTAGAAATGAACGGTGTAACCCGGAAGGACAGTATCATCGGACGTTTACGTAGAGAGCATGAGATAGCCGAGAAGCTTCTTTGGAACGTTGAACGTGCCCTACAAGACTATAAAGGGGGGGATACTACAGCAAGAAAAGACATCCTACAGAACGCTCGAGCATATCAAGAACTCCTCCGCCAACATATCGATAAGGAAGACAATACGTTGTATCCTTTAGCAGAAAAAGAACTTTCTGAAGAAGTAAAGAGGGGACTCCTCTCCGCGTATGAACGATTTGAAAACGAAGTTATCGGAGAAGGCGTGCACGAGAGGTATCATCACTTGATTGAAAATATGAAACGAAAAGTAGGAGTTAAGTGACCGGTTAGGAGAAACACCAACAGGGAGCGAACGTGAGAATTCCCAATGAGGACAAAGCAATCCCCATCGGAAAGGCACATTTATAAGAATTCGTCCAAAAGAGAAGGATACAAGGGATGAAAACAAAGTAGGACGTGGTACGTGTCTACATGCGTCATATATCTCTCAAGAGTTCTTCTTTCTTTTTCTTGAACTCTTCTTGGGAGATCGCATTTTTCTCTTTTAAAGCAGTGAGCTTCTCTAACTTTTGTAAAGGGGTTTCTCCTCGCCGTTCTTTTCGTTTTTTAAGGGTTTGTAAGTATCTAAGGTTGCTTGTAACTTCTGCACCACACCCTTTCGGTATCATAAACCTCTCGATGGTATCATCTTTAAGGTACACGACCAACAAATCATACTTTTTCCTTCCTTCCACTTTTACACGCTGAATCAGGCCATAGGGGATATCTTTTAGGCCTTCTCCACGTCCGAAAAGTTTGAATTGCCCCTCTCTCAAGAGAAGGAGCCGCTGATTAGTAAGGATAGTATAATTTTTACCCGTTCCAAACCGGGTGCTAACCGCAGCGATGAATTTTAGTCTTTCTAAGGGCGTTAACCGTTGCTTAATGTCTTTCACGGCAGAATTGGAGACATCTCCGCGACATGCAACTTTGGACTCTAAATCTGCCATCACAGTTCCTCTAGGATCTTTTAATATACCAAGAGAAAACTCTTATAAAAAGTTTTGAGTAATGTGTAGAGAGTTACGATTCCATCACATTTACATTCACCTCTTCCTCATAACATACATTAAAGGAAAGGAGGGGGAAACTATGAGGAAACGAAGCATATTTAAGCGTTTAGGGTTCGCATTAACGGGAATCTTTCTATTCTTACTATCCGTCAACGTGCTAAAAGGATCAATGAGGAGTCTACTACCCAAATTGGAAGGAAAAGTGGGGTTTGTTGCCACCCCTCACAAAGCTTTAGGGTTTGGATGGTTAGCTGCGTATCTCATCCTTTCTGGTTCGCCTATCTCTATTTTGGCTTTATCGTTTTTCGATGTCGGTTTGATTGGGGAAGAAAGTGCGTTCCTAATGATTGTAGGGTCGAGATTAGGATCCTCGTTCATTTTGATAGTCATTGGTCTAATAGAGTACTTCCGAAGAGGAAGCGACCTTAAAGATTCTATCTCCATTGCATTACTATCGTTCCTCATTACATACTCCCTTAACTTCCCCTCTATGTTTCTCGGACTATATCTCCTGAATCACCAGATCCTTCGTCTCCAGTTAAATTTGTCCTTTCTCACCCCTCTCACCCACTCCTATAGGCCATTAGTATCGTTGTTTACCTATACATTTGGGTACATTCTTTCTTTTCTCTTGTCCTTATGTCTTCTTTACGTTTCGTTATCGGTTTTTGAACGGGCGTTTAGAGAACTGGAAGTAAAAGAAGCGACGTCGTCTTGGGTAAACTACCTGATGGAAAAACATTATTTTTCATTCCTTTTTGGGGCAGTAATCACGCTCGCTGGTCAATCGGTATCGCTTTCAATTGGCATCCTCATTCCTCTCTATCTACGAGGGTACATCCAAAGGAGAAATCTCATTCCCTATATTATGGGAGCGAATATAGCTACATTCATTGATACCCTTACTGCAGCTTTTATTCTGCAAAACGCAGCCGCAGTAAATCTCGTCGTCATCAAAATTCTCTGCCTTTTCATTTTCGCCTCCATATTCCTCATATTCTATCGAAAGTATTACACGGTCATTGAGATGACGATGAACTACTTTTTACTACACAGGAGAGCCTTGCTCGGCTTTCTAATTTTCATATTCGTTACCCCTTTCCTTCTCATCATCCTCTAACAAGCTTGTTTTAATCGTCAGAGGCATAAGAAGGTCCCACTATCTCTGTTAGGAAGAGCCCATGGACACGCTTACCAGCTGGATGTGCGACGATGATCATTTAACTGCTTTGACGTCTACCACACGGTAATCATACATTTATTCCTTTAAGGCACGAGTTACCTGTTCCACAGTACCGTCATTCTCTTGCTTGTGGAAGTTGTTAACGATGATAGCCTACATAGTCGTCCTATGTCATGGATATCACCAGTCGTAAGCGTCTTTAAGAAAGAGCTTTTAAGAAAGAAAATCAAGATATGGTACATGAACGGAGGGAGAAAAATTGATCTTTTGGTACGTGGTGTGGCTAGGGACTCTCTTTCTCTCCACCTGTGTGAGTTCCTACTATGTTAAACTGACGGAGAAATCTGATGCAACTATCGCATTGTACTGTGTTTACCTTGCTCTCAGCCAGATCCTCGCAGTAAAGATCGGGTTATTCAAAATGGGAGTGACATTCGTGGCTGCTGGTGCTGCGATGCTCTATCCGTTCTTATATCAGCTCAATGACATGATGAATGAGTACTTTGGGGAAAAAGCCACCCATCGGATGATCTTTGTCGCTTTTGCCACTCAAATCTTCATGGTCATGGCCCTGTTCCTATCGATCGAGTTACCTGCTGCAGAAGCCGAGTTTCCCCAAGAGGTGTGGAGAACGCTGTTGTGGTCCGGTATTCGGATCACTGGAGCATCATGGGTTGCCTTTCTTATCACTAATAATTTAGATGCATGGCTGTATCCAAGAATTAAAAAGCTGACTGAAGGAGATCACCTATGGTTAAGAAACGCTGGATCTGACGCCATAAGCTTAGCATTAGATTCCATCATTTTTGTTCCGCTAGCTTTTGGAGGACAAATACCATTCAACTTACTCCTCTCAGTGATCCTTGGACAGACTATGACAAAGTATTTTTTTGGGCTCGTAGATACCCCCTTCCTTTACTTAACGCGGTTTATCATCGATGAATCCTTTGTAGATCAAAAAATCTAGGACGAATAAGAGATAAATGCGCTTGACATATCTTACTCAAGGAATAGGTAAATTTGAGGAGCCCACCTATAGACGGACTCACTGCAACTATGTTCGGTGCATCCTCATGTAACTTCCTTTAAAAAAACTAGGCGAAGGTAGTTTCCTTAGAAAGGATGGAAAAGGCAACCGCACCGTAATATCGGTTTTTTTATAAGAATTTTTTCTAATCTTACAATCCCAAAGGGGATGAACATGAAGGAAAATATAGACATGTGGGCATACACACGAATGATTGTTCTATTCGCCCTTAGTACTGCATTATATGCTGTCTTTCTATGGATTTTTGCTCAACTTCCTGCACTTCAAATCGTTCCTGGTTTTACATCCGTCAGACCAGCAAATGCTTTCCCGATAGTTACTTCGTTACTATTTGGTCCAGCGTCTTCGTGGGGAGCGGCTTTTGGAAATCTCATTGGGTATGATATAATGGGTGGGTATCTTACCATTGGGAGTATTGGAGGATTCATTGGGAACTTTTTCTTCGGACTCCTTCCGTACTACACCTATCATAAGTTCTTTAAAGAGGAACCTCACTGTAAAACTCTAACTAGCTTAGCCAAGTTCGAGGTCACGGTATTCCTCGCAAGTAGTGCTTGCGGCATGATTATCGCCACGTGGCTAGAGCTTACTGGTATCCTTCCATTTGCCTACTTCTCGGTTGTAGTTACGTTTAACAACGCAATTGCGGGATGGATTCTTGGACCGATACTCATGGCTCTTTTCTATGATAGAGTGGAAAAATTAGGTCTTCGATGGACGGACATAATGCCAGGTTTTAAGTTTATTGCAGAAGAAAGAGGTTTTAGAGTTACCGTTGGGTACATCCTTCTATGGATCGGTTTTGTAGTAGGGAATTTTCTCACTATGGGAGTTGCGTTTGGTGTAACTGACGCTCCTTTTAAAGAAACCTTGACTGGTTACTTTATTAATCCCATTGCTGCTACTAGCCTCATCTTCATCATCATTGGTTTGGTTGGCTTAGTATTTATGGAACTTGGGAGAACCAGGGTAGAATAACCGAAACAAGATCACTGTAGACGATGTACAGGGTGTGTAACTTATTCTTACTTTTTTATTTTTCTTTTGAGGATTCAGGGGAAAGTGCGTATTCCCTTATTGAGTCGTTTGATGGAGTCTATCTCGTTACACCTAACAGTGAAGTACCTCCCCCTGAAGAGAGAAGGAATATGTTGCACAGAAGAAAGCTGTTTTACTGGTATCCAGTTCCACCCTCTTTTAAATAAACATACAAAATCAATTTACGAGGAGAAAATAGCTTTTTTCCCGCTCTTTACGGAGGATTTAGAAGTATGAATACCGCTGTGGAGATAAAGAACCTTAGAGTTCGATATAGAGGGCAAAAAAATCCAGCCCTCAACCGTATTGACCTCTCTGTGGAAAAGGGAGAATTTGTTGGGATCATTGGCCCAACAGGAGCTGGAAAAAGCACTCTTTGCCTTACTATTAATGGTTTAATTCCTCAATTCGTAAATACTGAGGAATTTAGTGGTGATATCTCCATCCTAGGAAGAGACACCAAGGAATGTAGTGTATCCGAGCTCTCTCAATATATTGGTATGGTTTTTCAAGATTATGAATCCCAGATTTTTAGAACGAACGTAGAATTAGAGATCTCCTTTGGATTAGAAAACCTCGCTCTCCCACGAGACATGATACAAGAGCGAATCAATAAAAGCCTCAATTGGACCGGTATCGCTCCGCTCAGAAAAAGGTATACTCACTCTCTGTCAGGAGGAGAAAAACAACGTCTGGCTATTGCCTCCGCCCTTGCCATGCAACCAGACATACTAGTTCTAGACGAAGCTACCAGCGATTTGGATCCCAAAGGGAAGTTCGAAATTTACAGAATCGTTAAAAAATTACGAGAGAAGAGAGATATCACGTTACTCATGGTAGACCACCACTTGACACGAATTGCAGAAATTGCTGACAGAATCGTCGTTCTTGATCATGGAGAAATCATCGAACAAGGTTCACCTAGGAAAGTCTTTTCGAAGGTAGACGAACTCTTAGAAATGGGCCTCCGTCCGCCCCCGATAACTGAACTTTTTCATAAACTCAAGCTCACCCCAGAAAAATACCCTATGAGCGTAGAAGAAGCCATCAAGACATTTCCTCAAGATTACCAATTTGAAAGCCTACAAAAAAAGGCGCCTCCTCACGAAAAAAACGAACCAATTATAGAAATTCGTGATTTGTGGCACACATATGATGGAGATTCGTGGGCATTGAGCAACATTAACTTGAAAGTAGGAGAAAATGCTTTCATCGGTTTGATCGGTCAAAATGGATCTGGAAAGACCACACTAGCCCAATGTCTTAATGGGATAGTGAAGCCAACGAAGGGCTCTATTAAGATTGAAGGTGAAGAAGCTACGACCAAAAGTGTGGGTGAACTCGGACGAACGATAGGTTACGTTTTCCAGAATCCCGACTACATGATCACTCAAGAAAAGGTGAAAGATGAGCTCGAATTAGCTCCTCGAAATATTGGATGTAGTGAGGAAGAAGTAGAGAGACGAGTTCAACATGCTGTCGAAACTCTGAACATAGAAGACTTACTTGAAGAAGACCCCTTCTTTCTCAACCGTGCTAATCGTCAGAGAGTTGCTGTAGGTTCGATTATCACGTTAAATCCAGATATTATTGTGCTCGACGAGCCGACTACTGGATTAACGCCTGGTGAAACAAAACAAATCATGCAACTTGCTTCTGAGATGCACAATCACGGCAAAACCATCATTGTCATCTCCCATGACCTTTGGATAATCGCAGAGTACTGTGATAGGGTTGTGGCTCTAAAAGATGGTGAAATACTGATGGACGGTCCTCCCACAAACGTCTTCAGCCAAAAGGAGATCCTACGAACCACAAACCTTCAACCTCCCCAAATTGCACAGTTTACTCAAAAACTATTCGGTAAAACGATCCTAGATGTAAAAACGCTCGTTGAAAATTTGAAAAAGGGGTAAGTATGGCTCAAGAGACATTATATATTGATAAACGTTCAATTTTTCATGGGTTAGATCCACGATCAAAGTTTACTTGGACTTTGTGCGTCTGGATCTGGGCACTTGCCTTTAACCATCCTTTGTGGAACCTCACAATTTTTCTTTTTGTACTAGCTGTTGGAGCTACAGCGAAGATCTTAAAGGATCTTTCCTTCATTGCCTATGGTCTAACATCTATCTTCATAATGGCTGTCATTCTGTGGCCATTTTTCGTCCAAGGATCTACACTCCTACGAAAAATCGGCCCCTTTAACATCTACTATGAGAGCGTGCTTTACGCGTTTTCGATAGGTTTTCGGATAGTATCAATGGTATTGGCTGGTATGGTTTTCTTTACCACTACTAAAGTGGAGGACTTTGCTGTCGCCTTAAGAAAACTTCGTATTCCCTATTCAGTAATCTTCGGCATCACAATGGTCTTTAGGTTTTTTCCAACCATGATAGGCGAAGCTTCGTTGATTTCCTCTGCTGCGAAGGCCAGAGGGGTGGATCTAAAAGAGGGAAGTCTTCTTGAAAAAGCAAGGAAGCGAATCGCTATCATGTCTCCCCTTATTGTTACTACACTCAGACGCGTGATCGATTTATCTAAAGCCATAGAAGCAAGAGGATTCAACGCCAAAAAAGAGAGGACATTCCTTTACACTCAAACTATGAAGCTAAAAGACTGGTTACTGGTCGTGGGATCGATAATTCTAACGATGCTCCTTCTTTACATACGTATTGAGTTGGGTTTGGGCGTACTTCTAACTAGTCGATTGTAATAGTAGATAAGTAAATTTTTGACATGTGAAAAAAATGGTTAAAAAGATAGTTACCTTTGGGTTTGTAGCCCATATAACCTTAGTTGCCCTCATATCTCTCCTTTCTTATCAAGAAATTGTAACGTTACAATCTAAATACTCTACAGTGCAACTACTAAGATGGGTACTCGCAGAGTTTGAAGTATCACTTGATTTCACGTATGTTTCCCCATTGAACATATACCACTTCTTGACTCTTGGTCTTCCACTCTTCCTTACTGGTTTTTTGACAGGCTTATTGTACCGGGATCCCTTCCACGCGTTCCTTTCCTCCTTAGTCGCTGGCCTTCTTGTGGGGGTTTTTTACGACCTCGGTCTGTGGCTTATCTCGCAGCCTCTCGCTAACTTCACCTCTTTGTCCCAAGCTCCTTTCTTTGTATTAAATGTTGTTAATGGTTTCATTATTGGTGTTCTTATTGGAATTTTCGCTTCAATTGGAGGAAAGCTCACTCAAAAGACACCAACTCCACCCCCTCCCACGGTAAAAACAGAACAGGTACGAAGTATTTGTTCACAATGTGGTAGCATCTACGATTCGACCCCTTTGTTCTGTGCGAACTGTGGAGAAAAATTGAGGCAAGAATATCCACGTCATGTGAGTAAGGAATAAAATGAACTATAAGATTCAATCCCATAGACCCAAGAAGTGTTCTTCTCCAATACGCTATCAAGTTCGTCAAAAAGAAACCAGCAATAACCTAATGTAGTCGTATATAATAGTTAGTAAAATGGGCAAGCTACCACCTACATATCTGAAAATTCCTGTATTTTGGCTTTTACTTTTTGCATTGCTCTTTTCAGCCGTTTTTTATTCTTCGTCCCTAAGTTTGAATTAAGTTTCTTGTTGCCCAACCTGAGGAATTCAAAGTGTTCCCAAGGGTATACCACCCACTTTTCAGTTTCTTTTACCCAAAAATCAGGGTTAAAGTCGGTCCAAGGTTTTCGATGAAGCACTCCAGTCCGTATTTCTTCTGCACCTTTCTTTTGAAAGTAATTGAAAGCTAGAGCAAGAGTATCCCCTTTATCAACGATATCGTCTACAATCACCACCTTCTTGTCAGCAACATCGGCGTTTAACTCTTGGGTAATAGTCGTTTCACCTGTTTGTCCGATCCCCTCATAAAAAGAAATTTTCAGAGTAAAGAGTTCTTTTCCCAAAAAATCAGAAACGATTCGAGATACAACGGCTCCCCCCTTCAATATGCCGATGATTAGATCTGGAGAAAAAGAATTCTCTCTAATTAACTTTGAAAGTTTTAAAGATAATCTCACGATTTCTTTCCAATCAGTCACTTCAAAACTCAAATGGTTATTCATTTTCTCTTGCTCCTTGAAAGCATGTTTCAGAAGAATTAAAGGATTCTTCGGATCTACTTTCACAAGAAAAAATGGATTTTTGAGTGGTTTTTACTTATTGAAGGTCTACCATGCAAAAAAGTGTAACTAATGCCATCATACACACTTCGGCCTCCCTTGTTCCAAGGATGGAAAGGTACCTAGGCGAGAAATATGGAGAACAGAGTAACACAGTAGATACATTTGTTTTCTTAGAGACCATTGACAAACAATCCTTTTTAGAGGCTCTTTTGCATGATGAACTGAAAGTTTGGCGGTACATTAACCGACTCTATTTCTATGATTTCCGTTCCCAGGAATACCAACAACTTCTCAATTTGAATTTCAATAAGAAAACCATCCGGATTCAAGCGTACCCGCCAGAACTGGAGGAGCGGCTACTTAAGGAGTTGGAACCCTCAATTGAGTTAAACCCTAAAACCTTCACCCATTTTCTTTCTGTTGCATTGTTAAAGAATACCTACCATTACGGTCTCTATCCTAAAAAGTTGTTCTTTAGGCGGCCAAAACCCTCGCCTTCGGTCGCAAGTTCATATTATAAAATCAACGAAGCAGTTCATAGATTCAACGTACCTCTCCCACCTACCTCCAGAGTATTAGACCTCGGTGCTGCCCCAGGAGGATGGACGGAATATATGAGCAAAAAAGTCGAAAAGGTAATTGCCGTTGACCCTGCAAACTTAGACTTTGACAGGAAGAATGTTATCCATCTCTCCAATAAAGTGGAAGAGTGTTTGACGGAAATAAGGCGTTATGCTCCGTATGACATGATCATGTGTGACATTAATCAAGACCCCCGAGAAGTAGCTCGAGTGATAGCGCAGGTTGCACCTCTCTTGAGCCCACAGGGGTTTCTTATTATGACGATAAAATTAGTCTTGAAAGGAAAAGAAACACGGAGTATGTTAATTACACGGACTAAAGAACTTCTTGCGAACCACTTTGAACACCTACAGGTAACATGGTTGTTGGCAAACACGNNAGAAAGAAGGAAATAAGCTTTAAAACCTACGCTTAAATGAAAGCAAGCTCTTCAAGAAGGGTGAAAAGCAAAATCTGCAGGATCAGGATGAAGACCCCCTCATCAATAGTTAACTTTCCATCGTCCAGATTGCCTCCTTGACGATCCATAGAGATGCAGCAACAGCAACAAGCTGAAATAGTACATAACCCCCAAGGGGGACTGAAACTATTAAGGCGATAACACCGAAGACCACGAGTATAGATTGGGAACTCCCCGCTAGTAAGTTTGCCACCCCCAATTCTGTAAGTCCCTTCCTAGCTCCGATAAGAGCAATCCCATGTTCAGGGATACTACCAAGTGCTCCGATAATAGTAGCCACAAGGATTAAGGGTAAATTGAAGGTGTGTAGTACAAATTCAACTGATTCAGTGAGAACCTCGCCACCAATGAACACGGATACGAACCCTACAATCAGCAGAATCACCGCCTTTCTGAGGGATCACTCAGTTTCGTGTGATTCAAACGTCTCCATTCTTTTCCGCTTACTTTTTAGAAGAAAGAGTATGTAGGCGACATACGTTACTAACATAAAGAGCCCGACCTCTCTTGGAAGAGTACCACCCTCTCCACATATCACTCCTAACACAAAAACAAGTGAGCAAATTATGATGGTCATACGTATAAGATCCCTTTCATGTGCAATCCTACCGTATGGAATTTCAATTTCCCCCTCGTTCCAGCTTATCATCACAATTAGTAGGCCTAGTAGAAGTACGTTGAAGCCAGAGGCAATAATCACGCTTAATACTGCTATATCGATTAGTTCTCCAGAATTCATTGCGAGACCTTCAAAGATTAACAGAGAAGCAAGAGCTAACTAGGGAAAATTAGAGGCCAAACTAGAAAGCACACCAGCGTCATATTCTCGCATGCCTACATGAATCGAGGTATCCTTCAGGCCTTCCACCGCTACTTCGCTTCCTCTCGTGATAATCCAAACCCCAAAAATGAAGCCGAAAATGAGGCTCACTCGAGAAAGACCTAAAAAGAGGAAGAGGACGTAACAGACTAACCCGAGAATTCCAATTGTTAACTCAATTCTGGATTTTTGCATGGAACATCCCCAAAGTATTTATTTTCGCTCATATTTGAGGAGATTTTTGTTAATAAAAAGAGTTAACTGATCTTTTGAGGGGCAAAAGGGTAAGGCTGGTGTCCTCAACTAGTGAGCGCACCTTTCCGCCGTTTTAAAGGTGATGTGATGATTGCGATGTTTGTGATTAATTTTTGGCTAGAGGAACTATCTCTGGCACGTTAGAAGGGCCCTCCTCATTAATAGGTAATACTCAAGAATTCCTCGACTAACGTTCTACTTCTCAGCGAAGCGATCTCTTCCGTTCCAGTAGATACTCCTAATACTCTTTAGCGCCCCTCTTTTTCAGTTTTTCCACCTTACCCTCGTTTCTTGAGTTATAAAAGGATACCTTCCTACACGGTATTGAATTCATATCCTGTGCAAAAGATGATCTTAGTCTATGTAACTTCTTTGTACCACTACACGGAGTCTAGTACCGTACTAAAGGTGATATTGTTTCACCACACGACCAAGCCTTTTAAAAAGATAACCTATACAATATGAAGAACAAACATGAAAACAGCTCACATGTACATGAGAAACATTCTCTTACTCGTCCTCCTCTGCCTTTTACTCTTCCAACCATTTGTCACCGCATTAACCAATCACACACCACCAGCCTTACAGAAGAAACACATAACATATACTTTCGAAAACAAGAGCATCCCGTCAACGCTGAAGAAAACCAACCAACACACCGAAGGGCTGCCCCCTCAAACCACACCACGAACAAGCAAATACAAGAGACAGGCCTCCGTTCACGAGAATAACCAAAAAGACTGCAGATTTACCATGTCTATTGCTGGGTCTTCCGCCATGTATTGGGTGGAAGCGGGGATCAAAGGAGACGGAACGAGTGAAGCTAATCCGGCGGGCAACATTTCCTATATACTTGAGAAGTATAACTTGGCCAATGATATTGTCAAAGTCAAGTCAGGGATTTATTCCAATAAATGTGAGAGCTTCCCATTACTTCTGGATAGTCAGAATGTTACCCTTGAAGCCTCTGAGATCTTCACAAATACTATTATCAAAGGAGGAAAAGACTCGACGGGCATACAGGTAGAAGCTAACAACCCCACTATTAGAGGATTTACCATTACGAACTTTCAACAGGGAATTAACATAGCTGATTGGAGTAATAGTCTGATTACCTTTAATAACATTCAACACAATGAAGATGGGATTTACTTGGAGAATTCAAGAAATCATACGGTCAGTCACAATATATTAAGAAACACCAGTGTAGCCGGGCTCAGGGGGGTGTATACTAACAAATCTTCTATTGTCGATAACTCGTTCATCAACAATGTAAGAGGGATAAATTTGCGAGGTTGGGATAACAGGATTCAGGGAAATAGCATTAAGGACAACTCCAGATCAGGTATTTACATTCGATGGTGTGCTAACAACATCGTGAAAGAAAATACTCTTCGAAACAATGGGGAGGGAATAGTCTCACATTATTCAAGCACCAATACGGTGGTAGATAATGTTATGAGCGAGCATAAGGGTATAGCTTTTCACGTACAAGGATGGCAGAAGAGTTATTATGACCATATTATCCGTAACAATACAGTGGATGGACAAAACATTTACTATTTTTTCAATAAGAAGGATATACGCATTGAGGGAATTCGTACACCACAACTCACGCTCGCATACTGTAAAGATGTACTCGTTACGAACTCTCACATCATGGGAGGCCTCCTACACCTGGCGTCCACAAAAAATTCAACAATAAACCAAAACCTCATAACTGACTGTTCAATAGGTATTTTGTTAAGATGGAATAGTACTCACAATCTTATCAATGATAATGTTATCCGTAATAACCGTAAGGGAATTAAAATCGTGGATTCCATTGCATCCAACAATATCGTCAAGAATAATCTCATCAAAAATAATTCTTATGGCGTGGTCATTAGTTCATTGGTGAAGAATTTAGTTTATAGAAATGCCTTTATTGAAAATAGGGTACACGCTACATGCTATGGTGGTACCGCTTTCAACAGTAGTACCATTGGGAACTACTGGGATGATTACAATGGCACAGATGCGAATGGAGATGGAATAGGTGACACTCCCTATCTCATTCCGGGATGGGATGGAAGTGTGGACTACCTTCCCGCGATGGCCCCCTTTAAACTCCCACATTCACCAGGAAAACCGCGTTCGCAAGGTTTACTACGCTCCAGCTTCGTGATCCCTGTCGTGGTGCTTGCGACTGCCGTCTTTTTAGGGGTCTTCATTGTGCATCATGTGAGTGATCCCACACGTCTCCGAACGTTCATACACCACACAAGGCTGAAGACCACGATCACGACCATAACAGCCTACCTTCGACAGCTCCTGACGGATCGCGAACATGAAACACCAAGCATACAGAGAGTGTTGGAGGCGGCTGTTGATAAGCTGGGTAAACGGCTTGAAGAACGGGTGCGGGAGGAGGGAAAGCCTGATCTCGTCAACATAGTGAAGAAAACCTTCTCTCTCCTTGGCAAACGGTTTGATGTTATATGGAAGGAAGCGTGGACGGTTGGAGAGTACCTGTCCACGTTGATCGAACGGGCTGGACCTTCCTACTCGAGCCTCCTGCGAGAAGGCTACCGTCATTTAGAGGAACTATTGTATGCCGAACGTGAAGACTGGAGGGATTCCCTCCTGGCGATCCACCACATCCTCATCAAGATCACTGAGAAAGTAAGTACACGTCCTCCTACAACTGAACATGTGAAACAGTAGTAGATACCCCCTATCTACATCCGTAACAGGATTAAGGAAGGGAATTTCGAGTTAGATCCTTCTCAATTGCACGAGATGTACCTTCGGGATCATCCAACCTCATATCATGAGCAGGTTTACACACAGCCGAGACTCGCTATGCCAAGCAGCGCTTGGATCTATCCGCTACCCGAAAGGGCTCCCAGACGGCACATGGTTTGATTGTAACCGTAGGCTGTATTCCCAACCGTTTCCGTTGGAGTCGGGTTGGAAGTGGTCATTAACCATTTCCCCCCATATGGGAGTGCCTTTAGACCGTTGGTGTTACTATGCTAGAGAACGTATGTACATGTTTGCCAAAGCCCTCCCCTACCAATCAGAGATTGGAAGGGACCTCCTTTGGTGGTTAAAATGAAGAGGATGGAAAAGTAAGAGTGTTCTCTGCCAAGTAAGTTTGAGGTATTTCATGTGTTCATGGGGGGTCAGATGATGGATCTTTAGACGCTTTTGACCAATTCAGGGATTAACTTAATTTCGTTTAACCGTTCATGTCGTTATTTCTTTGGCTTTTATTTTCTTCTTTCAAGACCATCTCTCTTTTTAGATCGTGTGGAAGGCCCATATTTTCGGGATCTCTAGTCTCAAATGTTATTATTGTCCTTTATACGACCTTAGAATCCTATTAGAAGAGAAAAGAGAAAGGTAAGTTAAAATTCTGGTAATCCCATAGAACACTGTTTCTCTAGCATCTCTCAAAGCATAGAACGTGAAAGATAAATGGATGTTTCTTACGCTCCGACGAAAGAGCATGTTAAAAGAAAGAACACTCAGTACCCTGCTTCTAAGTCAACCACGTTGATGAACACACCTGATGCCAGAGAGTTTAGGATTCTCGCTAGTCGTTGCATCCTATATCGTTCTCGTTCTCGTACATGGCTTGCTCTATGGGGAGAAAACACCACATTCTCAAAGTCATCAAGGGGGTAATGGGACGGAAAGGTATTTGAGCGTGCATCTTCATCGGGATACACCCACCAAGTATCGATACCTGCTCCACCAAGCTTTCCCGATTTTAACGCTTCGTAAAACGCTTCTTCCACAATGACAGGCCCTCTTCCCACGTTGACAAGGTGTACTCCCTCTTTCATCAGCTCAAACTCTTTCTCACCAAGGTATCCCCTGGTACTCTCTGTCTCTGGTAAAGTACATACAATGAAATCTGCTTCAGGAAGAAGACGATGTAAATCCTCATTTGTACCAAGGAAATCAAGCTCAGGAGCCTTACCAGGGGTGCGTTTTATTGCTTTAACGACCATTCCCAAGCCTTTAGTCATTTCTGCAAGGTATTCACCAATTTTTCCATAGCCCAAAATCAATAACGTTTTCTTCCTGAGAGTCACCCCCCATTCTCGTTCGTACCGTGGAGTCCAATCGCCGTTTTTCAGTTGATTGTGAATCGAACACACTTTTCGCGCAGATGCTAAAAGAAGAGCTAAAGCGTGTTCTGCGACAAATGGAGCATTGTAATGACAGTTTAGAATGGTCAAGTTAGGAAATTCTGAAAGAGTCTTCTTATCTTCTTTAGGAATGCCAGCAAAAGGAATGATGAAGTATTTGAGGTTTGTAGCAGGTTCCAAAAATTCTTTGGGAACGCGTGCTCCTACAAGGGCATCAAACCGATTCGCTTGTTTCAAAAAAAGATCCTTCTCGGTACGCTGAATAGACGTGATGTCAATATCTTTTCTCAGATTCTCTCGTAATACTTCCAATTCCTGCGCTTCCACGTCATAAAGAAACACAACTCTCACGGCAATCCACTCATCATTTGGTTCGTTTCATGTTGGGTCTCCCAAACTAGGAAATTGATGTAAGAAAGGTTAACATTTATATCTCTTGATTAGTTTGTTGCTATAAGAAATCAACGAAGATGCAGGAATGGGTTACAATTTTAATTACGATTTAACTCCCGTATCACCTTCATTCTTACGGAAAGTACTAGACCTGAAGGGGACCCTCCCCAAGGTTACCAAAATAATACGGAAATTTAGTATTGTAAACCTTTCAAAGCTCGCAGTTTCGAACATTGTGCAAGTACTCGAGGATATGATAAAAATTTACTATCATAATACCGAAGTTGAGGCAGACTTCTCCCAGATACCTCCCCAACAGAAAGCTCTCTTCCTCCCCCACTGCTCAAGAAAGTACATGGATAGTCGCTGCAAAGCAGAATTTGATCCAGAAACCTCCTCGTACTTCTGTAATCATTGTTCAAATGATTGTTTAATAAATAGGACTACAAATATGGCTGAACGCATGGGGTATGACGTCTACGTGTTACCAGGGGGCTCATCTGTACAGAAGATCCTAGAGAAGAAAAGATATAAAGCAGTTGTAGGAGTTGCTTGTCCCATGGAGGCAAAAATGGGATTGGAGGCCCTTCAACAATTCAACATCCCTGCTAAAGGCCTTCCCCTCCTCAAAAACGGATGCGCAAATACTGTGTTTAACTACAGTCTTCTCAAGGAGCTACTCAACTAAGTTAAAAGATTGAGAGTGGCGCACTCTCTACAAGCTTAATGATGCGGTTAAATTATGGAAATTAGCTCGTTACACCTTCCTTAAAAATGGTTATACTGATAATGTGGGAGGAAAATGAACAAAGAAAAGAATACATCGTTGTTTACCCAAGTAGATTGTATAAGAGTTCCAGTCGACAACTTAGAAGAAGGACTGAAAGTTTATAGAGATAAGCTAGGACATAAATTAATTTGGAGGACTGAAGACTCCGCCGGTCTGAAAATGGGTAGTGATTCTACCGAACTTGTACTGTATACAGAGAAGAATGGATTAGAAATTGATTTTAAAGTCAATTCTGTAGAAGAAGCTTTAGATAAATTCGTAAAAGCGGGAGGTAGAGTGCTTACTGAACCCTTTGAGATTAAAGTAGGAAAGTGTGCAGAAGTGAAAGACCCATGGAATAATCGATATATTCTTTTAGATTTATCCAAAGGAGTATTAAAAACGGATTTGGAAAGAAATGTAATTGAAAATGTAAAAGACGGTGAAAAGCCCAATAAAAAGTAGAAAAAGCTCTCTAATCTTGTAATTATCTCGCTTGTCAATAAATTTTCTTTAATATTGTAAGTATATCCGTCTTGGGAGCTTTCTTGGAATTATAGGGAGAGAAAAGACGTGCCTTTGACAAAGAATCTCAACTTTTGCCCCAATTCCGACCAGCAAGGCAGATAGCGGGAAGGAAGGGTTTCACGATGGGGGAGCAGTTATTCTCGGTCGGAACGGACACGCTTTTGAAGATGAAGTCGCTTCACACGTGTTTCAGATATATTTTTTTTAAAAAATATATTTCTTTATTGAACCCAGCCTCATGCCATTGAACCCAGAGGGTGTTTTTAAGACCCAAGTCGTGATCTCATACTATACTCCTTTTTTCTTTACAAAGGAGTATAGTGAACGATATCTACGTTAGACCTATCTGTAACTCGATGCTTTATGATTCTGTGAACTACTTGGTTAGGGGAGTTAAATTTCGGTTCATTCTGGTTCCGCTTCATTCTGTTCTTTTGCCATCATTCTGAATAACTTGATAAAGCGAGTGGCTAAATATATTACTAAAATTTCAACTGCAATTGTTCCAGACTCGATAGCCACATCTTCACCAAAATGCCCTCTTGTGACAAAATTGATGACATAGAAAACCATCGTAAGTATTAACCACCCGTATACAAAGTACTCACCACGACGCTCGCCTGTTTTCTCTCCCATCCATCGAATTAGTTCTTTATGCACTGAATAAACTAAGACAACACCCAAATAGAAGAAAGAGATCGCAGGAGATTTGAAATGCCCTTTTGTGAAAAACTCGAGAACCAGAAATCCCATAGCAAAAAGCGTTATTACTATAGTAATGAGATATAGACGTCTATTAAATCCTCTCTCTTCCTCGTTTCCGTTATCCTCCGCATTACTCATTTCAAATCTCCTTTATTTTTTCTATTTTAAAAATTTAGACACCAAATTATGAGACTGTAGCAGATCTTTCGCGTAAACATGCCCATTGAGGACGACGTCAACTTCAAGCTGAGGGCAGACATTCCCCATACGGGCTATAACCCACTTACCCTCACGATACACCAAAACTCTATGATTCTTCTTAGGGAAATAGGGGAGGATGAAGAATGGGGGAAGGGGATAGGCATAACCTTTGCTCTCGACTATAGGGAATAGTATTGCTCATTCGGTTAGTACTTTTTAATATTGCTCGTCCGCGGGTAGACTGTTCTTAGAGCTTTTTTGTCCTACGTATGCGGTCCTTTTTGGTACTAGGAAGAGGATTTTGTCTTGTCCTATGACTTTTTGCGGCGTATATCGACCTGCGATAAAAATAGGAAAAAAAGATTAAATCACACTGAAAAAGAGGTATACGTCTTTTCCGACCAGTTCCTCTTCACGCGTAAAACTGACTCTATACATACCTCGATCCTTGGGCTCGTCCCAAGTATACAACACTACTTTTTCATCTGGAGACACTGTAACAGAAAACTCTGGAATCCAAGCAAGTCCTAACACGTATTTCCAGCCTTTCACAGTCAATTTCTGTAAGAGGGATGGAAAGGCAATAATCTTTGTTGGTTTGTTTCTTTCATTTTTGACCCAGATCTTGACAGGATCCTTCTTCCCATAGAATCCTTTCGACACGCCAAACGTGACTCTCTCAATCGTTTGGGTATTGGCAAACCACCCTATCCAAGTAACATAGGTAAGCGAGCACACGACTAACCCAGCGATGCCTCCAGCAACAACTTTTTTCTTCATTTATCCTCCTCTTATAATTCTATATATAATTTTTTTAAAAGGTTTCGTATGTGCCTGCCGTGGATCGATGCTTTCGCTGCTCCAGCTCCTAAAAAAAATAAAATAAATGGTGAGCTTCACGTACAATGTGATGGATCTGCCTATGAATAGTATGGTTCGTAAGGCACTTCGAGGACGGCTTCGAGAGCATCAATGAGGCCATATCCAGAATCCTCGTCATTACCTGGAACATCGATATCCTCTGCAGTAATGTGCAGGACTCCCCTGATCGTCCACTTCGTGTCTGAATCATAGTCTCCAATACTGAGGTGTCGAGTCCCATCCTCTAAATCTTCAGCCATAATGAGGGCCACCGTAGCAGTAACATGAGGGCAAGCCATACTCGTACCGTTCATTAACGTGTATCTGTTATTGATGTAGGTTGAATAAATGTTTACCCCAGGAGCAGTCACTTCAACCTCTGGACCAGAATTACTGCCCCATTCGTCAAAGTCTGCAACCATATTATTCTCGTCAGAAGCAGCAACAGCAATTACCTCTGGGTACTTTGCCGGATACTTAACTACATCCTCTTCCCCCGGATAGAGATTTCCAGCGGCAGCGACAAGTACGGTACCGCGATTGTAGGCATAATCTATAGCATATTTTAAATATGTAGGTGGTTTTTCATCATCTTCTAAACTCATAGAAATAATTTCGGCATCATCATAGTCGCCTTCTACTCCATTTGGTCCTTTGACAGCTCGCCTAATACCGTCAGCAATATCTCGCCAACTCCCACCGCCTAAATCATTGAGTACTTTAATACAATACAGATCGACTTGTAGAGTGACTCCAATCACTCCCACAGAATTAGCTAATGCTCCGATGATACCCGTGGCATGAGTGCCATGTCCATTTCCATCGGGAGCACTTCCAGGGTGTCAGTCAGTTCATTATACTTCCAGGCGATGTTACCCTGTAAATCTTCATGATCTGGATCGACACCCGTATCAAGCACAGCGACATCGATTTCGTCTTCCCACCCATCGTTTACCTCCACTTCCGCGTCTCTGGCATTAATTTTTCGTATTCCCCATGGAGTCGTTTGCCCAATGATGCCCTTGGAGGATGCAAAGGCAAAGTAGCCGATAACCTCGCTGGTATGACCTGTTTCCTCATCAGCACTCGTTTCTTCATCAATAAATACATCTACACTTGAACTGCTAAGGCTTTCATAGCGTACATCAGCGGTATCTCCTCCATCGGTCGTCTCCATCCACGCAATAAACAAAGGAGCACTACCATACGAGTGTTGGAAGTTAATGGTGTTCGGATCATCGGTAACCGTATTCGGTGTGCGACCTGCCTCAAAATCGTTGTTGTTATTCGTGCCCGTGCCTTCTGCTATCGCGAGGTAGCCAATCGTTTCCCGTGCATGCGTATTATCTCTGCTTTCCTTCTCACGCATAATCACATCAAAGTCGTATCTCCCCACATCCCGTTCACGGGTTACAACTGCTTGATTTCCGTTATAACTCTGCACTTGGGTGAGCGTTACTGGGGCCGCGGAAAAACTCTGGGAGAACTGTATCGTATACCAAACCCGAGTCGGATCCCCCCAACAATTGGTCATCGAGATGGTACCAGCCTCGACCTTAGTCCCATCTGCAAGGGTGTGCGTTCCACTCTCCATAACGATATAGTGCATGGTTTCCGTAGTGTGGTCTCCCCCCGACCATTCCTCAATCTTATACTCGAAACTATCCGTATCCACATTTCGTAATCTTACATGAGCGGGATCTCCGCCATTATAAGATACTGGTTCCATAATCACGACAGGTCTGACATATGTATTCTGCAGATCTACCGTATGCCACGACCCATGATACGCCTGTTCAACCATTCCAACCTCTCCGAGTGGGCCACTATGAATTCTATCTTTTAGAACGGAGGACGCATTAGCTGAAAACCCATCGTATTTTCGGTTTTGGATGATGGATGGATCAGTTGTGGTAGGATTCGCCACAGTATCTACTATGGAAACTGGTGAGAGTATGTTGAACCCCATGATTCCAAGCAAGAGAAGGCTGATGATCGTTGCACTCTTTGTGAATGTTTTGATTCGTTCCACGCCTTTTTTGTATTCCAACCTTGTAGTTCCTATCGAACTCACGGTTGTTCACCTATCATACCTGTCAATACCCTTTTAACTCCGCATACTCTAGTCGCATCCGTAATCTAAACCCGTCTCTACTTGCATATTGACGAAAATGACAAAAGATTTCAACACAGGTGAGAGGAAAAACACGGAGCATCCATTCGGCTGTTAGGGGCGAAGAGGACAGCCGTTATGATGGACGAAAGGGAATGAATCTCTCCATCCCGTTTCCGATCGTCAGCTCCGTTTTGTACATGTCAGGCGGGTTAGGAAGTTCTATGTGAGTAGTTAGTAAAATAACTTTTCATAAAAAATCCCTTCATAACGAAATAATCTCCGTTTTCCTGAAAGATGGCGAGAATGCGCCCAGAACTGGGAGGAGACGGAGGGAAACGCTTGAGGATGCAGGATACATAGAAACAGTCGGTGGGAGGGTATCGAGGGTCTGGTTGACCGATAAGGGCATGAGGAGGGCAAGAGGCTAATTTAACAGAGGGGGAAGACTTGATGTTGATTGGAAGTTAGAGGATGTAGGATGTCTTTGACGGATGCTAGCTTGAAGACGGTGGACGATTCCAAACCTGAAAGGGTTGAGGACGTGGTCGGGAAAATCCAAAGCTACCGTGGGAGGCATTTTAGGGACGCGGAATTGGAGGAAACCAGATCCCCCCTCAAAAAAATGTACAGCGAGTTACTGGGTGGAATCGAACTACCGGAGGAATTTGGCCGACTAATCAAGGGGATAGTAAGGGGAGTGAGGAGGGTTCCAGCGAAAGTGTTTGCTGATTACTGTAGCAGGATTCTTGAGGATGAGGAGGTAACCGTGGAGGAGTCCTCTTTTATAATACGGAGAACAGAGGCTTTCCCCTACTGGAAGAGGAGGGTTAGCTTTCTGGGGGATGAATTGGGGTTGGAATGGGGGGAGGCAAAGTTAGCTTACAGGAAGGGGTACAAGGGGGCGTGTGTTGAGGCAATGAAGGTAGCCGCTAATTTTTTAGCAAGAGTTACCCCAGATGGTCCGAAAGGTCCTAGAGCCGAACTAGCCTCGGGATTGAACATATGCAGGGTTATTGGCTGGCCTGTTTCTAAGGGACGTCATAAGATAAGTCGTTATGAAGGGACAAGAGAAGGGGGAGTAGGGGGCTGCTGTTGGATTTGGATTTAACTGCGAGCAACCCAGGAGACTATCCCCACGTAAGTTTTACCCTTAATGATTTGAGGAGAGGTTTACACATCCCTGAACCAGGGGGAGAAGCTTACGTGTTAGGTCTCATGTATAGTTTTGCCTATATTTTCAACTATCCTGAAATCCCCGAGCTATGTTTTCTTGGAAGGGAGGAGGACGAAAAGCTGTTTGGTAGGATACGTTCAAAGGTGGAAGACATCTACAACATAAAAGCAAAAGTCGAAAATTGGAAAGCCCCACCTAGTGAGTGGACTGTCGGAGGGAGGAAAGTTACTTTTGACGAACATGAAGTATCGCGTATAAGATATTATTCTCGCGGTTTGTGTACACATTTACGCGAAGACTATGGGTTTCCAACAAACAAGAGAGAAATAAAGGGGGCTAGGGTGCCAAGAAGGATACGAGAGTCAGCCCCCAACACACAGAGGAACTTTCTCAGGGGAGTGTTCAACAAAGCAGTTCTCTATAAAGAAGGGCGCCTCTACTACAGTAACAAGTCCAAGGGTTTTCTAAAAGACGTAAAGGACATGATGACCAACCTTGGGATCCCCACCCCACTATCAATCCGAAAACGTAGAGGAGGAGGATCTTATAGATTACGGGCAAGTCAACCCCCTACTAGGCACGCAGTTGAAGAAGGAATCATCGAGAAACACCCCTAAAGCCACCCCAGAAACGAAAGATGCGGAGAAAGAGGGGTAAGAATAAGGTAAACCTACCTAAATTTGTCCATTAGGTGCCAAGAATCTGGCCACCAGCTAAGAGAATTTGTTCAAATGAAAAGAATTTGTCCAAAAAAATTGGCCAGATTTAAAGAATTTGTCCACGTTCCATGCTATTTGTCCACATTTTTTGTCCAAATTTCCCCTCTGACTGTCCAGTTTCACAACAGTTGTCCAGGTTCTTTGTCCACATTCTTTTTTGATCAGTTCGCTGAAGGATACTCTTTAGTGGAGGTTTCAGATATATTTTTCAAATATATCTCTCGTGTCCACAGGGGGGCTGTGGACAAATCCGACCTAACGTTGTATAAACCAATGGACACAGGTTCAGTAATCCATGCTACTTCTTGACAGCCCCGACAGGCACGGTTCTCTGGGGGCTTCAACCAAGTAATTTTAGTTGAACTTTTTGCCTTTTGGGCGGGGAGAGTTTCCGTTACGGGAACGCCGCTAGAAACGAAGTAGTAGGGATACCTATCAACTTCCCAAAAAATAAGGAAAAAGGAATTTGTTATGTAGACGCGCGCTCTTCTTCGCTTGCATTGAGGTCTTTGATGTCGTGGGAGGGGACTTCAAAGTCGCACCGCTTGCCGAAGAAGTACCCGAACACTCCGCCGATAAGGGGAATAATACCAAACATAATCAGCATAGTGACTGTTGCACTTATGTTCTCATTGTTTGCAGGAGCAAGACTTGGGGCAATAAAATACAAGACCATTGCGCCGATCATAGCAAAGAGACCCGCCAAAAAGCCTCCTGCTAATGGATACGCGACCTTCCCCACGAGTTTCCGTTCCCGATGCTGGATCAGGTATCCAAACCCTAAACCCAGAGGGAGCAAGAGAATCTCCGCGACCAGCAGTGCCGAAAGCACTTGCAAAGGCTGATGAAAACCAAAATACCACAAGCCAAAAATCACGATCGCCAGTCCGACAACCCCAATACTTGTCGTAACCAAGTAGCGTTTCCACCATTCGGCTTTTTCCGATGTATTTGCAGATGCTTCATCCATTTTCCGTAGCTCCTTTGAAGTAAGATGTAAAAATCTATTTTAAGTGCTTAATGAGGGGTTGTAGCCTTCTGGTTCTACTATTTGCTAGCTCAGTTATCGATGTATCTATTCATACTTAGGTAGAACTATTCTGGAACCTCCTACATGAAGGTCTGTAGTCTCTTCTCTTCCCAAATCTATCCATTAGGTACGCTGTATACTCTCCAAAAGAGGTTCTTCTTTGGGCTGAGATTTGCTAGTTGAAACGGGGGAGGGAAAGGGCATTTTTTCTTGGAAAGAGGAAAACTCAGGGGATTCACTGTAGTTTCAAAGTAGTTTCTCTCCTATTTTCACCTTTCTTGTAAGATTGGTACTATGAAGCGGCTACTTTTCTGTTAGAGAGGGGGGAGATGCAACTTTGGAAGAAGCTTTAAAACATCAATACTTCCATGGTTAGTAAGACTTTCAAAGGTAGATGAAAAGGGGTAAAGAAGTTTTAGGAGTACCTGAAAATGGCGCGGATGGATACGAAAGATCTTCTGTCAGTTGCAGTGCTTCTCTTTTTGGTTGGCCTTCTTCTCTCCCCTTTTTACTTAAAGACCTCTCATCCAGTGGGATACGTTGAGGGCAACTCTATGCTCCCTACTTACGAGGAGGGGGATTTGGTAATCATCTACGGGAAAGATGTGGAGCACATTGAAGTGGGAGAGGTTATTGTTTTTAGAGTTGGATTCGAGGGGGCTCCAGATTTTGTCATACACCGGGTAGTAGCGATTAAAGAAACTAGTGGCGACTTGTATTTCAAGACCAAGGGAGATAACAACCCCTTCAATGATACGGAGTTATGGGGCTGGATTCCAGAAGAAAATATCGTTGGCGTAGTCATATTTAGGATTCCTTATGTAGGTTACCCGTTCCTTGTGTTTCCTCTTCTCTTTTTTAGGATCCTACTCATTTTTCTTACTGTGATTATCCTACTTTCTATGGTGCAAGATGTCGTAAAAAGAGGAGGAGAAGAGGAAACAGAGAACGATGGTAAAAAGAACCTACCCTAGTTTATTAGAGAGGAACTCCTTTACCCGCCCCGTTAAGCCACTGACAAAGGCTTCTTCTATCATTTTAATAGCATCGACTGTCTGTTTTTATATATAGCTGAAACCGTTGTTACCCTCCTTTCCTTTTTTCCATTTCTTGAAGTAGAGGAGGATTCCAATAGCG
>JABAHQ010000728.1_pt2 | contig 49854 bp, 43 predicted proteins | sample 7062091 | NCBI WGS metagenome assembly JABAHQ01 (sample SAMN14534359, study PRJNA622989) | marine sediment metagenome | biome: marine biome [ENVO:00000428]; feature: marine pelagic biome [ENVO:01000023]; material: deep marine sediment [ENVO:00002113] | place: India: Gulf of Kutch | collected... | reverse complement strand
TAGCCGCGCACGTTCACCGCCCCCGGCACCGACAGCATGGCGGTGGTCAGCGGGTAGGTCACCTGGTCTTCCACCACCCGGGGCGCCTGGCCGGGATAGCGGGTCTTGATGATGACCTGCACGTCGGAAAGATCCGGAAGCGCATCCACCGGAGTGTTCTTGATCGCATACACGCCCCAGCCGATGAGTAGCGCGGTGAGCAGCAGCACCAGGAAGCGGTTGTCCAGCGACCACTCGATGATGCGGGTAATCATCGCGCCGCCCCCTTGCCGCTCCGCGGCGCAATGGCGGTGATTACGTACCCTTCGGCCTGCTTGCGCAGCTCGAAGTACACCGCATCTCCTTCCTTCAGGCTGTCCAGGGCCACGCCATCGGCGGTCCGGAAGTCCATGGTCATGGCGGGCCAACCGAGCGCCTCGATGGGCTCATGCTCCAGGGTCAGCATGCCGTGCCCGGCCATGACCGCGCGCACGATGCCCGCCCCGGCAACGGGTGCCTCGGTGTGGCCGGACACCGCTCGTTCCACCTTCGCGCCCGCCCTATCGCCGGCTTCTTGGGAGGCCTCCATGCGCTGCAGGCTGGCGTTCAGGCTCGCCTCGGAGTCGAGCAGGAACTGCCCCGATGTGACCACTCGCTCTCCAGCCTCAAGTCCCTCGAGGATCTCCACCGTGCCGTTCACCTGCACGCCCGCACGTACGGGCCGGGCACCGAAGGTGCCCTCGCCGGCAGCCACGATGACCCGTTGCTCGGCACCAGTTCGGATCAATGCCTCGGCGGGGATCACCAGGGCATCGGGCTTCGGGTCGCCGAGGACGGTCACGCTGGCGTACATGTTGGGCTTGAGGGTCTCGTCCGGGTTGTCGAAGCGCAGGCGCACCCGCAAAGTCCGGGTCTTTGGATCCAGGGTCGGGTAGACGAAATCGACCTCGCCCTCCCATTGACGGCCGGGGAGGTAGGACAAGCGCATGGTGGCCGGCGCGCCGGGCGCGACCCACTCCGCCTGGCTTTCGAACACCTCGGCCACCACCCAGATGCTGGCGAGATCCACCAGGCTCATCAGCATGTTCGCCGGCCTGACGAACATGCCCTCGCGCACGTTGAGCTGCTGCACGATACCGTCCTGCGGGGCATACACCTTGATGCGCTGGCGCACGCGCCGGGACTTGGTCAGGGTCTCGATCTGATCGGCCGAGACGCCCAGCACCTCCAGGCGGTCGCGGGAGGCGCGGATCAACTTGCGGCTGCCGCCGACGAGCGCCTGGAGATACTCCTCCTGGGCGTTGACCAGCGCCGGGGAGTAGAGCTCGAACAAGAGCTGCCCCTTGCGCACGCGCTCGCCCTCGTACTTGACCGAAAGCCTCTCGACCCAACCGTCCGTGCGCAGGGATACGTGGGTCATGCGATCCTCGTCCGGCTGCACGTAGCCCACCGTGTCGATGCGGCGCCACAACGTGCCGCGCTCGGCGGTTGCCGTGCGCACGCCCAGGCTCTGCACGACCGCAGGCGAGATCTTGACCCGGGGGCCGGCCTCGTCGGCATAGACGGGAACCAGGTCCATGCCCATGGGGGATTTGCCGGGCTTGTCGCGGCGGTAGCTGGGGTCCATGGGGGCGACCCAATAGAGGATCTCGCGCTCGCTTTCAGCCGGTTCGCCGCCTTTGGCGGCCTGCGGGCCCAACCACGGCAACGCCGATAGCAGCCCCAGCAGCGACAGGGAAAACAGCGGGTGCTTGATGTTCATTTCGGTTCTCCTGAGAGATAGAGCAGGTGCGCCCGGGCCTTGGCGCGATCCGCCCGCAGGCGCTGATAGCGCAGGCGGGTGTCGAGCTCGGCGATGCGGGCCCGCATCAAGGTGGTGAAATCGGTCCGGTCGTTCTGGTAGGCCGAAAGCGAGGTCTCAGCGTTGCGCCGCGCGTGAGGCAGTAGCTGCTCGCCGTAGAGGGCCAGGCGCTCGCCGAGGCGCTGCCACTCGGCGTAGTCGGCGGAGAGCTGACGGCGCAACTGCAGCAGGCGCTCGTCACGATTTCGCATCGCGGCGGCGACCCGTCGCTGGGCGGCGGCGAGGCGCTGGTCCTGGCGCTTGTCCCGGAACAGCGGGAGGCTGAAACCCAGGGTCGCCGAGGCGAAGTTGGGCCGTTCGTCGCCGCCGGGGTTGTATCCGCTGCGCGCACCGTAGGCGACGCCGACGCTGAAGCCGGGCTTGTAGGCCGCGCGGGCCAGGGCTACCCGCTGGCGCTGGGCGTCAACCACCGCGCTCTCCGCCCGCAAAGCGGGATGGGAGAGCAGGGCGGCCTCGATGGCATTTCGAGCCTGCACGTCGGGCAGGCCGGTCACATCGGCCGCCAGCGGCCCGCCGGCCGCGGGGCCGATCCATTTGTCGAGCTCCGCGCGGGCGGTGTCCTGACGCGTTTGGATCTCGGTAAGGCGATCCTCCAGCGCGCTCAGCTCCAGCTCGGCTCGCACCACGTCCTGCTGGTTGTATCGCCCGGCGGCGTACTGGCGGGCGGTGATCTCCACGAGTTGTCGAAACAGCGCCCGGCTATCCTCCACCACCCGCTCGGCCTCGCGCCAGTACCAGACCTCCATCCAGGCCTCGCGCACCGCGCGGCGCACCATACGTGCACGCGCCTCTGCCCGCGCCCGCTCGGCCTCGGCCAGGGCCACTCTGTGCCGCGACTGAATGGCGAGCGAGTCCCCGGGCGGAAACGCTTGGCGGACAGCCACCTGAAGCTGCGTCATGGGCTCTTGTGCACGGTCGAAGGTGTCGGTGGGGAAATTGAGCATTCCCACCTGCACGGTGGGATCGGGCAGCTCGCCGTCGGCGATCGATTCGGCCTGCAGCCCTGCCGCCAGCTCACGGTGACGCGCCGCGAGCGGGTCGCGGGCCAGCGCCAAGGCCTCGGCTTGGGCGAGCGACATCGGTTGCGGCTGGGCCCGGGCGGGCACATTCGCGACCGATAATGCGGTTACGGCGAGCAGTGCACCGGCCGTGCGGCGCACGCATGAATAGACACACATGATCCAACTCCTCTCAAGAAGCCAACGTCGAAGAAGACGGGAGAGGAACGGCGGTCAGATCAGGAGTACGCGGACGCGTTCGAGCTGGCGGGGATCGTAATAACTGGTGCCGGGGTCGTTGGGCGGCGAGGCCGCGCGCTGCGGGCGCAGTGGATAAAGGATCCCCAGCGGATCAAGCCGAGCGGCGGCGATGGCCTCATAGCCAGGCGCCGGCAAGCCTGCAACCGCCTGTGAGCCCCCGTCCGCCGTTGTCAGGCACGCGGGCGCCAGGCATTCAAGATGAGCGTGGTGGTGGGCGGGGATCTCCGCCCGGCTGCTGGGACAGCAGCTGTGGGAGACCTGTGCCGCGGCCTGCTGCGGCACCCTTGTCGCGCCGTCCAGACAAACGTGGCCGAGCAATGCAAGACACCCCATCAACAAGATGGGCAGCATCCCTGTACCGATACGCCGCCTGCGAATAGAGGTCAACTTTATGGTCTCGCCTGGTCTCGCGGGAGCTATACTCCCACGGCCCCGCGGGGCAGTCAACAAGTACGGGTCCGCTACACCTCACAACCTTCGCCGGCGCGCGTAGATGTCCTCGGGGTCGCTCCAGCGGGTGGTACGGGCGAATGCGTTGGAGCGGGCGTTTTCGTCCAGATACCGGAACCACCATACCTTGAACCGGGTACCCGCATTGTCCGCGCACGGATAACCCAGCTCGGCAAGGGCCTCCTCGATCTGCTCGAACCCTACCTGGCTGGCGTCATAGACCACCTGAACGCGGTTACGCGTGGCATCCGGGAGGACCGATTTCACGCCCGGCACGCGGGCAAGGCGCGCGGTCACTGCCTCTTCGCAGAAGACGCATTTCAGGCCCGTTACACGTATGGCCCGCTTGGTGACGAAGTTCTGGTTCTCTGTAACAGCGTCGTGGCTGGGCATCGTCTAGCACCTTCCTGGCTGAATCGGCGCCGGGCGACGGTCGCTTCTCCTTGGCGCGGCGTCGCGCGTGCTCTGCCCCGCAAGCCCGCCCCTAGGCATATCTTTCGGGCGTTGTCCCCCTGTGCATGTTGTCGGCACCGGGGGCCGGGGCTTGAGGGTGGCCTCGACGCTACCGTGCAAAAGAATTCCACTTCCATGCGCTCAGATGGCTGCCGGATACCTGCGGACCGGCGGGCCGGTGATTTCGTCGACCGTCGCGTTACCGGTGAAGGTATTCCCCGCGGCATCCGTCGCTCCGGGCCTGCTCGGCGCGGGGCGGTCGCGCGGGGCGCTGCGGATCAGCTGGATGGGTAGGAAGGCGGGGCGCGTGGACGGTGGAGACCGGTAGGGCGGCGGCCTGCTCCCTCGAGGGCGCCCCCCGGGGCGGGTATCCCAAGGAGGAGCATGGCAGGGGCCGGCACGAGATCCCCGTGCGGGGGTGTGGCGGCCGCCGGGGACCAGGTCTTGCCGGGCTCGGGGACATCTGGCCTTTGGGCCGGAGAATGGCCGCCTCCGGCGGAGCTTGTCCGGGACTCGTGGCGCGCCTGGAAAAGGCCCTGAGGTCCCTGCAGGCGCGTGGATTCCTCAACGCGCCGTGCCCGGTAGCGCAGATTCTCGGCGAGCAGGTCCTCGCTGGGCTGGAAATGCCCGCCCACGAGCACTGCCGCCCAGAGCCCGGGCAGCCAGACAGCCCACTTGGTTCGCACCAGACTCATTCTTGCTTCTAGATCTGCTCGGCCCAGGCCGCGCCCGGTAGGCGAAAAGCTTCACTCGAAATACATTTATAGTTGGAAAATCGGAAAATGCCAGGTCTCTGCCCGGGGCCGGCGGGCACCGGCCCGTCCGGAGGGAGTGCGAAGGCAGGCGGCTAGCCGGGCAGGCGCAGCAGGCTCTGCGCCTCCCCGAGGACGAATCCTTTGAACGCCTGGGCCACCGGGGAGAGGCGCTTGCCGCCGCGATGGACCACGTACCAGTGGCGCAAGATGGGGAAGGACTGCGCATCGAGCACCACCAGACGGCCGGTATCCAGCTCCAGCTCCAGGGTATGGATCGATACGATCCCCAGGCCCAGGCCGGCCTCTACGGCCTGCTTGATGGCCTCGTTGCTGGTCATCTCCATGCCGGTTTGCAGGGTCACGCCCTGCTCGGCGAAGAAGCGCTCCATGGCGATACGGGTGCCGGAGCCCTGCTCTCGCACCACGAACGCCTCCCCCTGGAGCCGGCTGAGGGGGATGCGGGGTGTTCCGGCCAGGGGATGGTCCGGCGCGGCGATTACGACCAGCGGGTTCTCCATGAAGGCCTCGGCCACCAGGTTCAGCTCCTCCGGCGGCCGGCCCATGATCACCAGATCCCGCTCGTTGGCCTCGAGCTGGCGCAGCAGGGTCTCGCGGTTGGTCACGTCCAGGCTAAGGGTGATGGAGGGGTTGCGCTTTGCGAAGGCGGCCAGCAGGCGCGTGGCGAAATAGTTCGCGGTACTGGCCACGGAGACCGCCAGGTGCCCGCGCTTCATGCCCTTGAGCTGCTCCACGACCTCCTCGGCCTCGGCCAGCTGCTGGCCCACCGAGCGGGCGTAGTGGTACATCTCCCGCCCGGCCTGGGTCAGGTAGACGCGCTTGCCCAGCTGCTCGAACAGGGGCAGCCCCGCGGCCTCCTCCAGCTGCTTGATCTGCATGGAGACCGCCGGCTGGGTCAGGTGCAGCTCCTCGGCGGCCCGCGTGAAGTTCAGGTGCCGGGCCACCGACTCGAAAACCTTTAGCTGTCGCAGAGTTAAATGCATGGACGGAGTATATAAGGGATAACTTATCGCTTCAATCATGATTATTTAGTATACATTATGGTCCGCTCAACTATACTGCCAGGCCATAGCCCGCGGCCTCGCTGCCGGGGACCTGGTGAATTCGTCTCGCGTGCGCCCCACCAGCCACGGTGCACCGGCGGGGGGATTCGAGAACCATCGCATCTCAAGCGTTTTGCAGGAGGACTGCTCATGGCGGTGAAGACCTACAGCGCGGGCGTGAAAGAGTACCGCGAGACCTACTGGGAACCGGACTACCCGATCAAGGACACCGATCTGCTGGCCTGCTTCAAGGTGACCCCGCAGCCGGGCGTCCCCCGCGAGGAGGCCGCGGCGGCCGTCGCCGCGGAGTCGTCCACGGGCACCTGGACCACGGTGTGGACCGACCTGCTGACCGATCTCGACTACTACAAGGGCCGGGCCTATCGCATCGAGGACGTGCCCGGCGACGACGAGTCCTTCTACGCCTTTATCGCCTACCCCATCGACCTGTTCGAAGAGGGCTCGGTGGTGAACGTGTTCACCTCCCTGGTGGGCAACGTGTTCGGCTTCAAGGCGGTACGCACCCTGCGCCTGGAGGACGTGCGCTTCCCCATCGCCTACGTCAAGACCTGCGGCGGTCCGCCCAACGGCATCCAGGTCGAGCGCGACAAGATGAACAAGTACGGCCGCCCCCTGCTGGGCTGCACCATCAAACCCAAGCTCGGGCTGTCGGCCAAGAACTACGGGCGCGCGGTCTACGAGTGCCTGCGCGGCGGCCTGGACTTCACCAAGGATGACGAGAACGTCAACTCACAGCCCTTCATGCGCTGGCGCGATCGCTTCCAGTTCGTCATGGAGGCGATCCAAAAGGCCGAGGCGGAGACCGGCGAGCGCAAGGGCCACTATTTGAACGTCACCGCCCCGACCCCGGAGGAGATGTACAAGCGTGCCGAGTTCGCCAAGGAGCTTGGCGCCCCGATCATCATGCACGACTACATCACCGGGGGCTTTTGCGCCAACACGGGCCTGGCCAACTGGTGCCGCGACAACGGCATGCTGCTGCATATCCACCGCGCCATGCACGCGGTGCTCGACCGCCATCCCAAGCACGGCATCCACTTCCGGGTCCTGACCAAGATCCTGCGCCTCTCGGGCGGCGATCATCTGCACACCGGTACCGTGGTCGGCAAGCTCGAGGGCGACCGCCAGGCGACCCTGGGGTGGATCGATCTGCTGCGCGAGCGCTACATCAAGGAAGACCGCTCCCGAGGGATCTTCTTCGATCAGGACTGGGGCTCCATGCCCGGCGCCTTCGCAGTCGCCTCCGGCGGCATCCACGTCTGGCACATGCCGGCCCTGCTGTCGATCTTCGGCGACGACGCTGTGTTCCAGTTCGGCGGCGGCACCCTGGGCCATCCCTGGGGCAACGCCGCGGGCGCAGCGGCCAACCGTGTCGCCCTGGAGTCCTGCGTGCGCGCGCGCAACGAGGGCCGCGAGCTGGAGAAGGAAGGCAAGGAGATCCTCACCGAGGCGGCCAAGCACAGCCCGGAGCTGAAGATGGCCATGGAGACCTGGAAGGAGATCAAATTCGAGTTCGACACCGTCGACAAGTTGGACGTTGCACATAAGTAAACCAGGTACGAGAGACGAGTCGGGGCGGCGCTGCCGCCCCGGCAAGATACGAGCATGAGAACCGCATGCTTTTCACTTGTATCTTGTATCTGACCGCGACACTCATTCATCGCAGTAGCCGTTCCGGTTGCCGCAAAGTGAAAAGATTTTGAGGTGCAGACAATGAGCGAAGTCCAAGACTACAAGTCCAGTCTGAGCGATCCATCCAGCCGGAAGTTCGAGACCTTCTCCTACCTGCCCGAGCTGGACAAGGAGCAGATCCACAGAGAGGTCGAGTACATCGTCAAGCAGGGCTGGAACCCGGCGATCGAGCACACCGAGCCGGAGAACGCCTTTGACCACTACTGGTACATGTGGAAGCTGCCCATGTTCGGCGAGACCGACGTCGACAGGATCCTGGCCGAGGCCGAGGCCTGTCACAAGGAGCACCCGACTCATCACGTACGCCTGGTCGGCTATGACAATTACGCGCAGTCTCAGGGGACGGCACTGGTCATCTACCGCGGCCCCATGAAGTCGTAACCGGCCGATAGGGGGAGAAGCATCGTGACCCCCGGTCGGCAACTCGCCGACCGGGGGTCTGTTCTTGCGGCTACAGGCCGTTGAAAAACCCTGCCCTCGGGCCGGTATGGGGCGAGGGGATAACGGACAACCGGCATTCGATCCAGAGACGACCATCATGAATGACAGCAGCGCCGAACAGTATCTCATCGCCGAGGAGCCCTATTACCGGGCGGTGTCGGACGAAATCGAGCTCTACGAGGCCGCCTATTCGGCTCGTATGCCCGTGATGCTCAAGGGGCCCACCGGCTGCGGCAAATCGCGGTTCATCGAGTACATGGCCTGGAAGCTCGGACAGCCGCTGATCACCCTGGCCTGCAACGAGGACATGACCGCCTCGGACCTGGTGGGCCGCTACCTGTTGGACGCCAGCGGGACCCGCTGGCAGGACGGGCCGCTCACCGTTGCCGCGCGCATCGGCGCCATCTGCTACCTCGATGAGGTGGTCGAGGCCCGCCAGGACACGACCGTCGTGATCCACCCGCTGACCGACCACCGGCGCACCCTTCCCCTGGAAAAGAAGGGTGAGCTGGTCCACGCCCATCCCGATTTTCAGCTCGTGATCTCCTATAACCCTGGCTACCAAAGCCTGATGAAGGACCTCAAACAGTCCACCAAGCAGCGCTTCGGTGCCCTGGACTTTGCATATCCCGAGAGCGAGGTGGAAGCCGAGATCATCAGCCACGAGGCGGGCGTAGACGGGGACACCGCCGGCAAGCTGGTCAACATCGCCCACCGCGCCCGCAATCTGAAGGGCCACGGGCTGGACGAGGGCATCTCCACTCGCCTGCTGGTGTATGCGGCAAACCTCATCGCCAGGGGCGTCGAGCCGATGGCCGCCTGCCGCATGACCCTGGTGCGCCCCATCACCGACGACCCCGACATGCGCGACACCCTGGACGCGGCGGTTAGTACTTATTTTTGATCTTGAACGCCAAGGAGGGTAGGAATGGTACCGAGCAAGGAAGTGGATGAACTGGCAAAGGGCGTGATTGGAGCGGCAGTCGAAGCGCACAAGTACCTGGGGCCAGGTTATCTGGAGAGCGTGTGCGAGGAGGCGCTGCGGTCGAGCTGAAATTGCGGGGGATTTCGCAACGTCCGCATGATGCGCGACCGCATCCGGCGCATCGTGTTCTGACCCTGGAAATTCTTGGCGTGCTTGGCGGTTCAAAAAAATCGTATGAGCATTGATCTTAAGGATTACCACGCCCAGCTCGACGCGTTCGACCCGCACGTGCGCGACACGCTGGAGGCGAGCTTCGCCGAGGCGGCGCGCGTGATGAGCCCGCGTGGGCTGGCGAACTACATGGAGGGCGGCAAGGCGCTATGCGACCTGGGCCGCGGCACCGACCTCGTGATCTCCTACCTGCAGGAGATGCCGCAGGTGGCCAAGGAGGTCGGCGAGGATATCGTCACCGATGTCGTGACCGAGTCCATGAAGCTTTCCTCCATGGTAAGCGGCGAGGTCATCAGCCTGCTGCTGTCCAACCTGCCGACCGCTGCGCAGCGTCTCGGCGACCCCGACCTGCTGCGCCAGTTCCTTCACCTGGTACACCAGCTCTCGGCCAAGGCCCCGAGAGCCCTTCGACCCATGCTGTCGCACCTGGACGAGCTGTTCTCGCGCCTCACGCTGGGGGGCCTGCGGCGCTGGGCGCTGTGGGGGGCCCAGGCCCATGCCCGTGACTATGAAGCCCAGGCCGCCTACTTCGCGCTGGAAAGCGCGGACAGCCAGGCGGTGCTGCGGCGCGAGCGCCGGGGGACCCTGTTCATCGACACGCAGCGCAGGCTCAACTTCTACCTGCGCGCCCTCTGGGGGCGCGATTTTTTCATGCGCCCGACCTCGGGCGACTACGACAGCCGAGAGGGCTATCGGTCATTCATCGAAAGCCGGGTGATCCATGTGCCGGACGCCTATGACGACTTCGAGGGCATCTGCGGCATGGACCAGTTTCGTGCGGCCGCCGCCCACGCCGCCGCCCATTTGGTCTACACCCGTGCGCCCCTGTCGGCCCAGGAACTCACCCCCGCGCACATGCTGCTCATCGGCCTTTTCGAGGATGCCCGGGTGGAACAGCTGGCGATCTCCGAATTCCCGGGACTGAAGCGCCTGTGGCTGCCCCTGCACGAGAAGGCGCGCCAGGCCCGGCCGGCATCGCACCCGGTCACCGACCTGCTGCGGCGAATCGGCCTTGCCCTGCTGGACGAGCAGTACCGCGACGACGACCTGCGGGTGAGCGAGGCAGCCCGAAAGTTTCGCGCGCTGCTTGGCGAGCGGGCGCAGGACAATTCGATCAGCTGGGAGCTGGGCGTCGAGCTCTACAACCGGCTCGGGCGACACGCGGCGCTGCCCAATCTGAGCACGCTCGAGACTGCGTTGGCCCCGTATCGCGACGACAACCGCTATATTTGGGCCTTCGACGAGGCGGAGTGGCAGGCGGCGGAATATGTGCCCGCCAGCCACCGGCAGGTGCGCAAGAGCGCCAGTCTCATGGAGATGGTCAACGAGGTCGACTGCGAGCTCGCCGGCGACGACGCCCAGGAGGTCTGGACCCTCGAGACCGAGTTCTTTCGAGACGGCGATCCTATCGGGGTCAGCGTAAACGAGATCGAAGGCAGCCCCCCCGTCACCCAGCCCTATCACTACCAGGAGTGGGACTATCAGGTGCAGCTGCACCGCCCCGACTGGGTGACCGTGCTGGAGAAGCGCCAGGCGCTCGGCGACCCTGAGCTGATCGACCGGACCCTGGCCGAGTACCGCCCAGTCGCGAGCCGGCTTCGCCACATCATCGACAGCCTTCAGCCGGAGGGGATCGTGCGGCAGCGCCGTCAGGAGGACGGCGACGAGATCGATATCAACGCCGCGATCCGCGCCATGGTCGATCTGCGCATGGGACAGACACCCGACCCGCGCATCAACATTCGCTATCTTCGAAAGACGCGCGATCTCGCCGTGGTCGTGCTGCTCGACCTCTCCGAGTCGACCAACGAGATGCTCCCCGGCACCGACCGACCGGTGGTCCAGCTGGCGCGCGAGGCCACGGCCCTTCTGGCCTGGGCCATCGACGGCATCGGCGACCCCTTCGCGGTGCATGGTTTCGCCTCGGACGGGCGGCACGACGTCCAGTATTTCCGCTTCAAGGATTTCGAGCAGCCTTACGACGACACGGCCAGGGCCCGCATCGCCGGCATGCAAGGCGGGCTGTCCACTCGGATGGGCGGCGCCCTGCGGCACGCCGCCGAGTTCCTCAAGCGCAGACCGCAACAGAAAAAGCTGATTCTGCTGGTCAGCGACGGCGAGCCCGCCGACATCGACGTGCGCGATCCCCAATACCTGCGCCACGACACCAAAAAGGCGGTGGAAGAGCTCGCCACCGCCGGTGTCGTGACGCACTGTCTCACCCTGGACCCGGAGGCCGATACGTACGTGTCGCGGATCTTCGGCGCCAACCGCTATACGGTCGTGGACCACGTACAGCGCCTGCCCGAAAGGCTGCCGCAGCTTTTTGCCTCATTGACCTCGTGACGCGGTTGGACAAGGTCCGACGACAGCCACAGACTCATTTGAGAGCACGCGCGGAGGTGACCGTGAGATCCGAGCTGGACGCCCTCCCCCGCTACAGCAGCGAGCGAACGTGTGTCGATGCCGAGGTGTTCAACCCGGCGCGACTGGCTTTGCTGCGCCTCGGCAGCCCCCAGCGGATTCCACTGGCCGGGCTGCGAACTCTGGCGATGGTCCTGGACGAGGAAACGTGGATCTGCAGAGATGCCGGGCTGAATGATCTTCCCATCCTGGCCTGGCTCGACTTTGAGGCATCCGGACGCACGAGACTCAACGACCCCGTTCCGTGCCTCTACTATGTCTATCACGCCCATGCCGAAATGATCCGCCTGCAGGTATTGGACATCATCGCCGCCACAATGCGCGACAGGCTGCGCGCGGGCTAGCCCGCATGCTGCACCAGCCGGCCATGGGCCGGCCACCAGCTCACTGAAAGCGAACGTGAAACCATCGATGCTCGTGCAGATTGCGAAAGTACACCTTGTCACCGGCCGTGGTATGTCCCGCATGCCCCGCGTATAATAGCGTGTACTTGTTCACTCCCCAAGCAACCAGCGCCCTACAGATGCCCAACGCACCAGAGGTCCTCTACCAGTCCGATCTGACCACCCTGCCCCTGCTGCACAAGGGCAAAGTCCGCGACGTCTACGCCGTGGGGACGGACCACCTGCTCATAGTGACCACCGACCGCCTGTCGGCTTTCGATGTGATCCTGCCCGATCCCATCCCCGGCAAGGGCCTGGTCCTCACGGCCTTGTCGCAGTTCTGGTTCGAGCGCATGCGCCACGTGGTGGCCCCGCACCTCGCGGAGATGTCCCTGGAGGAGGCCTTGCCGGAGGCTACGGAGCGCGCCCGTGTCGAGGGCCGCGCCATGGTAGTGAAACGCCTCAAGGCGCTGCCCGTCGAGGCAATCGTTCGCGGCTACCTCATCGGCTCGGGTTGGAAGGACTACCAAGCGACCGGCGCGGTGTGCGGAATCCAGCTGCCGCCAGGCCTGGGCCTGGCCGCAAAGCTCCCCGAGGCCATCTATACTCCGTCGACCAAGGCCGAGGTGGGCGAGCACGATGTCAACATCGACTTCCAGCGCACCCGTGAGCTGCTGGGCGAAGAGCTGGCGGCCGGAATTCGGGATGCCAGCCTGCATCTCTACACCGAGGCGGCCGACTACGCCGCCGAGCGCGGCATCATTATCGCCGACACCAAGTTCGAGTTCGGCGTGGACGACGACAATCGCCTCACCATCATCGATGAGATCCTCACCCCCGACTCGTCCCGGTTCTGGCCGGCCGATGAGTACCGGCCGGGCGTCAGCCCTCCGAGCTTCGACAAGCAATTCGTGCGCGACTACCTGGACGGCCTGGACTGGGACAAGAGGCCGCCGGCGCCCAAGCTCCCGCAGGAGATCATCGACAAGACCGCCGAAAAGTACTGGGAAGCCCTGCGGCGGCTCACGCAATAGAATCGCCTCTGCAAATAACGCAAAGGACGCAAAGCCGCCGAGAACGCAGAGTCAACTGAATATTGGGTACGACAGCCAGCGGGCGAGCTCCGGCGTCTAATCGCGCGGCAGCAATCGCATTTTCTTCTCTGCGGCTTTGCGGGCTCTGCGTTTCTTTCCCGAGCACAAAGAAGAACTACCCCACCACGCGGCGCCAGTTAGGTGGCGCGCCAGTAGTAGAGCTCGGTGGTGTCTTGGGGATAGGACTCGGAATAGTCCACGCCGCGGGTCGGCTCTTCGATGTTGTCTCTTTGGGGATCCACCGGCCGCCACTGCTGGTCTCGTCCTTCCCCCGGCACCGGAGCCCGCACCTCGGCCCGATTGCGGCGCTCGGCGGCGCCGAAAGCTTGGAAGTTCTTCTGTGCAGCGCGCAGGGAAACATGATTGGCCGAACCGGGCATGTCCACAAAGCGCAGCTGCGCAAGATCGTCCTGCCAGCCGCAAATCGGGCATACCTCGTGATACCCGGGCGGCAGTCGGTTGACTTTGTAGCCGCAGCACGGACAGGGATATTCTGCGCTTTCACCGGGAAACATGCTCACCTCCCAGGAAAAAGGCTAGCCAGTCGCGAACAACGAGTAAACCCGACTTGCGTGGAAGCGCAGCAGGCATGGCGGCGGCACACCAACAAGCAAAAAGGGGCGGCCCACAACAGACCGCCCCCTTCGGTGCGGTGCTCGACCGCCGCTTACTTGACTCGGGGATCGAGCGCGCCGCTGTCGTACTGATCCACCATGGCCTCCAATGAGACCGCCCTGATCTTAGATGCATTGCCGGCGGTGCCGAAGGCCTCGTAACGAGCCTTGCAGATGTCCTTCATGGCCGCAGTGGACGCCTGCAGCCACTTGCGCGGATCGAAGTTCTTTGGATTTTCGGCCAGGTGCTTGCGCACTGCGCCGGTCGACGCCATGCGAAGATCGGTATCGATGTTCACCTTGCGCACGCCGTTCTTGATGCCTTCCTGTATCTCCTCCACGGGCACGCCATAGGTCTCACCCATGTCGCCGCCGAAGCTGTTGATGATCTCCAGCCAATCCTGCGGCACCGAGGAGGAGCCGTGCATGACCAGGTGGGTATCGGGAATGCGCTCGTGGATTGCCTTGATCCGATCGATGGCCAGGATATCGCCCGTCGGCGGACGGGTGAACTTGTAGGCACCGTGACTCGTTCCTATGGCAATGGCGAGGGCATCCACCTTGGTTTGCTTGACGAAGTCGGCGGCCTGCTCGGGGTCGGTAAGCAGCATGTCCTTGCTGAGCTTGCCCTCGGCGCCGGAGCCGTCCTCCTCGCCCGCCATACCGGTCTCCAGGGAGCCCAGGCAGCCGAGCTCGCCTTCCACCGAGACCCCGCAGGCGTGGGCCATGTCGACCACCGAGCGGGTCACCTCGACGTTGTATTCATAGGTGGACGGGGTCTTCATGTCCTCGCGCAGCGAGCCATCCATCATCACCGAGGTAAAGCCAAGCTGGATGGAGCGCTGGCACACCGCCGGGCTCGCCCCGTGATCCTGGTGCATCACCACGGGGATGTGGGGCCACTGCTCGACGGCCGCCAGCATCAGGTGGCGCAGAAAGGGGGCCCCGGCGTACTTGCGGGCACCGGCAGAGGCCTGCACGATCACCGGGCTGTCGGTCTCATCCGCGGCCTGCATGATCGATTGCATCTGCTCCATGTTGTTGACGTTGTAGGCGGGCACACCGTAGCCGTGCTCGGCAGCGTGATCCAACAGTTGACGCAGGGAAATGAGAGCCATGTCGATCTCCTCGTTAGACGATTTCAAGCTTCATTGTGTGATCAGTCAGTCACGTGACCAGGGGCGCGTCACCAACTCGAACGATCTTCATCGTATTGGTACCCCCCATGACACCCATGAGGTCGCCTTTCGTGATAATGACCAAATCGCCGTCGCGAACCGCGCCGCGGCGCACCAGCTCCTCCAGCGCTTCTCGATTTACCTCGGAGTGGTCGGTGGTCTCCGGGTCGAAGCTCACGGGATACACCCCGCGGTAAAGGGTTACCTTTCTACGTGTCTGCACATGGGTCGTCAAGGCATAGATGGGGATGCCCGAGCTGATGCGCGACATCCACAGCGCCGTGGCGCCCGACTCGGTCAGCGCCGCGATCGCCTTGACGCCGAGATGGTTCGCCGCATACATGGTCGACATGGCGATCGCCTCGTCAACGCTGTGGAACTCGGTGTTGAGCCGGTGCCTAGACACCCGCGTCTTGCGTTGGCGTTCGGCGCTGCGGCAGATCCGATCCATTGCCGCCACCGCGAGGGCCGGATAACGCCCCTGCGCCGTCTCCGCCGAGAGCATGACCGCATCGGTCCCGTCGAGCACGGCGTTGGCGACATCGAAGACCTCGGCACGCGTGGGTATCTGATGCTCGATCATGGAGTCCATCATCTGCGTCGCCGTGATGCTCACCCGGTTCAGCTCGCGAGCCTGCCGGATGATCCGCTTCTGCAGCGCCGGCAGCTCGGCATCGCCGACCTCGACCCCCAGATCGCCGCGGGCTATCATGACGACGTCGGAGACTCCTATGATGTCCTCCAGGGCGTCCAGCGCCTCGGCCCGCTCGATCTTTGCAATGATCCCGCCTTCACCGCCGGCCTCACGAAAAAGCTCTCGGGCCTCGTGAACGTCGGCAGCGCTGCGGGGGAAGGATAAGGCCATATAGTCGGCCTGCATCTGCGCGGCGACCTTGATGTCGGCACGATCCTTGTCGGTGATCGCCCCGGCGGACAGACCGCCCCCCTTGCGATTTATCCCCTTCTTGTTAGATAGCTCACCGCCCAGCTTTACGAGACAGCGGATCTCCGACCCGGTCACCTCCTCGACCCAGAGCTCGATGCGCCCGTCGTCCAGGAGCAGCGTGTCCCCGCGAACCACGTCATCGGGGAGGCTCTTGTAGCTGAGGCCCACCCGCTCCTGGGTCCCGTCCAGGACATCGCCGTCGGGACCGCCCAAGGCGGCATCGAGAACGAACCGGTCTCCGTCCCGGAGCCGTATCGGGCCTTTTCGAAACCCGCCGATGCGGATCTTGGGGCCGGCGAGGTCGGCGAGCACCCCTACCTGGCGCCCGTGGGCGCGTGCCCGATTGCGTACGATCTCGGCGCGGCGAAGATGCTCGTCGTGGCTTCCATGAGAGAAGTTGACCCGTGCAACGTCGAGACCGGCCTGGATGACGCCGTCGATGGCCTCATATCCGCTGCGTTCCGAATCCTCGGGATCCGTAGCCGGCCCCAGGGTCGCGACGATCTTGGTACGTCTCAGCATCTATCACTACCGCCTGTAGGTTTGGCGCAAGCCGCCACCGGGCCGGCACCACCACGAGCGGCGCCGCTATCGCCGCTGCGCTAGGACTTGGCCCGTTCCTCGAGGATGGCGACTGCCGGCAGCGTCTTGCCCTCCAGAAATTCCAGAAAGGCGCCGCCCCCCGTCGAGATGTAGGACACCTCGCCGCCTATGTCGTATTTCGCGATTGCCGCCAGGGTGTCCCCGCCGCCGGCGATGGAGAACGCAGGGCTCTCCGCGATCGCGTGGGCGAGCGCCTTGGTACCCCCCCCGAACTGATCGAACTCGAACACCCCCACCGGACCGTTCCAAACAATGGTACCGGCGTTCTTGAGAAGCTCGGCAAACCCGCGCGAGGTCTCGGGTCCCACGTCGAAGATCATGTCATCGTCGCCGACCTCGTCGACCTTTTTGAGCTCGGCCCGCGCGCTCTCTGAAAATTCCTTCCCGCACACCACGTCCGTCGGCAGCGGGATATCGCCGCCGCCGGCACGCGCCTGCTCGGCCAGCTTGCCGGCGGTCTCCACCAGGTCCGCCTCGTACAGCGACTTGCCCACGTTGTAGCCTGCCGCGGCGATGAAGGTATTGGCGATTCCCCCGCCGACGATGAGCTGATCGACCACCTTGGACAAGGACTCCAGGACGGTCAGCTTGGTCGAGACCTTGGAGCCGCCGACGATGGCCACCATGGGGCGGCTCGGGTTGTCGAGCGCCTTGGAGAGGGCCTCCAGCTCTGCGGCGAGCAGCGGCCCGGCGCAGGCCACGGGGGCGAAGCGCGCCACCCCATGGGTAGAGGCCTGGGCGCGGTGCGCCGTGCCGAAGGCGTCCATCACGAAGACATCGCAGAGGGCCGCGTATCTTCTCGACAAGTCCTCGTCGTTGCCCTTTTCGCCCTTGTTGAAGCGCACGTTCTCCAGCAGCACCACCTCCCCGTCAGGGAGCTGCGGCGAGGTCTCGAGATAATCGGTCACCAGGCGCACCTCCTTGCCCAGGAGCCCGGAGAGGTGCTCGGCGACCGGCGCAAGCGAGTTCTCCTCGTCGGCGAGCCCCTCTTCGGGCCGACCGAGATGGGACATCAGCATCACCTTGGCACCGGCCTTCACACCCCGCTCCACGGCCTGCATGCTCGCGCGGATGCGGGCGTCGCTGGTGACCTTGCCGTCCTTGATGGGCACGTTGAGATCTGCTCGGATGAGCACGCGCTTGCCGGCGAGATCCAGGTCAGCCATCCTGATCACAGACATGGGGGTCTCCTCACCTGATTTCATCGGACATCCAACGCAAGGATGGTGGGCTGCAAAACCCGCCAGGAAAGGAGGCTTCTGAGCTCAATCCTTGCATGAAACGAGGACAGCGAACCCTGCTTCCTCACGCTCGCTGCAGGTGATCCTGCTCTGCGGCCCTTGGCGCTCTTTGCGCCGTTGCGTCGAATACCTTGTTCCCGGATGTAAAGCGCCGTCCGGAAAAACCCGGACGGCGCCCTATCATTAACCTACTTCGCATTCATGAACGCGATGGTGGTGTCCAACATGCGGTTGGAGAACCCCCACTCGTTGTCGTACCAGGAGCACGCCTTGACCAGCTTGCCCTCGATGACACGGGTCAACGACGCGTCGTAGGTGGACGAAACCGTGGTGTGGTTGAAGTCCATGGAAACCAGGGGCTCGTCGTTGTAGGCGAGTATGCCCTTGAGCTCACCGCTGGCAGCGTCCTTGAGCACCTGGTTGATCTCTTCGAGGCTGGTCTCGCGCGCCGCCTCGAACGTCAAATCGACAATCGACACGTTGATCGTCGGCACACGGATGGCGAAACCGTCCAGCTTGCCGTTGAGCTCCGGCAGCACCAGGCCCACGGCCGCGGCGGCGCCGGTCTTGGTCGGGATCATGGACTGGGTGGCCGATCGGGCGCGGCGCAGGTCCTTGTGGAAGACGTCGGTCAGCACCTGGTCGTTGGTATAGGAGTGCACGGTGGTCATCAGGCCGCGGACCACCCCGATCTTGTCGTGCAGCGGCTTGACCAAGGGCGCGAGACAGTTGGTCGTGCACGAGGCATTCGAGATGACGGTATCGGAGGCCTTGAGCGTGTCGTGGTTGACCCCGTATACGATGGTGGCGTCCACATCCTTGCCGCCCGGGGCGGAGATGACCACCTTCTTGGCGCCCCCGGCAATATGGGCCGAGGCCTTTTCCTTGCTGGTGAACAGGCCGGTGCACTCCAGCACCACGTCGACGCCCAGCTCGCCCCAGGGCAGCTTGGACGGATCGCGTTCCGCGACAACCCGGATGCGATCGTTGTTGACGATCATGTAGTCGCCGTCCACCGACACCTCACCGCTGAACCGGCCGTGTACGGTGTCGTAGCGCGTCAGATGGGCATTGGTGTTGGCATCGCCCAGGTCGTTGAGGGCGACGATCTGGATCTCGTCGGTGCGACCTGCCTCGTACAAGCCGCGCAGCACGTTGCGCCCAATGCGTCCGTACCCGTTGATTGCAACTTTGATTGCCATTGGCTATCTCCCTACGTTATCTAGAGAACCTTCGGACCGCGCCGCAGGCGTCCCGCGGCGCTCGTCCCCGGTGCGGCAAGCCGCCGTCACGCAATCTCTTCCACCGTCTTGACCGCGTTTTCCACGGTGAAGCCGAAGTACTTGAACAGCTCGTCGGCCGGCGCCGACTCGCCGAAGCGATTGAGGCCGATCACGCGGCCGTTCAGACCGACATACTTGAGCCAAAAGTCCGTGACACCGGCCTCCACAGCGACGCGGGCGGTCACCGAGGACGGCAGCACCGACTCGCGATACGCGGCGTCCTGCGCATCGAACACATCGGTCGAGGGCATGGATACCACCCGAACCTGCTTGCCCCTGCCCTGCAGCGCTTCGGCCGCCGCCGTGGCCAGGCCCAGCTCGGAGCCGGTGGCGATGAGAATCGCGTCCGGCGTACCTTCGGTGTCGCGCAGCACGTAGCCGCCCCGCCCGATATTGGCGATCTGCTCGTCTGTGCGGGCCTGATGATCGAGACCTTGGCGGGTGAGCACCAGCGAGGTCGGCCCGTCCCTGCGCTCGATCGCGGCCTTCCAGGCAACCGCCGTCTCCACGGCGTCGGCAGGGCGCCACACGGACATGTTCGGAATGATGCGCAGCGCGGTGACATGCTCGATGGGCTGGTGCGTGGGACCGTCCTCACCCAATCCGATGGAGTCATGAGTGTAGACGAAGATCGAATGGGCGCGTATCAGTCCGGCCATGCGGACCGCGTTGCGGGCGTAGTCGGAAAACACGAGGAAGGTACCGCCGTAGGGGATGAACCCCCCGTGAAGGGCCACGCCGCTCATGATGGCCGACATGCCGAACTCACGTACGCCGTAATGGATATAGTTCCCGTCGGCCACGGTGTTGCTGATGGCCTTCGAGCCCTTCCAGTTGGTGTTGTTGGAACCGGTGAGATCCGCCGAGCCCCCGAGCAGCTCCGGCAGCACGGGGCCGAAGCCGTTGAGCGCGCCCTGGGAAGCTTTGCGTGTGGCCACTTTCTCGCCCTTCTCGGCCACGGAGGCGACGAGCTCGGCGGCCTTCGCCTGCCAATCGGCAGGCAGCTCGCCCGCCAGGCGGCGCTCAAGCTCGGCGGCCAGATCGGGGTGGGCGGCCTTGTAGGCGGCGAACTTCTCGTCCCAGGCCTTCTCCGCCGCGCCGCCCTTCTCGCGCGCATCCCAGGCGGCGTAGTACTCGTCCGGGATGACGAACGGCTCGTGGTGCCACTGCAGATTCTCGCGGGCGGCCTTGACCTCGTCCTCGCCCAGCGGCGCGCCGTGACAGTCGTGACTGCCGCAGAGGTTGGGGGCGCCGTACCCTATCACCGTCTTGCAGCAGATCAGGGAGGGCTTGTCGTTCACCGAACGGGCCTCGTGGATCGCCTTGCTCACGGCCTCTGGGTCGTGGCCGTCCACCCCGCGCACCAGGTGCCACCCGTAGGCCTCGAAGCGCTTGGGCGTATCGTCGGTGAACCACCCCTCGACATGACCGTCGATGGAGATATCGTTGTCGTCGTAGAAGCAGATGAGCTTGCCCAGGCCCCAGGTCCCGGCCAGCGAACAGGCTTCGTGGGAAACCCCCTCCATGAGGCAGCCGTCGCCGAGGAATACATACGTATAATGATCGACGATATGGTGGCCGTCGCGGTTGAACTGACCGGCGAGCACCTTCTCGGCCAGGGCCATACCCACCGCATTGGTGATGCCCTGGCCCAGGGGGCCGGTGGTGGTCTCCACCCCGGGGGTCATGCCATACTCCGGGTGGCCGGGCGTCTTGGAATGCAGTTGCCGGAAGTTCTTGATCTCCTCCATGGGCAGGTCGTAACCGCTCAGGTGCAGCAAAGAGTAGATCAACATGGAGCCGTGGCCATTGGACAGGACGAAGCGGTCGCGGTCGGCCCAGCCCGGGTTTGCCGGATTGTGCTTGAGAAAATCGTTCCAAAGCACCTCGGCAATGTCCGCCATGCCCATGGGGGCGCCAGGGTGACCGGACTTGGCCTTCTGGACCGCATCCATGCTGAGCACACGGATGGCGTTGGCAAGTTCTCTGCGCGAGGGCATTGCGTTCTCCTATTCTTAGCTTCCGAAAACCGGACAGGCAGCCCGTGCGATGCCGGGGCACGGGGACCGCCAATGCTGCGGGCCTCGTACGGGCGTGCCGTAGGCTGCCTGCGAGAAACCGAACCTGTGTGCTGACTCCGAGCCCTCGCCACGGCGGCTCGGCCGCACCGACGCCGCATCGGCCGAGTCACCACCAACGCGACCTGCGGCGCACCGGGGCCGTGCAACCTGCAGCCGTCCCTGCGCGAGCACGCGCCAGACAAAAAGAGTGGGCTATTTTCTACTACTTGGCTGGTTACGGCAATAGCGCGGCCTCTATGTGCCAATAAACCGCCTTTGCACCGGTGCAATCGCACACCGGCGCTGAGTTGAATTGGATAATATTCTGTTTTTGTTGAATAAATCTTCTCGCGGCCGCACCGCCGGGGACGCCTCCGGCGGGACCCCCCCACTGTTTCCCAATCACGGGCCGCCTCGCGCGTCTAAAGTCCCGGGCCCCATGGCCGACAGCAGATTGAGAATGTCCAGATTGGCTCGGCGGCGCTTGCTCGCACAACACGCGCAGTGCGACGTGCCGGGCCTGCCGGCACTCTGGTCGGAGCGATCCCGGGGGTCCCAGCGCGCGCTTTCAATCGCAGCTCGGGACGGGCTAGACTAATGCCGCGTCAGGGAACCGTCACGATGACCGCGAAACTAGGCAAGGTATGCCAGAGCAAGCGCCGCATAGCGGCCGCCGTTCTGGCGGCGAGCGTGGCTGCGGGCGCCGCCGGGGCAGGCGCACAGGAGCTCAGCCTCGTGGTCCAGCCCATCCAATCCCCGGAGGCGACGCGCCAAGCGTTCGAGCCCCTCGCCGAGTACCTCAGCGACGCCAGCGGACACGACGTGCGGCTGGTGACGGCGCGGAACTTTGTCGCCTACTGGGAGACCATGAAGAAGGGCGACACCTACGACCTGGTGCTCGATGCCGCCCACCTTACCGACTATCGAATCAAGCGCATGGGCTACACGCCGCTGGCCAAGGTGGCGAGCGTGGTCAGCTTCGCCCTGGTCACCCATGAGGACAATCCGATCTTCGAGCCCAAGGAGCTGATCGGCAAACCCGTCGCCGCCCAGGCCTCGCCCAGCATTGGCGCGGTACGGCTGGCGGAGATGTTCCCAAGTCCGCTGCGCCAGCCGGTCATCGTACGAGTGAACAACGCCGGGGAGGCGGCCCGGAAGGTTCGCGACGGTGAGGCGGCAGGCGCCCTGATCCCCTCGCCAATGGTCGGAGCATTCTCGTACCTCTATACCGTCCAGACGACCCCCCAGATCCCGCACATGGCCCTGTCCGCCTCCCCGCGAGTACCGGAGGACGCACAGCGCGCCATCCGCGATGCCCTGATCAATGCCGGCAACTCCCGCGGGGGCCGCCAGCTGCTCGACCACCTGCGCTTCCAGGGCTTCGAGCCGGCGAGCCCGGAGATCTACGAGGGCTATGCCCGTCTCCTGCAGGGCGTCTACGGATACTGACTCCCGCTCTCCCAGGCGCCCGGCTCCTGGTTGATTTCCGTCCCATCCGAGGAGAAACTCCACCGCATGAGCACCCACAGCGGTGAGGATACCGCACACGCCGGTCGGCTGCGTCGAGACCAGCGGCTGCCCCACATCGGCTGGCGTGAATGGGTCGCGTTGCCGGACCTTGGCATCGATCCCATCAAGGCCAAGATCGACACCGGGGCGCGGACCTCGGCGCTGCACGCGTTCTTCGTCGAGCCCTTTCGGGAGCGAGGCGTGTCCATGGTCCGCTTCAAGGTCCACCCCTTCCAGAGGCGAACGGACATCGAAACCGAGTGCTGCGCCGAGGTGATCGACTGTCGCTGGGTCACCGATTCGGGGGGGCATCGGGAGCGGCGCCACGTCATCCGCAGCCTGGTCCAGCTCGGGGGCTCGCGATGGGAGGTGGAGATGACGCTGACCAACCGCGATACCATGCGCTTTCGCATGCTCCTCGGCCGTTCCGCGATCGCAGGGCAATTTGCTGTAGACCCGGGTGCGTCCTATGTGATCGGGCGGCGCGCGAGATGACGATGTGATGAAGATTGGCATACTGTCCAGAAACGCGAAGCTGTACTCTACCCGCCGACTGATGGAAGCCGGGGAAGCCCGCGGCCACGTAGTGCAGGTAATCGACCCGCTGAAGTGCTACATGAACATCACCAGCATGCGTCCGGGAATCTACCACCGGGGCCAGCTCGTGGAGGGCCTCGATGCGATCATCCCTCGCATCGGAGCCTCGATCACATTCTATGGGCTTGCGGTGCTGCGCCAGTTCGAGATGACCGGGGTGTTCCCCCTCAACGAGTCCGTGGCCATTGGCCGGGGCCGCGACAAGCTGCGCTCGCTGCAGCTGCTGGCGCGCAAGGGCATCGGTCTGCCCGTGACCGGCTTTGCGCACGACGTGGACGACACTGCCAAGCTGATCGAGCTGGTGGGAGGCGCCCCACTGGTAGTGAAGCTGCTGGAAGGCGCCCAGGGCCGCGGGGTCGTGCTGGCCGAGACGCGCAAGGCGGCCGAGAGCGTGATCGATGCCTTTCGCGAGCTGCACGCCAACTTCCTGGTTCAGGAGTTCATCCGGGAGGCAGGCGGCTCGGACGTGCGCTGTTTCGTGGTGGGTGAAAAGGTCGTGGCCTCCATGCGGCGCCAAGCCAAAGAGGGTGAGTTTCGCTCCAACCTGCATCGCGGCGGAACGGGCACGGTGGTCAAGCTGACTCCCGAGGAGCGCTCCATGGCGGTGCGGGCCGCCAAGACCATGGGGCTGAACGTCTCGGGTGTCGATATCCTGCGCTCGAACCACGGCCCCCTGGTCATGGAGGTGAACTCGTCGCCGGGGCTGGAGGGCATCGAGATGGCGACCGGAAAGGACGTGGCCGGAATGATCATAGGCTTTGTCGAGAAGAACAGCAGGCCCCACAAGACCCGCACGCGGGGCAAGGGCTGACATGGACAAACCGGAGATCGTCATCAACGGCATCCGCATCCCGCGCGGAATGCGCACAACCATTGATCTGCCCGTGGCCAAGCTCTATACCCATTCGCCGATCGCCATGCCGGTGCAGGTGAACCGAGGCCGAAAATCGGGCCCGGTGCTGTTTATCAGTGCGGCCATCCACGGCGACGAGCTGAACGGCGTGGAGATGCTGCGCCGGCTGCTGAAGCTTCCCATGCTCAAGCGCCTGCGCGGCACCCTGCTCGCCATCCCCGTCGTCAACGTCCACGGGTTCATCCACCACTCCCGGTACCTGCCGGACCGCCGGGACCTCAACCGCAGCTTCCCGGGCTCGGAACGCGGCTCACTGGCGGCGCGCCTGGCGCACCTGTTCATGACCGAGATCGTGGCCCAGTGCAGCCATGGCATCGACCTGCACACCGGCGCCATACACCGCACCAACCTGCCCCAGGTGCGGGCCAACTTGGACGACGGGGAGACCGCGCGGCTGGCTGAGGTCTTCGGCGTGCCGGTGCTGCTCAACGCCCAGGTGCGCGACGACTCGTTGCGCGAGGCCGCCGCGGACCGGGGCATCCCCATGCTCCTGTATGAGGCCGGGGAGGCGCTGCGGTTCGACGAGCTGGCGATTCGGGCCGGGGTGCGGGGGATCGTCAATGTCATGCGCGCCCTGGAGATGCTGCCACCGGCACGCACCAAAAAGAGCCCCAAGAAAAAGCCGCACCGGCCGGTGGTGGCCCGGTCCAGCGCGTGGGTGCGCGCGCCCATCAGCGGCATCTTGCGGATCATGGTGCCGCTGGGGGCGAGCGTGAGCAAGGGCGGCCTGCTCGGCGTGATCGCCGACCCGTTCGGCGAGCGCGAGACCGAGGTCCTGTCACCCAACGACGGCGTGGTGATCGGCCGCACCAACCTCCCGCTGGCCAACGAGGGCGATGCGCTGTTCAACATCGCACGCTACAAGACCATCGAGCAGATCGCCGCGCAGGTCGAGGCGTTCCACGAGACCCATCAGCCCGAGCGTTCCGAGACCCCGGACGCTGAAGGACCTGTCTTCTAGGTGTTAGTGGTTGATTCAGATCTTGGGGCACGGCATGCAGAATCTGAGACCTTGGGGCTTTGACCACGAATCCTGCAGTTTGCCAGAGTTGTTTCTTGCCGATTTCGTCTTCCTACATCCTTCCCGTTCCCTTGGCGTGCTTGGCGTCTTTGCGAGAGAATATGTCTTCTCCGCGCTTACAAGATCTGCACAAGAGTCGAATTGTCTAAACCGGTTCGCAAGCACACATTGCTGATCGAGTCCAATGAATAACGCCGATATCGTTCGACGCGACCTCAACGTCCTCTGGCACCCTTGCACCCAGATGAAGGACCACGAGTGGCTGCCGCTGATCCCCATCCGCCGCGGCGAAGGGGTGTGGCTGGAAGACTTCGACGGCAATCGCTACATCGATGCGGTCAGCTCGTGGTGGGTGAACCTGTTCGGCCACGCCAACCCGCGCATAAGCGCCGCGGTGCGAGAGCAGCTCGAGGAGCTCGAGCACGTCATCCTCGCCGGCTTCACCCACGAACCGGTGCTGCGCCTCTCGGAGCGTCTGGTGGAGGTCACGCCGCCGGGCCTGAGCCGGTGCTTCTATGCCGACAACGGCTCCTCGGCCATCGAGGTGGCCCTGAAGATGAGCTTTCACTACTGGCGCAATCGGGGACGCACGGGGAAGACCCGATTCATCACCCTGAGTAACAGCTATCACGGCGAGACCCTGGGGGCGCTTGCCGTGGGCAACGTGGAGCTGTTCAAGGAGACCTATGCGCCGCTGCTGATGGACGTCATCACAGTTCCCACACCGGATTGTTTCCACCGGGAGCAGGGTGAGTCCTGCGCCCAATACTCCGAGCGCATGTTCGAGCCCATGGAGCGCGCCCTGGCCGAGCACGGCGCCGAGGTCTGTGCGGTGATCGTCGAGCCCCTGGTGCAGTGCGTGGGCGGAATGCGCATGTACGACCCGGTGTACCTGCGCCGCCTGCGCGAGGCCTGCGACCGCTATGGCGTGCACCTGATCGCCGATGAGGTCGCCGTAGGCTTCGGGCGCACCGGCACGCTGTTTGCCTGCGAGCAGGCCGCCGTGACCCCGGATTTCATGTGCCTGTCCAAGGGCCTGACCGGCGGCTATCTCCCGCTCGCGGTCACCCTGACCACCGAGGAGATCTACAGCGCGTTCTACGAGGAGTACGAGACCCTTCGGGCCTTCCTGCACTCGCACAGCTTCACCGGCAACCCCCTAGGCTGCCGCGCCGCGCTCGCCACGCTGGAGATCTTCGCGCAGGACAATGTCGTCGAGCGCAACCGGCCGTTGGCCGCGGCCATGGGACGGTCCGTGCAGCGCCTTCACGATCACCCCCACGTGGCCGAGGTGCGCCAAACCGGCATGATCGTGGCCATCGAGATGATCAAGGACAAGGCGGCGCGCCAGCCCTACCCCTGGCAGGAACGGCGCGGCCTGCGCGTCTACCAGCACGGACTCAGGCGCGGCGCGCTGCTGCGCCCGCTGGGCAACGTGGTCTATCTCATGCCGCCCTATGTGATCACCGAGGAGCAGATCGAGCTTCTCGCCGAAGTGGCCTGCGAGGGCATCGACATCGCGACCAGGGACTAGCCCGCATATCTCAAAAATCGGCAAGAAGCATAGCTCGGGTCGAGGCCCGAAGGGGCGGAGCTAACGCCGCGGTGCGTGCGCCTGCCGAGTACACAGTAGACAGTGAACAGTTGACAGGCGCCGGCAACCGCCGGCCAGGTTATCCTCGTGACGGCCGCCCGCCGCTCACTGTCTTCCTGTCTGCTGTAAACTGTCCACTGGACACGAATCGACGGGTCCGCGCCTTCGGCGCTTGAGCCGTCCTACGGTGGCTGTCGATAGTGTAGTCACCCTATGTTGGGCGCTTGCCGCCCGATTGCACCGGCGATGAGATCATGTCACCTCACGCATGCCAGGACCCCACAACCCGCCAGTCAAACGATGCGCGCACCCCGAATCTTCACTGACCGGCCCCTGGCCAGCGGCGCGCTGGTGGAGCTGGACGCGAATCCCAGCCATCACCTGAGCCGCGTGCTGCGCATGGCCCCCGGCGGGCGCGTGGTGATATTCGATGGTCGGGGCGGAGAATACGAGGCCGTGCTGGAGTCGGCCGACCGGCGCCGAGTGCGGCTGCGGGTCGGCAGGCACGATCCGCGGGAACGGGAGGCGCCGCTGCGCCTGGTGCTGGCCCAAGGGGTGTCGCGAGGCGAACGCATGGACTACACGATCCAGAAGGCCGTGGAGCTGGGCGTGGCCGAGGTAGTACCGCTGCTCAGCGAGCGCAGCGTCGTGCAGCTCGGCGGCGAGCGCGCCGCCAAGCGCCAGCGCCACTGGCGTCAGGTGGCGATCAGCGCGTGCGAGCAGTGCGGGCGCAACCGCGTCCCTGAGGTTCATGCGCCCGCGGCCTTTGGGCAGTGGCTCGAGGCCCGCGACGGTGATTGCCGGGCGCTGGTGATGGACCCGGAGGGCGATCCCCTATCGGCGGCGGACGCGCCCCGGGGCCCGGTCACACTGCTGGTGGGTCCCGAAGGCGGCCTTACCAGGGAGGAATCGGCCCGTGCGCGCGGCGCCGGCTTTCAGTCCGTGCGCCTGGGCCCGCGCGTGCTGCGCACCGAGACCGCCGCCATCGCCATGCTGGCGGCGCTGCAGACGCTGTGGGGAGACTTTCGGTAAAGTCAAAAGGAAAAAGTCAAAATTCAAAAGTATCGCCAGCTTGCCGTCTTCGGCTTACCTTGTTGCTATGTCCGTTACTTTTGACTTTTGACTTTTGACTTTTGTTTTTCCGTCACGCCCGTAGCTCACCCAGCATCTTCTCCACGGCGTCCAGATCGGGAATGATGGCCGGCTCGCCGTTGACGTCGACGCGGGCGAGCACCCCCGGCGTCGCCTCGTCCCCCTGATCGGTACGGGTGACGCTGGCCTCGTCGGCGCGCACCAGGTGCGGTATACCCTGCAGCACTATGCCGAAAAACGGCACATCCGGATTGCCGTTCAGGGTATTCATCACCGCTATGCGAAGCCGCGCGCTCGCCTCGGGGGGCGCCCCGTGCAGCACGGCCTCGAACGACAACAGCGGAAGCTGCAGCCCGCGCCAGGGCACCATCCCCAGCAGCCACTTCGGCGCGTCGGATATCGGCTGCGGGTCACGGTAGTCGATGATCTCGGCGACCGCGGCGTTGGGCAGCAGCAAAGTGGCCTGCTGCACCGGAATCAGCAGGCTCGGTACGCCGGCGCTTTGCGTAGCCATGGTCTCGCTACTCCTGGTTCAAATGTCCCAGCAGCCGCTCGGCCAGTAGTCGGGGCGGGCCGCTGAGGGCGGCGAGACCGGCGTTGCGGACCGCGTCGGCCATGCTGCTAATGACACAGCTGGCCCCGTCCTGGGCCCAGACCACACCGCCACGCTCGGCGATCGCGCGACAGCCCGATAGCCCGTCACCGCCCATGCCGCTGAACACGATGGCGCCGCTGGACGGGCCGTAGCGCGCGGCCGCCGCGCGCATGACGTCGTCGATGCACGGGTTGTAGATGCTTCGCTGCACCACGGGCTCCATGGCCACCACCCCCTCTTCGCTCAACGCGATGCGCTGCTCCACGGGCGCGACCACCAACTGGCCGTGCTCCAGAACGTGCCCCGGCTGCGGGCACACCACGCGCATCGAGGTCACGCGACCGAGCTGCTCGCTCAGCAGCTCCACGAATCCGGCGCCGATGTGTTGCGCGAGCACGAGGCACACCGGCAGATCGCGCGGCAGGGCGGCGAGAAACGACTTGACCGCCTGGGGTCCGCCGATGGAGGCGCCGAGCACCCAGACGTTGCGGGCCCTGCGTTGCGGATCCACCTGGACCGCAAGCCCGGCGCCGGTATCGGCCTGGGACGGCTCGGTGTCGGCCTCGAACATGGCATGGATCTCGGCCAAATCCATGTCATCGACCATGTCGGCGACCTCGGTATTGACCACCGTCTCCTGCGCCCCGGCGACTTGCTCGGCGAGCGTGCCGGGGTTCGCTGCATCGGCGCGCCCGCCCTTGCCGGGCCTCGCGCCAGCACCATCGGTCGGCGACGGGGCGGAGCGTCCGGCGCCAGTCTCCTGGTGGGCCTGGACCATCTCGATGAGCTTGCCCGCCAACCGCCGTCCCCAGGCGCGGCCGCTTATGGTGGCCGGCTTGCGCACGGATGCGCTGTCGTTGAACAGGATCGGAATATCGACCTGGTCGATCAGGACGTCCAATACCTCGGTTTCCCACTCGTCGTTGTCGTCCAGGTCCACCAAGATGGCGTGGGCGGCGCCCGGACGCAGACCGGCGGGGGAGCGGTGATCGAGCTCTTGGTCGGGAACGACCTGCAGCCCGTTCGCCTCGAGGATTTCCCCAAGGCGCTGGCGCTGGCGCTTGGACCGCGACAGGACCGCCACCCGCAGGGCCATGGTCCCGGCCTCAGGTGCGGTCATGCTCCCTCCCGGTCAAGTCCCGAATCGCATCCAGCAGATCACTTTCCTGATAGGGCTTGCCGAGGTAGCGGTCGACACCGATCTCCCTGGCACGCCTGCGATGCTTGCCGCCCGTGCGCGAGGTAATCATGATGATCGGAATGTGCTTGAGGCGCGGCTCGTTGCGCACATGAGTCGCCAGCTCGAAGCCGTCCATGCGCGGCATCTCTATATCCAGAAGCATGACGTCCGGGACGTGCTCGCCGAGCAGCGCCACGGCGTCCACCCCATCCTTCGCGGTCGTGACCTCCAGACCGTTGCGTTTTAGAAAGCGGGAGGTCACCTTGCGCACCGTAATCGAATCGTCCACCACCATGACGCTGACGGCCGCGCGCTCTCGGGGCCGCTGCTCCACGACCGCTGGCGCCTCGGGGACGATGCGGCTTGCGGCCGTCAGCCGAATGAGCGCACCGACGTCCAGGATCAGCACCACGCGTCCGTCGCCCAGGATGGTCGCTCCCGAGATGCCGCGCACGGTCGAGAGCTGCGGACCCACCGATTTGACGACGATCTCCCGGCTTCCCATGACCCCGTCTGCCTGCAGGGCCATACGATGATCGGCTGCGCGCACCAGCAAGACCGGAAAGAGCTTCTGGCCCGGCGGCAGCGCCTCGCCCAGGCCCAGGACGGCCCCCAGGTTCTGCACCTGGTACTCCTCGCCGGCATAGGGATAGTGCGCCGCATGGTCGGAGATGCAGCGCTCCACCTCAGCGCGCGGCACGCGCACGATGCCTTCGATGCTGGTGAGCGGCATCGCGTACACGTCCTCGCCGACACTCACGAGCAGGGCCTGGGTAATGGCGAGGGTGAAGGGCAACCGTATCGTGAAGGTCGCGCCCTCACCGCGGCGCGAGTCGATGTTCAGAGAACCGCCGAGCTGCTTGATCTCGCTGTGCACAACGTCCATACCCACGCCGCGCCCCGAGATCTGGGTGACCTCGCGCGCCGTGCTGAAGCCGGACTCGAGGATGAACTGCATGATGTCGTGGTCGGTGACCTCGGCGGACTCATCGAGGAGGCCGCGCTCCACCGCCTTGGAGCGGATTGCCTCCAGATCCACGCCGACGCCATCGTCGGCCAGACGGATGATCACCTCCGAGCCCTCGCGGGCCAGCGACAGGGTGAGGTTGCCGGTCTCCGGCTTGCCCGCCTGGGCCCTTTGTTCCGGCGCCTCGATGCCGTGAGAGACGGCGTTGCGCAGCATGTGCTCCAGCGGTGCCATCATGCGGTCGAGAACAGTGCGGTCCATCTCACCGTCCGCCCCCACCACGTGCAGCTCGGCGCGCTTACCCAGCTCCTGGCAGGTCTGGCGCACGATACGACGCATGCGCGGCACCATTCCCGTGAAGGGCACCATGCGCGTGCGCATCAGCCCTTCCTGCAGATCGGTATTGACACGCGACTGCTGCAGCAACAGGGTCTCGGACTCGCGCACCAGGTTGTCCATCAACCCCTCGATGCTGGCAATATCCGAGACCGTTTCCATCAATCCGCGGGACAGCTGCTGCATCTGGGAGTAGCGATCCATCTCCAGTGGGTCGAACCCCTCACGGACATCGCCACCTTCCTTCTCATAGCGATAGAGAATCTGGGCCTCGGTCTCGATCTCCAGCTTGCGCAGCTGATCGCGCAACCGGGCAACGGTCTGGTCCAGCTCTTCGAGATTGAACCGGAAGCCGCCGATCTGCTGGTCCAAGCGGGCCCGATAGATGCTCACCTCGCCGGCGTTGTTGACGAGGCTGTCGAGCAGCTCGGCCCGCACCCGCACCATCTCCTGATGCGCCTTGCCGCGGTCCTCCCAGAGCGCCTCGGGCGCCGCCTCGCGAGGCGCAGGCCCGGTCTCGGCCACCGCTTCGCCCTGCGCCGGGAAGGGCACGACGTCGGCGGGCTGTGCCTCCTCGGCGGGCGACTCGACGGCGGCCTCGGGGCCGGCATCCGGCCCGGAGGAGGCGGTGTCTCGGCGGCGCAGGCCGTCGATCTGTTCCACCAGCTCCGGGGCCGGCTCGACGGCACGGTCCTGGCGCAGCCCCTCTAGCATGGCGTACAGCCGATCGAGGCAGCTGTGCACCGCATCGATGATCGCGTCCGAGACCTCGACCCTTGCCTCGACCAGATCGGCAAACAGGGATTCCAATCGGTGGCTCAGATCGCCAATGGCACCCACCCCGGCCATGCGGGCGCTGCCCTTGAGGGTATGCAGCTCGCGCTGCAGGCGCTCCACCAGCTCTCTGTCGTCCGGCGCCTCCTTCCAGCGCTGCAGGGTATCCTCGGTGGCATCGAGGATCTCGGCCCCCTCTTCGAGGAAGACCTCCACCAGCTCGCTGTCGTGCTCGAGGTCCTCGGCCCCAGGCGCCGGCTCCTCCCGGTCGGCATCCGCGGCGGCGGCTTGTGCAGCCTCGGCCGCCTCTGCCCGCTCCTGCTCCAGGGCGTACAGGCCCTGGATCCGATCGACTAGCTCCTTCGGTCCGTGCTCTTCGACCTCCGCCCGATCCAGGTGCTCGAGCATGCGTTCCACGCAGGCAATGCCCTCGACCAACGCCTCCAGTCCTTCCGGCGAAAACGCCTGCTCGTTGTTGGCAAGCGCCTTCGCGTATCTTTCCAGCAGCCCACTGAGCTCGGCGATGGCATCGACCCCCGCCATGCGGGCGCTGCCGTGCAAGGTGTGCAGGGACCGGATCAGGGCATCGGTCACGGTACACGCCCCGCCTCCGTCACAGCCTTCGAGGAATTGATGAATCTCGTCCAGGTGCCCGCGGGACTCCTTGCTGAAGATTTCATAGAGCACAGGGTCCATGATGTGCTCTACCGGGGCCTCGGCCGGCTGCGCGTCAGCCGCCAAGGTCTGCGCCGCAGCGCTCGCATCCTGCGCCTCTTCGATCAGGCGCTGCTCGGGCGACGACGCGGCGCCGTGTTTGGCCTCCTCGACCACGGCAAAGGCGCGGTCCATGAGCGCCTGCACGTCTGCGCTCGGCTCCTCCCCGTCCTTGAGCGCCTCGACCAGCCGGGGCACCACCTCCTGGGACTGCTCCACCAGACCGACCATCTCGTCAGTGACGTCAATGGTGTGATCGAGCACCCGATTGAGCATATTCTCCAGCGACCAGGCATACTCGCCGACGTGTACGGCACCCACCAGACGCCCACTGCCCTTCAGCGTATGGAATGCCCGGCGGATACGGCCCAGGGCCAAGTGGTCGTTGAGGTCGGCCTTCCATGCCGGCAGCGCCTCGCCGACGGCGCCTAGCTCCTCTTCGGCCTCCTCGACGAAGATCCCCAGGATGTCAGCGTCCAGCTCGTCGAGGAGATTGCTCTCGCTCGCCACATCCTGGCCCTGTTGGGGCGCGGGTTCGGCGGGCTCCCGGCTCTGCACCTTTTCCTCGGCCTGGGTCGCGGAGTCCTGGGGCGGCGAGTCGTCCGACCCGCCCAGTGCATGCAGCACGATCTGTTCGTCGGCCTCTTCGACCGAGGCGGCCCCTTCCGCCCCTGCGCGGGCCTGCGCCCCGCCGACTGCCGGGTAGCCCAGTTGGTCGACACTGCGGCGCGCCACCTCGAGGATGTCGTCGGGGCGGGCGCGTCCGTCGCGTACCGCCTCGAGGTAGAACTCGATGCTGGCGATGGCGTCGGCCAGGGTGTCCAGCTCGGCCGATGCCGGCTCACGCCGCTGCTCGCAGAGCTCGCTGCGCAGGTACCGGTTGACCGACTCCAGGAGGCTCGTGCAACGATCCAGACCGACCATGCGCAGGGCCCCGCCCACTTGATCGAACAGCTCGGGAACCCCCTCCAACAGGGAGTGGTCCCAGGGGGCGTCGATGAAGCCGACGATGGACTCCTTGGTCCTGGCCATGGCCCCGTCCACCTCCTTCATCACGGCGGCCTTGACCTGGTCGAGCTCGGCCTGCGGAAGGCGCGCTTGATCCTCGGCCTGGTGGGGCGCCTCCTCGCCTGCCCCTTCGCCACCGGCCTGCTCGTGCTCGTGCCGCGCACGGCGGCTGCGCACCAGCCCATCCAGGGAGGATTCCACGAACAGCAGCGAGCCGGCGATCTCCATCAGCGCACTGTCGGTGGGCTCGGACTCGCCGCCTACGATGCGCCGGATGGCGGCGTCCTGGTCTTGGATGATCTTGCGCGGCATGCCGAGCCCGAGCATGCCCAGGGTATCGGCCACCTTTCGCAGCGTTCCGGTCTGGGCGTGCAGGTCCTCGATTCGGCGCACGTCGCTGCGCAGGAACAGATCCAGGGCATCCTTGACACTGTCCAGATCCTCTCGAATGGCATCGGACACTGAACGCATCATGGCCGCGTTGGGCCCGGTCAGCTGCGCCCGGGCGTCCTCCAGCTCATCGGGGCTGGGTAGGGCACCGCCGAGCTTGAACTTCTGCCGGACGGCGACCACGCGATCACCGCGGCTGTCAGAGCGCGCCACATAGTACAGCAGGTTTTTCAGCAGGTCCGTGTTCGCCCTATCGGCGAGCCCGCCCTCACCCTGGTCGACCAGGCGCTTGATCTCGCGGTCGATTTGGCCGAGCAACAACTTCAGCGAGACATTGGCATCAAGCCCCTCGTCGAGCAGCGCCTCGACCACACCATTGGCGACCCACCACAGGCGGATGACCTCTTCGCGGGTGCTCGCCTGCTCGAGCTCGTGCAGCACCTTAGCGAGCTTCCCCAGGCTGCCTCGGGGGTCGCGCTCGCGATACCACCCCACCAGGCCTACCTGGTATTGGTGGCGCAGCTTCTTGGCGAGCTTGCCCAGCTCGGCCCCTACGACGTCATTGGAATGCTTGCCGACGACGATGGGCTCGGCGGCGGAAATGTCCGGAGCAAACAAGGCGTTCTCGGATAGCAGGTGCTCACCCCGCGCGGCGCGCAGATCGTTGAGCAGGGGCAGCAGGACCAGGGGATCGTCGGCCAATCCGTCCTGCACGCGCTCCAGGTATTCGGGCAGCTGAAGGATCGCGCGCATCAATACCTCGTAGCTGTCCCGCTTTTCCGGAGCCCGATCCTCCAGCAGCGCCTCGGCCAGGTGCTCCATCTCCTCGGCCAGCAGGGCACCGCCGTAAAGCTCCACCATCTGCAGCGTGCCGCTGACCTGGTGGATATAGGTGGAGCAAAACCGCAACTGGGTGGGGTCCTCGGTGTTCTCCACGTGCTCTTCGAGCGCGTGGCGCGCCTGATTCAAGGTCTCGTCGATTTCCTGCTTGACCCAGCTCAGCGTGCTGTAATCGATGCGGTTGCCCATCGCCATTGACCGATCCCTATCGGGCTCCGCTACACCTGCGGTAGGCAAGGGTATGGACGGAGTTCACCTTCTGCATGTTCGGGTGCCTCCAGCCCACCAGCTCACCGGAGCCGAGGATCAGCAGCCCGCCGGGCAACAGATGCTCGACCATGTCGTTCACGATACTTTCGCGCCGGCTGCGTGCGAAGTAGATCAGCAGATTCTGGCAGTAGACAATATCCATCTTGCCGATGCGCTCGCTTGCCGCATCGAGGACATTCATGCGCGCGAAGCAGGTGCGCTTACGCAACCGATCGCAAACACGGTAGCGCTCGGCACTGCAAGCTGTGAAGTATTCCTCCATAAAGTCGGCCGGCAGGTCCTTCATGCGGCGGCGGGTGTACAGCCCTTCGCGCGCGAGACCCAGCGCCGGCTGGCTGATATCCGTTCCCGTAACGCCAAAGTATCCGGTCGTCTCGCGCTCGCGCAGCGCACGATCGATGACCATCGCCAGGGTATAGGTCTCCTCGCCGGTCGAGCAGCCGGCGCTCCAAGCGTGAATCGATTTGCACTTGCCCTGTGCCTCGGGTTCCTTCGCCAAGGCATAGCCCCGGACGAGCTCCATGGAGGCAGGGTGGCGAAAGAAGCGGGTCTCGTGCACCGTGAGCCGATCCACCAGCGTGGACCATTCCACGAGATCGCCTCGGCCCCGGGTTAGCTTTTCGAAGTACTCTTGATAGGACGAGCACCCGATCTCGCGCATGCGCAGCCCCAAACTGGTTACCAGAAAGGATTTGCGCTCCGCAGGCAGCACGATGCCGGTGCGCTCCTCCAACAGCCGCGTCCAGCGGCGGAACTGGTCGTCGTCCATGTCTGGCAGCGCCTCGGCGGCAGGCCTCTCCGTCTCCTGCACTTGTTGCGGCACGGGTCTCACCGGGTGGCCCCTGGCTAGTCGGGAAGCTTGAAGTCCGATACCGACTTGCGCAGATCATTGGCGAGCTCTGCGAGATTGCCGATCGAGGCCGCAGTCTCGTTCGTGCCGGCTGAGGTCTGGGTGGTGATCTCTTGGATGACGTTCATGGTATCGGAGATGTTGCCCGCGGCGTTGGACTGCTGGGTCGCATTCTGCGAGATGGCCTGCACCAGCTCCGCCAGGCGGCTCGACACGCCCTCGATCTCCTCCAGGGCCTCGCCGGCATCTTCGGACAACTGCGCTCCCTTCACCACCCCCGCGGTGCTCTGCTCCATCGATATGACCGCCTCATTGGTGTCGGTCTGAATGGTCTTGACCAGCGCCTCGATCTGCTTGGTGGCGTTACCGGAGCGCTCAGCGAGGCGCTGCACCTCGTCGGCCACAACCGCAAACCCGCGTCCGGCCTCGCCTGCCATGGCGGCCTGGATGGCGGCATTGAGCGCAAGGATGTTGGTCTGGTCGGCGATGTCATTGATCAGCTCCACGATATCACCGATCTCCTGCGAGCTCTCGCCCAGGCGCTTGATGCGCTTGGAAGTCTCCTGGATCTGCTCGCGGATCGTGTCCATGGCCTGGATGGAGCGGCGCACGGTATCGGCACCCTTGTGGGCCACGTCCACCGAGTGCTGTGCCACCTGGGTGGATTCCGCGGCGTTGTCGGACACCTCCTCGATGGATATCGCCATCTCGTTGACGGCCGAGCTCGCGGCAGTGATCTGCTGCGCCTGGTGGTCACTGGCCTCGGCCAGATGCATGGCGGTGGCTTGGGTCTGCTGTGCCCCCGACGCAACCTGTACCGAGGTCTCGTTGATGGTGGTCACAAGCTTGCGCAGCTCGGCGATCGCGCTGTTGAAGGCGTCGGCGATGGCCCCGGTGAAATCCTCGGTGACCACCGCCTCGGCCGTGAGGTCGCCCTCGCTGAGGCCCTGAATCTCGTCCAGCAGCCGAAGGATGGCCTCCTGGTGGCGCCGGTTCTGCTCCTCGGCGGCCGCCGTGCGCTGGTCGGCGTCGCGCTTCAGGCTGATACCCAGCAGGATCAGCAGCGACAGCGATAGCAGGCCGAAGATCAGGGCCAGCACGTTGCCGGCGGTGTGCTCGCCGGCCTCGGTATAGGCACTCACCAGGGCATTGGTGTTGAGCCCCAGTTTGTCACTGGTGCGGGTGACCTTGCCTACGGCGTCCTGCACCTCGAACAGCTCGGGCGACTTCTCCAGGATCGCCCCGACCTTGTCGCTGACGCCGGCAAAGTGCTTGGACACTTCCTCGAGCTTCGCGCGGCCCTCGGGGTCGTTCACCCGGCGGATGCCCATGCTCTCATCGCCGTTCAGCATGCCGGACAGCACGTTGCCGAAAATCGTGATGTCGCGCCCGAATCGGTCGGCGGCGGTCACAGAGCCCTGGCCGCCCACCAGCACCTTGTTCACGTTGTTGGCGATGCGTTGCGCCAGCATGAGCTGGACGCTGGCGCGATAGACCTGCAACTGCGGCGCCTTGCGCTCGACCAGGATGCTGACCACCTCGTCCGAATCGGCCAAAAGCTGCGGGATCAGCTCATTGATCGACTGCGCGTTCTCGCGTACGGACAGGATGGGGTCTCTTGCGTTCAAAATGGTATTGACGCTGGCCTTGAGCTCCGACCAGGTCGAGCCCATTTCCGTTAGCTGGGCCTTGGCGCTCGACTCGCTCGTTGGAGGCAGCCCGCTCTCGGTATTGCCGTTGTTCAGCACGTCAACGCGATACTGGAATTCGTCGCGGTATACACGCAGCTGCTCGAACGCGTCGCGGTTTCCGTTGGCCGCCTCGAGGGCGTAGGTGGCAATTCGCTGCGACAGCACCCGTTCCTCGCCGGCCAGGGTGATGTACTCCTGGTCGTACTGGTTCTGGATGGTCACATAGCCGAAGGTCGCGAACATCAGCACGATCGACACCACCAGCATTACGATCATGCTGAGGAATTTGCGGTCGCCCCCCAGCTTCTTGAAAGTCTGTGCTCTCGGCTTTTTCATAGCTCCTGTCTCCTGACGTGGGCCGGCCCTCCGCCCGCGCTCCGTTTCGATGTCGCCGGGGTGCTGCCCCGATATCGATCTGGATGCATTGCTCGAAGCCGCGCTACACGGCTACCTGCAGGAACAGCGGGCTTTCCGCCAGCCTACGCACGCTGAATACCGGCCATGACTCATCCCCTGATATGTATCCCCGATCCAGGTAGGGCCTCACCGCCGGATCCGCTTCGGGGATGTCTGCTGCCTTGTCATCCTCTTCAAAGTGCCGCAGCGCCAGCACCTCGTCCACCAGCAGCCCCGCGTACACCCCCCGGCGGTTGATCACCAGCACCCGGCTGCGCTTGGTGATGCCGGTGCGGCGCCCGTGCAGGTAGCCGTCGAGGTCCATGATAGGTAGCAGATTTCCCCGTACATTGGCGATGCCCAGCACCCAAGATTTCGCGCCCGGGACCCGCGTCAAAACCGGAAGGGCAAGGATCTCGGTGACCTCCCCCAGGGCGGCCACGACGCGCAGGTCGCCAACGCGAAACCCGATGCCGCTCCACTGATCACGCACGTCCTCCTGCTTTGGCAGCGGGGCCGCACGCCGGCGACTGCGCCGCTCGACCTCGCGCAGCAACTCGACCGGACTGTCATCGGATCCACGCGACATGTCCCGCGACCCGGGATCAGGCCCCCAAAACGGCGTTGATCTTGCCCACCAAGTCGGCTTCGACAGCAGGTTTGGTGATGTAGTCCGCCGCACCCTGGCGCATGCCCCAGACCCGATCGGTCTCCTGGTCCTTCGTGGTGACAATGATCACTGGAATGGCCGACGTGGCCTCGTCCTTGGTCAATTGACGGGTTGCCTGAAAGCCGTTCAGCCCGGGCATCACGATGTCCATCAAGATCACATCGGGCTTCTCTTTCTTCGCCGTCTCGATACCTTCCTCGCCACTCGTGGCCGCGAGGGTCTCGAATCCGTTCTTTTCCAGCATCGTCTTGAGAACGTGGATTTCGGTCGGCGAATCGTCCACTATCAATACGCGCGCCATCTTCTCGCCCCCCTTCTTTCCAGCCCTAGCAATATTTCCATATCAATCCCAGTTCAGCGACCGGGGCGGTGCAGCCTTTAGCGAGATACCGGTAGATTGCGTCAGGCGCCTGGCATCGAGCAACGCCCACCCCCGCTGCAGCCGCCGGGAGCCAGGGGCCCCCGGCGGCCTGTCAATCGACCTTCCTGGCGTGCCGTCTAATGGCGTCAAGGAGCTCTTCTTTTGTAAAGGGTTTGGTCAGGTATTGTTCCGAGCCGACGATGCGCCCGCGGGCCCTGTCGAAGAGACCGTCCTTGCTGGAGAGCATGATCACCGGCGTGTTCTTGAAAACCTGATTGTGCTTGATCAGGGCGCAGGTCTGATACCCGTCCAGCCGCGGCATCATGATGTCGACGAAGATGATGTCGGGGGAGTGGTCGGTGATCTTGGACAGCGCCTCGAAACCGTCGGTCGCCGTGATCACCTCACATCCCTCTTTTCTGAGCAGGGTCTCGGCGGTGCGGCGGATCGTCTTGCTGTCGTCCACGACCATGACCTTGAGACCGGCCAGGTCATGCTCGGCTTGCTCGCTGGCCACGGCGCCCCCCGGCTCATCGTGCCCGCACGCGGGCCCGTCACTTGCGCGCATGATACCGTCCTAACCAAAGATTCTGTAATATTCTAGCCGTTTAACACAACAATTGAATATATTCCAATAAGTGCCTGCCAGGACTGCCGATTTTTGCCCTCCGCTCCCCGGCCGCCCGGAGACCGCCCGTACTGTCCGTATCGGCCCGGTCTTGAGATATCTTGAGCGGCGGGGCTCCCGCCAGGGGTCTGATATCCTACCAACAACCGAGCGAGCACCTGGAGCCACATGATCAAACTGGGCGTGGTCATGGACCCGATCGGGTCGATCAAGATCGCCAAGGACAGCACCTTCGCCATGCTGCTGGAAGCCCAGCGCCGGGGCTGGTCGCTGGATTATATGGAGCTGGGCGACCTGTCCCTGCGCGACGGCCGCGCGTGGGGGCGCATGCGCCCGCTGCGGGTGCGCGACGACCCCGGCGGCTGGTTCGAGCTCGGCGGTGAGCGCGAGTGCCCCCTGGGGGAACTGGATTTGATCTTGATGCGCAAGGATCCGCCCTTCGACACGGAATATGTGTACGCCACATACCTGTTAGAGCGCGCCGAGCTCGACGGCGCCCTGGTGCTCAATCGCCCGGCCAGCCTGCGCAACGCCAACGAGAAACTGTTTACGGCCTGGTTTGCGGACCTGTGCCCCCCCACCCTGGTCACGCGGGACCACCGGCAGGTGCTGCGCTTTCTGGAAGAACAGGAAGACGTCATCCTCAAGCCCCTGGGCACCATGGGAGGAGCCTCGGTGTTTCGGGTGCGCGCCGGGGACCCGAATACCAACGTTATTATCGAGACCCTCACCAGCCGCGGCGACCGCTTCGCCATGGCCCAGCGCTTTCTGCCGCAGATCCGCCACGGCGACAAGCGCATCCTGCTGATCGACGGCGAGCCCGTCCCGTATGCCCTGGCGCGGATCCCGCCCCCGGGCGACATCCGGGGCAATCTGGCCGTGGGCGGACGCGGCGAGGGCGTCGCGCTCTCGGCCCGCGACCGCGACATCTGCGCGCGCGTCGGCCCCCGCATGCGCGACATGGGGCTGGTGTTCGTGGGCCTGGATGTGATCGGCGACTTTCTCACCGAGATCAATGTCACGAGCCCTACCTGCATCCGCGAGCTGGATGCCCTCTATGAGCTGAGTATCGCCGCCGAGCTGTTGGACGCCATCGAGGCGAAGCTGCAATGAGCGGCATGGCCGGCGCGCGGTCCGTGGCAGCGCTGGGGCTGGCAACGGCCCTCGCCGCGAGCTGCGCGCCGCAGCAGCGTGTGCACAGCGGCCGGTTTCTGGCCTTCGGCACCCTGGTGGAGGTCACCATCTGGGGCACGGACGAGCGGCGGGCGCACCAGGCCATCCACGCCGTGGAACAGGAGTTCCGTTTTATGCACCGGACCTGGCACGCCTGGCGTCCCGGGGCCCTCGGCCGGGTGAACGCACTGCTGGCCACGACCGAGTGGTTCTCCGTGCCACCGTCCGTGCGCCCGCTCATCGTGCGCGGCACCGAGCTGGCCGAGACCAGCCGCGGCCTGTTCAATCCCGCCATCGGAAAGCTGGTGGAGCTGTGGGGATTTCACCAGGATGAGCGCCCCGCCGAACCCCCGCCGGAGCCCGGGCAGATCGCCGAGCTGGTCGAGCAGGCCCCGCGCATGACCGACCTGGAGCTGGAAGGCATCCGGCTACGCAGCCGCAACTCGGCGGTGCAGCTGGACTTCGGCGCCTTCGCCAAGGGCTACGGCGTCGACCGGGCCATCGAGCTGCTGCGCCAGCGCGGCATCGACAACGCCGTAATCAACGCGGGCGGTGACCTGCGCGCCATCGGCCGCCACGGTGAGCGCCCTTGGCGGATCGGCATACGCGACCCGCGGGGTCCCGGCATCCTGGCATCCCTGGAGATCGAAGGCGACGAGAGCGTATTCACCTCCGGCGACTACGAACGCTATTTCGACTTCGAGGGCGTCCGGTACCACCATATCCTCGATCCGCGCACCGGCCGGCCCGCTCGCGGCGTCACCTCGGTGACAGTGATCCACAACCAGGGCGCGGCGGCCGACGCCGCCGCCACAGCCCTGTTCGTGGCCGGCGTGGGACAGTGGCGCGACATCGCCCGCTCTATGGGGATCAAGTTTGTTATGCTGGTGGATGCCTCGGGCCACGTGCACATGAATCCGGCCATGGCCGAGCGCATTCGTTTCGAGGGCGAGGAGACGCCGCCCGTGACCGTGACCGTGACCGACCCGTTGTGACCCGCGCCGACTGGATACTTCTGGCCGTCGTGGCCGTGCTGCTGCCCGGGCTCTATGCGGCGTTGTGGCAGGGCACCGGCGTGGCAGACTCGATTAGCGTACGCAGCGCCGACGGCGAGCCGGTCAGCGCGTCCCTGGCCCGCGACCAGGACATCACGATCCAGGGGCGGCTGGGGGCCAGCACGATCGAGATCCGCAACGGGCGCGCCCGCTTCCGCGACTCGCCCTGCACCGCCAAGGTCTGCATCAACACCGGCTGGCTGCAGCACAGCGGCGAGGTGGCGGCCTGCCTGCCCAACGGCGTGAGCGTGCAGCTCACCGGCGGCGTGCGGCGCTTCGACGCTATCAATTTTTGAGCCCGCTCGGGGACAATGCGCGGCCAGTCTCGGGCATTGCCCCCTCGCCAAGCACGCAGAAAATTTGCACTTTATTTGGCTCGCCGCCAGAACGCACGGGTGCAGGGGAGGAAGACATGTTCTCTCGCAAAGGCGCGGAGCACGCCAAGCAAGACCCGATGATCACAATGAAAACAGTTGATTCCTTGGCGTCTTGGCGAGCGGATGGTTCAGTGCCCCTCGACGGTTCCTCCGGTAAGGGCCGGTGAAGACGCTGACGGCAACCCGCGAGGATCACCTGGTGGCCTGGCTCGCGGCCCTGGCAATCGCCATCCACGTGGCCGAGGCGGCCCTGCCGAGCCCTTTGCCGGGGGTCAAACCGGGGCTGGCCAACGTCGTCACCATCGCGGTGCTGGTGTGCTTTGGCTGGCGGCTGGCCGCCTGGGTCAGCATGCTGCGGATCCTGGCGGGCTCTCTGCTGATCGGCACATTCCTGTCACCAACCTTCCTGCTGAGCTTCGCCGGGGCGGTGGCGTCGGTGGCCGTGCTCGGGGTTGCGGTGCACCTGCCGGGACGTGGCTTCGGGCCCGTGGGGTACAGTGTGTTGGCGGGCATGGCCCACATGGGGGGGCAGTTCACGCTGGCCTACTGGCTGCTCATCCCCCACCCCGGGTTGCTCGCGCTGCTCCCCGTACTGATGACCGCGTCCGTGTTCTTCGGGGTCGTAAACGGTATAATTGTGCGCATCTTGGTGCGCGGGCGCTGACACTGCAGCCCCGTCGGACGCAGCCCGAGCCGACCCGACGATGACCATGAGCACCGCCACCGCCGGACCCACGATCACCGCCAACGACCGCCTGGGGCTGACCCTTTTCCTGGCGCTGGCGCTCCACGCGCTCATCATCCTGGGCGTCGGCTTCGAGTTCGAGGACCCGGCCAAGCGACAAAGCCTACACACCCTGGACGTGACCCTGGTCGACAGCCGCAGTGAGGAGGCGCCCGAGCAACCCGACTACCTGGCGCAGGAGAACCAGCAGGGGGCGGGCGACACGCAAGAGCGGGTGCGCCCCACGCGCTCGGAGTCGATCCCCAGCCCCGCCGAGATGCCGGGCCCTTCGCCCAGCACCAACCCGCCGGCCAGCCCCCGGCCGCCCCAAAAGGAGCCGCCACGGGTGATCACGCGCGCGCCCAGCGACGAGCAGGTCCGACCTGCACCCGAGCAGCAGCGGCTTGTCGAGCAAGAGCGCGCTGATGCGGCCCAGCTCATCCGGCTGGGCAAGGAAATCGCCCGCCTGGAGGCGCGCATCGACGCCACCCAGCATGCCTACTCCCAACGCCCCAAGCCGAGGTTCCTCAACGCCAACACCCGCAGGGTCGGGGACGCCGCTTATCTGAACGCCTGGACCCAGAAGGTGGAGCGCATCGGCAACCTCAACTATCCGGATGAGGCACGCCAGCGCGGCCTCTCGGGCAGCCTGATCATGGAGGTCACGCTGCGCCCGGACGGGAGCCTGGCCAGGATCCGCGTGCTCGAGCCCTCGGACCATCCGGTCCTGGACGAGGCCGCGGCCCGCATCGTGCGCCTGGCCGCCCCGTTCGCCAAGGTCCCGCCCAGCGTGCTGGGCGATCACAACGAGCTGCGCATCACGCGCACCTGGGTGTTCACCAGTCGCAACGAGCTGATCAGCCGCTGATCTTGATCCCTCTCCGAAAGCGCCCGATACTATTCGCCATGGCCGTTTCGACCTCCCTCACGAACCATTTCCTCATCGCCATGCCCCAGCTGGCGGACCCGAACTTCTTTCATACCGTGACCTACATCTGCGAGCACAACCGGGATGGAGCGATGGGGATCGTCATCAACCGGCCGCTGGAGCTCACCCTGGGCGAGGTGCTCGATCACATGGGCATCGACGCCGAGCACCGGGATGCGATAGGGCAGACGGTCTACATGGGCGGCCCCGTGCAGCAGGAGCGAGGCTTCGTCCTGCATCGACCCGCCTCGCACTGGGATGCCACTTTGGCCATTGCCGATGACATCGGCGTGACGACCTCCCGGGACATCCTCTCGGCCATTGCCCGGGGCGAAGGTCCGAACAACGCCCTGGTGGCCCTGGGATATGCCGGCTGGGGCGCCGGACAGTTGGAGGGGGAAATCGCCGAAAACGCCTGGCTCAGCGGGCCCGCCGACGAGCACATCCTTTTCGAGACCCCGGACGAGCAGCGCTGGGAGGCCGCCGCGGCGCTCCTCGGCGTGGACCTGAATCTCCTGTCGGGCGACGCCGGCCACGCGTGAGCCGGACCGCAGATCCTCCGGCGGCCACGCGACCCCCTTGGCGGACCCCCCTCATGAACACCGATCACAGAGGCGAGCGCACGGTGCTGGGCTTCGACTACGGGCGGCGGCGCATCGGGGTGGCGGTCGGCCAGGAGATCACGGGCACGGCCACGGAGCTGGCCTCGGTTCCCGCGCGCGAAGGCGTACCCGACTGGCCGGCCCTGGCGCGGCTGGTGCGGCGCTGGGCCCCGGATGCACTGGTGGTCGGCGTGCCGTATCATATGGACGGTCGCGGTCATGAGCTGACCGGGCAGGCACGGCGCTTCGCCCGCCAATTGCAGGACCGCTTTCAACTGCCCGTCCACGAGATGGACGAGCGCCTGAGCTCGCACGAGGCCGAGGCCATTGCCGCCGAGCGCCGCGCCGCGGGGCACCCGCGCCGCACCCGCAAGGGTGATATCGATCGATTGGCCGCACGCATCATTGTGGAGGACTGGCTTCGGCTCCAGGAGAGGCGCGGTGAGTGAAACCAAACCGGTGGACGGACTGATCGGCTCCATGGCGGAGGAGCTCAAGGCATTGCTCGAGCAACGCCGGATACGCGTTCCGCTGATGGTGGGCATCCATACCGGCGGGGTGTGGGTCGCCGAGAGGCTGCATGCCTTGCTGGGATTGACCCATGATCTCGGCATCCTGGACATCTCGTTCTATCGCGACGACTTCAGCCGCATCGGCATGAATCCTCAGGTCAAGCCTTCGAAGCTGCCCTACAGCGTGGACGATCAGCACATCGTGCTGGTGGACGATGTCCTGTACACCGGGCGTACCGTGCGCGCCGCCATGAACGAGATCTTCGACTACGGGCGACCCGCCTCCATCGTGCTGGCGGTGCTCGTGGACCGCGGCGGGCGGGAGCTCCCCATCGAGGCGAGCGTGGTCGGACGACACCTGGCGCTGGCCGCGGGACAGCACGTCAAGCTCACCGGCCCCGATCCGCTCACGCTCGTCATCCAGGACACCAAACGATGATGCGAGGCGCGATGCGACCCGCAGCGGCGTTTGACACACCGGATTGGCTTTCTCCCGCCGCCCCGGTGGAAGGGGACCGTGCCATCGCGATCGGCTGCGGCATCGGCGCTCGTCCAGGGGGAGGACCATGAACCTGCAGGTGGATGCCCGGGGCCGACTGCGACATTTCCTCGCCATCGAAGGGCTGAATCAAGACATCCTCGTGGAAATTTTGGATGCCGCCGAATCCTTCGCCGGCGTCCCGGAGCAGACCGTAAAGAAGGTCCCGCTGCTCCGAGGCAAGACTATCGTAAACCTGTTCTTTGAGGCCAGCACACGCACCCGCACCACCTTCGAGCTCGCCGCCAAACGCCTGTCGGCCGACGTGCTCAACATCAATATCGATGCCTCCAGCACGGTCAAGGGCGAGACCCTGCTCGACACCCTGCGCAACCTGGAGGCCATGCACTGCGACATGTTCGTGGTGCGCCACGCCGACAGCGGTGCCGCCCACTTCATCGCCAGCCACGTGCAGCCTCACATCAGCGTGATCAACGCCGGCGACGGCCGGCACGCCCACCCCACCCAGGCGATGCTGGACATGTTCACCATCCGCCGGTACAAGGGCGGGTTCGCCGACCTGTGCGTGGCCATCGTCGGCGACATCCTACATTCTCGCGTGGCGCGCTCCCAGATCCGCGCACTCAATACCTTGGGGGCCGCGGAGGTGCGCGTGGTGGCACCGCGCACGCTGCTGCCCTCCGACGTGGAATCGCTGGGTGTTCGGGTATTCACCGATCTGCATCGGGGCATCGAGGGCGCCGACGTCATCATGATGCTGCGCCTGCAGAGCGAGCGCATGCAGGGTGCGCTGCTGCCCAGCGCACACGAGTATTTTCAACGCTACGGGCTGACCGAGGGCAAGCTGGCGTACGCCAAGGACGACGCCATCGTCATGCACCCGGGGCCGATCAACCGCGGGGTGGAGATGGACTCCCAGGTGGCCGACGGCCCGCGCTCGCTGATCCTGCAGCAGGTCTCTCACGGCATCGCCGTGCGCATGGCGGTCATGTCCATGGCCATGCAGCATCGCCACCCCGGCGGTGGGGAGGGCCGGTGATGCGCCTGGTGATCCGCAACGGACGCGTTGTGGACCCGGCCAACGGCATCGACGGGGCGCAGGACGTGTACATCGCCGAGGGGCGCATCGCCTCCCTCGGCATGCCCCCGGAGGGCTTCGCGGCCGACCGTGAGATCGACGCTCGCGGCCGGGTCGTCTGCCCGGGCCTGGTCGACCTGTGCGCGCGACTGCGCGAGCCGGGACTGGAGCACAAGGCCACGATCGCCTCGGAGACCGCGGCCGCGGCCAGCGCCGGTATCACCACCCTGTGCTGCCCGCCCGACACCGACCCGGTCATCGACACCCCCGCCGTGGTCCAGCTCGTGCGCCAGCGCGCCGAGCATGCCGCCCGCGCCCGTGTGGCCATCGTCGGCGGGCTCACCCAGGGCCTGCGCGGAGAGGCGATCAGCGAGATGGGGGCCCTGCGCGACGCCGGCTGCGTCGGCGTCGCCAGCGTCCATCCCATCGCCAATTCGCAGTTCATGCGCCGCGCCATGGAGTATGCGGCGACCTACGACCTCACAGTGTTTCTCACCCCCATCGACCCTTGGCTGCACAACGGCGGCTGTGTCCATGAGGGGGCGGTGGCCACCCGCCTGGGCCTGCAGGGAATCCCGGCGGCCGCCGAGACCGCGGCCGTGGCCCGCGATCTGGCCCTGGTGATGGAAACCGGCGTACGCGCCCACTTTTGCCGCCTGTCCACCGCCGATGCCGTACGCATGGTGGCCCGGGCGCGCTTCGACGGACTGCCCGTCAGCGCCGATGTAGCCGCCTATCACCTACACTTGACGGAAGAAGATCTGGGCTTCTTTGACACCCAGTGCCACGTGCTGCCGCCGCTGCGCACCGCCCGCGATCGCGACGGGCTGCGCGAAGGCGTGGCCCGCGGCGAGGTGCAGGCCGTCTGCTCGGACCACCAGCCCCACGAGCCGGACGCCAAACAGGCTCCGTTCTGCGCCACCGAGCCCGGCGTCTCGGGCGTGGAGACCCTGCTCCCCCTCGCCCTGGAGCTGGTGCACGGAGAAGCGCTCACGCTGCCCGACGCCCTGGCCCGGCTGACCCGGGGGCCGGCGCAGATCCTGCGTATCGACGCGGGGACCCTGTCGCCCGGCCGGGCTGCCGACGTATGCATATTCGACCCGGAGACGCTGTGGAGGCTGGAGGCGGAAGACATGGCCAGTCAAGGGCGCAACTCGCCGTTCCTGGGCCGGGAGCTGCGAGGCCGGGTCACCCACACGCTGCTGGAGGGCCGCGTGGTATTCGCGAGCGAGCCGCAGTGAGCCCCGCCCTACGGCGTCCCGCCGCGGTGCGCGGCCCGCGCAACGGACTGGTCGCCCGCCGATGACCCGCGCACCCCGTGACACCATATTCGTCGAGCAGGCCGAGGTGCTCACCCACCAAGGGCTCCCGGGAGAGCAGTATGCGCTGCGCCTGCAGGCGCCCCGTTGCGCCGCCCGGGCGCAGCCGGGCTCGTTCGTTCACCTGACCTGCGACCCGTCGCTGCCCATGCGCCGCCCGCTGTCGATCATGCGCGCCAGCGTCGAGCACGGATGGATCGAGCTGCTCTACAAGATGGTCGGGCGCGGCACGGCCCTTCTGGCACGCCGCCGACCCGGCGAGCTGCTGAGCGTCCTGGGCCCCATCGGCCGGCCCTTCGAGCCCCATATGGAGCGCCCGCGCGCCCTGCTGGTCGGGGGCGGCGTGGGGATCCCGCCCATGGTGTTCCTGGCCGAGCGGCTGCTGGCAGTGCGCGGGGCGTACGAGCCCTTGGTGCTGATGGGCTCGGAGGTGCCGTTTCCCTTCCGGGCGCGGCCCTCCCAGATTCTGGTTCCGGGACTGCCGGAGGGGGTCATCGCCACCATGCCATTGCTGGACGATTGGGGCGTGGCCTGCCGGCTCGCCAGCCAGCAAGGGTTCCCCGGCTGCCACGAGGGCTACGTCACCGACCTCGTGCGCCTTTGGCTGGATCGGCTGGAGGAGGGTGCGCGCCGGGAGGTGGAGATCTTCGCCTGCGGACCCCACCCCATGTTGGAGGCGATCGCGCGGCTCGCCCGCGAGCGGGGCCTGCCGTGTCAGGTGTCGCTTGAGGAGTTCATGGCCTGCGGGGTGGGCGGCTGTGCAGGCTGTGCGGTGGAGGTGCAGACCGCGGGCGGGCCCGCCATGAGACGGGTGTGCGTGGACGGGCCGGTCTTCGACGCGTATAGCGTAGCGCAGTTTACAGTGGACAGTGAACAGTAGACAGGAGCTGCGCTCGCTCTCCCGTCTATTGTCTACTGTTTACTGATCACTGATAGTTCAGACCGAGCCGTCATCGAGCAGCGATACGCCGTCCATGGCGGCGGCGAACTGCTCCGGATTTCCCTTGCACAGCTTGATCATGAGGCGGACCTCGTTGGCCGAGTCGGCGTGGGCGATGGCGTCCTCGTAGGTGATCTCCCCGGCGCTGTAGAGCTCGTGGAGTGCCTGGTCGAAGGTCCTCATCCCGTGCTGGCCGGACTTCTTCATCAGCTCCTTGAGCTTGTGCACCTCGCCCTTGCGGATAAGGTCGGCGGCGAGGGGCGTATTGACCAGAATCTCCACGGCAACACGCCGGCCCTTGCCGTCGGCACGGGGAACCAGCTGCTGGGCGACCACAGCCTTGAGGTTCAACGACAGGTCCATCAGCAGCTGGCTGCGCCGGTCTTCCGGGAAGAAGTTGATGATGCGGTCCAGGGCCTGGTTCGCGTTATTGGCGTGCAGGGTGGCCAGACACAGGTGTCCCGTTTCCGAAAAGGCAATGGCATAGTCCATCGTCTCGCGGGACCGCACCTCGCCGATCAGTATCACGTCGGGAGCCTGGCGCAGGGTATTGCGCAACGCGATCTCGAAGCTGTCGGTGTCGATGCCGACCTCGCGCTGGGTGATGATACACCCGGCATGTTGGTGCACGAACTCGATGGGGTCCTCGACCGTAACGATGTGCCCGGTGCTGTTGTGATTGCGATAGCCGATCATGGCCGCCAGGGACGTGGACTTGCCCGTACCGGTTGCGCCCACGAAGATGACCATGCCACGCCTGATCATGGCGAGGTTCTTGACGATCGGAGGGAGGCGCAGGCCGTCGATCTTGGGTATATCGGTCTCGATTCGCCGCAGCACCATTCCTGCGAAGTTGCGCTGAATGAAGGCGCTCACCCGGAAGCGACCGATTCCGGTCGCGCTGATGGCAAAATTGCTCTCTTGAGTGCGCTCGAAGTCTCGTCTTTGCTTGTCGTTCATCACGCTGTAGACGACATCGCGCGCCTGGTCGGGCGTCAGCATATTTTTGCTGACCGGCGTGATCGTACCGTCGATCTTCATGGACGGGGGGACACCGGCGGTAATGAACAGATCCGAGGCCCTCTTGCTGACCATCAGCTGGAGCAGTGAATTGAATTCCATATCGCTCACCTTGTGTTGTTTGTTCCAGGCGCGCTCAGCCGAAGATGTCCTTGTTTACCGCCTTGACCATGGCGTCCTGCTTGCTGACCAGGCCCTTGGCCACGAGCTGCTTGAGATGCTGATCGAGCGTCTGCATGCCTCGCTCCTGGCCGGTCTGAATCGCCGAATACATCTG
>JABAHQ010001805.1_pt1 | contig 50394 bp, 47 predicted proteins | sample 7062091 | NCBI WGS metagenome assembly JABAHQ01 (sample SAMN14534359, study PRJNA622989) | marine sediment metagenome | biome: marine biome [ENVO:00000428]; feature: marine pelagic biome [ENVO:01000023]; material: deep marine sediment [ENVO:00002113] | place: India: Gulf of Kutch | collected... | reverse complement strand
GGCACCGCCTCGTACGATAAATCAATCCGAATTCCACCCGCCGACAAACCCATCCCCCCGGTGGCGTAGGCGGAACCTCCCGAAGGTCGGGCGACGCCCCCCCGGAGGACCGCAAGGCCGCGGAACCCGACTTGCACACCTACCCCGAGCTCCGTCCAATCGAGGGAGGTGCCGCTCTCCACATCTCCGGCAAGCGCCACATCGACGGGGCCGACAGGCAGCGCCCCCACGTAAACCCCCGCCCTTACCGCCTGGCCGATGCCGGTCGCGAACTCCTCGCCGCCTGGTACTGTCCACCGGACTTTCGTACCCAGTCGGCGCACAACTCCACCAATGGCAACGCGGCGGTGAGGCCGCACAAGCAACCCGAGGTCGAAAAACATCGCCTGTCCACGAGTCGCGATCACACGGCTCCGTACTGTGTTGGCACGTAGCCCGATGACCAGAACGGTGTCGAACACGGCACGGGCCAGAATCAGACTCACCAAGTCGTCGCTCACTTGGAGCCCCGAGTCATCAAGGCCCGGATCCTCGATCAAATCCCTCACCCCCTTGTGCCGAACCTCGAGGGCATAGCGCATTCCAAAAGGACCAGTCAGGGCGACCAACCCCGCCAGTCCCTCCTGATCGACGCTCCTTGTCTCGAACATCGAGGCCTCGAGCGCGATCCCGCCGCTGGTTCCAATCACCGAGGGGTTTACCATTGCCGCCGCTGGTTCGGTCCAGCGCGCCGCACCTGCAGAGCCCGTGGCGGCAATGGAAGGGGACGCTGGGAAATCGAGCGCGGTTGGAATCTGGGCCGGGGCGGCGTTAGCCACAACAAACCCGCCGAACAACAGGGCCAGCCCGCAATGCAGTATCCTGCTGAGCACATGCCGCCAGCTAAGGAAGCGAGACAGCTTGCTCGATGGGTCTTCTTCAACCATTTCGCTCGAATCCGTCGAGAGGGCTATCGCGGTTATCTGAGTCCTCGAGCGCGGTTGAGCCCTCGGCCCGGCCGGCGGCCGCCACCTTCGCACTCGCACAGCCCCGGTTTCTCGGATGGCATGTCAGGCGCATTTCCCGTTCGTGGGCGAAAGCCAAACGGCCTGTTTACTTGGAACTGGCTCCGCTACGCGTCGGAAACGCTTCCACGATTCTTCAATCTGTTCCGACTTCCTCCACCGGAACACCATCAAAACATCCGACTCGAAGGGAGATCCTGACGGATGGGCGTTCGAGCTTGCCGACTTACTTCGACCGCGGTACCAAACAGCGCAACACAATCTCGCTCAGCTCCATCCTCCTCAATTCGCCGAACGTATGTCCTGCTAGCTGCCTGGCACGTTTTCCCAAGTGGTCACCTGACGAGTAGTTGAAGAGCCTGGCGAGATCGTTCCGAGTAAGCCGCCGCGTGGAGCGGCTGGCGTACTCCAAGACCTGCAGAAGTCGGAGAATGTCAAGCACGAGTTTGGGGGACGGCAGTTGCAACTCGAGGAATTGCTCGTTCAAACGCTGTGGCGCTGAAACGCCCACTCTCCGCGCCCAGCTGGCGACCGTCGTTTCGCCAGGGATCATGTATGCGGCGGACGTGAGGATGTCGATCAGCCGTCGATGGCTCGCGCCCAAGGTTGTCGCCAGCAGCGGCACGAGTCTCGCCGCGCTAGCGATTATCCTGGTGAGGGCCGAACTCACCTCCGCCCAGTACGTGTCCGGTCGTGTTGGTTGCAGGAATTGCCGATAGCCGATTTCTCGCAAACAGTTCTCACAATCCCACGCGCCCGGACTCGGGTCCAGGGAGACCAGGCATATCGGCTGCCAAGCCCATTTGGCCCATGTGCTCAGCACATCGTGCGGGCAATGCATGGCGTCTACATGGAGAAGCAGAGCATCGCGGGGGCTAGATAGCCTCGATGCGTCGGGCCACGCCCCGACCTCGGCAACCCCACCCAAGTCCTGAACTATCTCGGCCGACCGGGACGCCCACGCTTCATCGTCCGTGATCGCAACCACGGCAGGCCGGGCGACACGGGGCGGGAAGTCAGCCCAAGCGCCCGGAAACTCCTCTCCGGTAGGAGTTTGGCCGGTCATCGTTCTTGCCAAGAACATGCTACTGTCTGGCTGTTTTGTGACGGGCGGTGCCTAGCAGATCCAAGATAAGCAAAGAAAGGGGGGGGGATGCAAGTTCTATTACAGACTTGAGGAAAGCTACGGCACCGTTGACGACTTTAACACGGTGCGTTCATCTGGGCCGCTTATCTCCCGCCGGTCCGCTCCACGAACACGTCCATCACACCGCCGCAGACAGCGGGGCTGAACGACAGGTAGTCGTCGGTCAGCTCGACGCGTACCAACGACGCCGGCCTGTCCCGCAAGCACATCTTCGAGCAGGTCCACATGAGCCTCGAGCGCCTGCGCACCGACTACGTCGACCTCTTCCAGTGCCACCGCTACGACGACGACACGCCGCTGGACGAGACGCTCCGCGCCATCGACGACCTGATCGCCCAGGGGAAGGTGCTGTACGGCGGTGTCAGCATGTGGTCGGCCCGGCAGATCGAGGACGCGGTGCGGCTGGGCCACGAGCTGGGCCTCCGGCGCCTGGTCTCGAACCAGCCCCAGTACCACATCCTGCGCCGCGAGATCGAGGAGAACGGCGTGCTGGAGGTCTGCCGGCGCGAGGGCCTCGGCCTGCTCGCCTACTCGCCGCTGGCCCGCGGCGTGCTGACCGGAAAATACACCTCGATCGAGGACGTGCCCGAAGATTCCCGGGCCGCCGACCAGCGCGGCCGCGACTTCATGGGTCCCTGGTTCTCGGCCGAGGGGCTGGCCAAGGTCGGTAAGCTGAAGAAGATCGCCGAGGCGGCCGGGCTGGAGCTGCCCGCCATGGCCATCGCCTGGTGCCTGCGACGACCGGAGGTCTCATCGGCGATCGTCGGCGCCACGAAGGTCGAGCACGTGGAGGCGAACGCCGCCGCCGCCGACCTCCAGCTGAGCGACGACGTGATCGCAGCGATCGATGGGATCGCGCCGATGTGACTTCAGGCGGAGTTAGCCGCCGGTCTGCTTCACGAACACGTGCATCAGGCGGGCATCTGATTCTACTGGATACGTGCACAGCTGCTGTATGACGGCGGGCTTCGCTATCTCGACGCTCCTGGCGCAGGGGAGATTTTGGCCCGGATTACATACGGAACATCCATGGAGTCAGTAAGGACAGCATAAAGAAACCCATCTTGCACCTGATGTCGCCGGTGTTCGGGGATATCAAAATCGCTGCGACCCGATCCCAGGTACCTGCCATCGCTGCTGAAGACGTCATAGCTATCCGTACTCTCTTCTGCTGGCAGCCGGACCCAAAGCCGACCCTGATCGTCAACGGAAAGATCCTCGATGACCGGCTTGGTGCCGGGGATACGGGAGAAATCCAGCTCAGGCCCCCCCGCCCGTCTGGCGAACTCATTCAGACGTTCGATCGCCTCCTGCCTTTCGGCCAATGTTACTCTCATCGGTCGGGCAGCTCCCTCGACGGTCAGAACGGTGTCACCCTGCATTCTCTGCTTGAATACACGATACTCATCCGTAACCGCAAACCAGACATGGCCTGCCGGATCAAGGACCCAGACCAGCCGTGCCGCGAAGGGAACTCTGGCTGAGCCCCGAGGCAACTCGAAGGTGAGCGGTTGATAGGGAGGCAAGAAAACGGAGTCGACGTTTTCGAGCTGCAGGTCGACTCGACGTACGTACCACAATAGGCCTGAGCCCGGCGCCAGAACCGGAACCGGTTCGTAGAAACGGCCGGCGAGATCGAAGCCGCCCTGCCAGCTATACCCGTAGCCGGTAGGCTCGGTACGATACGACGTAATGAACACGCCATTCTCGTCGAAGACTGAATACCGCAGGTTGATAGGGTCCGCCACCCAGATCGTGCTATCAGGCCCCCACGCCATCCCGATCGGGTGCCGGAGCTCGCCGGGCCCGCGCCCGCTTCGTCCGAATGTCCGGACGTGCCTGCCCGACGGGTCGAAGACTCTCACTTCACGCGCCAACTGATCCAATACAAAGATGTTGCCTCCATCATCGACCAGAACCGCGCGAATGTCTCCGAACACTTCAGGGTCATCGCCGACACGCGTTCCGATTCGCAGGTCCAACGCTACCGACCAGCGCTGATCCTGCAATGAAACGTCACCTCCTGGGCAATCGCATACTTGTGTAACTTTCCGCTCCAGAAAGACGGATTGCTGCAGGAGTGGCGGCAGCATCAAGAGACACAGGGGCAATAACAACACCGTTCTCGATCTCATACAAGCAATTGAGCAAGCGAGAAACGGCCCTTCGGTGTTCATCTTCCTCGAACGAGTCATCAGAAGACGTGACGGTGCCCTGCGGCCTTTTCAGATTCCGATCCTAGACCGCGGGTTATTGTTCCTCTTTCTTGATCCGGATATACCGCTCGGCCCGAGCGGTCGACCCTGAAACCAGGTCCCGAACACTCGCCACGATCCTGTATCGTCCGGGCTCGAGCTCACCCAGCTGCAGCCAATCGATTGTCCTATCCAGTTCCTGCACTTCGACCTCGCGAGTCCAACCGACAGTCGTTCCCGTTGCGCGACCGCCAAGAAGGTCGCCGATGGCGCGGAGCACGGTTACCACAACGCTCCTCTCGGTCTCATCTCGAACGTCGAGAGAGACCTCGTAGCGTACCAGGCCATCAACGGCCTGCAGGCCATAGGTCTCCCAATAGAGCCACACCGGATCCCAGGACTCGAACTCCAGATCCGTGCTTCCGCTGATACGCAGCTGTTCCCGCCTCTTGGTGGGTCTAGCAAGCACCGCGACATTGTCTGCCACCAGCAGATCGCTGACCGTTAGTGTGTCCAAGGGGTAGCGCTGTGTCGCCAAACTTCCGCGCGCCGTCGCGATTGAGTTGGCAAGCGTGTCGTAAGCTTCGATCGAGTAATCGTAGTAGCCCGGCGGCAGATCCTGCGTCAGCAGAAGTCTCCTCGACCCCTCTCGTGCCGGCACTTCCCGCTGCCACTCGTACTTCTCGCGATACGTCCGGTCGAAGAAGAAGAGCCCGATTCGTGTCCAACGGCTGCTGGGACGCGAGAGCTCATCGATCGGGAATCTGACGTAGGTTTCGACACTCGTGATATCGGGCCGGTCGCCCTTGAAGCGAACGAGTTGATGCTCTATTTCGAGCACCCGATCGAAGTGTTCATAGTGAGAGGGCACTCGCTCTCGCACCTCACGCACATAGTTCTCCGAGTATGAACCAGCGAGGAACTCGGGGTCCGTGAAACTGAGGTTGCGAGAGAAGACCAGCGTGGGACGATCGGGGAAGTAATTCCAGAAGATCCAGCGACCCCCGCCGTGCAAACTGAACGAAACCTGCGTCTCTAACTGCTGGCACGCTGTCATGTCAGGGGCTGCATAATCCTCAGCGCTCTTCTCGAATGCCACACCGCACTCCATCAGTTCGAAAGCTTTCGCTATCGAGAGCGGATCCGTCTCTTTCGATCGGTCTCGGGCGACGGACCAGATGGCGCGCGGCGGCCCATAGCGGAGGAAGACTCGGCCCGGATCCGTCTCGGAGCCCCGCTTCCGGCCGCTGCGCGAGGCAAATTGGAGGTCCGCGTAGACGATCCGTGCGATATGCTCCACCCAGCGTTCGTTCGAAGGCGTAAGGTAAAGCGGGTCCGCCTTTGCCCAGTAGACGCGCTCATACTCATCTTTCTGCACTGCCGCGCTCGCCACCTCAGCGCTATCGTCCTCCGTGAGCAGTATGAGGGGATTCGTATAGGATTGGGACTCGCCGGCGTCCAGAAGAGCCAGGCCCTTCGCAAAGCTCACCGCCGCCGACTCCGTTTCACCGGTACGATGAAGCCCGAGCCCCAGCCACAGATGGACGATGCCCGCGTCAGGTCGGGCCTCTACGCCGCACCGGGCGGCTTCCAGATACTCCGGCCAGGTTCCCGACCCGGCCAGCACACCGAGTAGCTCAGCTAGCGCCGGGAGATGTCCAGGGTTGGCCTCCAGTGCCTGGCGATAGGCCGCAATCATACGCTCCTTTTCGTCGGCAGCCACCTGTTCGAGCGGCTGGGCCGCCTCGAGCTGTTCGTTGAACTGCGCTGGATGTGCGAAGGCCCGACAGAACACTCCGTAAGCCAAGCATGAAGGGGAGGTGACCGCGAGGCCCATCGGCGGCAGCACGAGATCCTTAAACGCTGAAACGCGCCAAGCCCACCGCTGTCCCTCGAGGTAGTAGAGGTCTGCTTTCAGCGCTGGCGGCAACTGGACGAAGCCCGGACTGTCGAACGCACGCGCCAACAGCTTCCCTGCAGCGATGGTTGAGTGCTGCTTCAGTCGCACGCTCGCCAACGCCGCCAGCGCTCTGGTATTCTGTGGGTCGGCCCGGAGCGCGCGCTGGGCATACTCTTCCGCCGTGCGGCGCTCGCTGAAATCGGTGGCGATATCCGACGCCCTGGCGGCGTGTATCCAGGCGAGCTCGGCCTGCACTCTCACGTCGTCTTCGTGGGCTTCCTCGGCGGCCTCCAGCAGCGACAGCGCCGCTGCCGTATCCCCGCTGGCCAGGGCAACATTCGCCCTGGCCAGCACCGAATCGACGCTCCCGTGTTGTTCCTGCGCCTGGATCCCGAGTGCCAACGCAGCCACGATGGCCAACAGCCGAGAAAAAAGGGCCGTGTGAATCATCGTCACCACCAGTCTCGAGTGAAGCTCGAGGCTCAGCCGCTGTCGTTGATCGACGTGAGTGCCGGATCCGGACCAGCCGGCTTAGCCCAAATACGTTCGACCAGTTTACCGTCGCATGTCCGTCGGTCGAAGCTCTCCTCGCTATCGCCATTCTCGGTCAATCGCACCCACTGACCCGCGCTCACCTGCAGCCATCTGGATCCATCCACTGTCTCCACCCCCTGGCGACCGTCACGGGCTTCCCAAGCCGACAGCAACTGCCCCGGGATCGGGCCTTGTTCCCGAATGCAGCCGAAGCACTCCCACACCCAGCAATTGCCATACTCGTCTACAAAGCATTGCCAACACCGTTAGACGGATTGCTCGTACACACATCCAGCACGCACCACCAGCAGGCCGACTGCGCCTCCGCCGTGTCGACGGGGACCAGGGAAAGAACTGCAGCAGCCATTGCAGCGAGTCCGAGCGAGAGTTCTCTCCGCATTGTCTGTACCTCCCTCTGCTAATCTCTCGCTGCAGGCAGGCAGGGCGCCACTGACTCCAGGCACGGGAGCAATCGCTTCGCCTCGATCTACGATGAGATCACTCCGCATACTCAATCTCGACTCAACGACTGCGCTCGGACACCCTCATATCTTCCAATTAGAAGGCGAATCCTAACAAAATGGCATCAGGGGTTACCGTACCAAGCTCAGGCGCCAGTCAGGCAGCGGACCGCGACTTCGTTGAGCTCCATTCCTCGTAACTCACCCAAGGCGCACCCAGCCAGTTCTCGGGCGCGCTTTCCCAGGTAGTCACCGGAAGAGTAATTGAAGAGTCGGCCGAGATCGTCGCGGCTGTGCCGACTTGACGAGCGGTGGGCGAATTCTAAGACTTGCAGAAGTCGGAGAGTATCGAGAACGCGCTTCGGCGAGGGTAGGCGCAGATCAACGAACCGGTCGTCCAGACGCTGAGGACCCGGCAGGCCGAGCTTATCCGCCCATGTCGCCACCGTCTTCTGTCTTGGAATCATGCGCGCGGCGACCGAGAGCATTCTAACGATGGAGACATCGTTAGTGGCGAGGGCCTTCGTGACGAGTGGCACCAGCCGCGCGCCGCTCTCGATTATGCTTATTAGATTTTCCCGTATCTCGGTCCAGTACGTGTCGCGTCCGGTCGGCTGCAGGAACCGCTCATAGCCGAGTCCTTGCAGGAACGCCTCGCAACCTGTCGCACCGCGGGATGGCTCGAGAGAAACGACACAGAACGGCTGCCATGCCCGTTCGGCCCAACCGCTCAGCACGTCCCGTCGGCAATGCCGCGCATCGACCTGGACCAGCAGAGCATCCGCCGGCCGACTCAGGCCGGCTGCTTCGGACCACTCCCAAGTTTCCGCGACCGCGCCCAGGTCGTGGATGATCTCGCTCGCGCGTCCGACCCACAAGGAATCATCGGTAACGAGGACGACGGCTGGCCGGTCTACCCGCGGGGGCTGGTTCTCCGAACCGTTCGGCGGTTCTCCTCCGGAAGAGATTCGGTCGTTCATGCCAGCTGACGCGTCTTGGGCCAAAATGCCGAAGGGATTCGAAGCTTGCTTAACTTAAAGCTACTGTGCGGAGGGGGGGACGCAAGTATAGCTACGATTGTGGGACCCAGGACGACCCTCGCAGCCGACGCGGCTGGAGAGGTATGTGATCGCAGCGATTCGACGGGATCGCCCCGATGTGACTTCAGGGGGTCTCAGCCGCCAGTCCGCTCGACGAACACTTCCATCACGCCGCCGCACACGGCGGGGCTAAAGGACAGGTAGTCGTCGGTCAGCTCGACCCGGACCAGCCTGGGCACGCCGCTCTCGATCACCTCCCGGGCCGCTTCCAGCACCTCGGCTTCGCCGCAGCCGCCGCCGATGGTGCCGACCTGCTCGCCCGTTTCGGCGATGAGCATCTTGCTGCCGACGTCCCGGGGAGTGGAGCCCTTGACCTGGACGACGGTGGCGAGGGCGTAGGGGCGGCCGGATTCGGCGGCCTGGATCAGGCGTTCGTAAATGAGTTTTTCGTCCATCTATTTCTCGGGGCCCTTTTGCGAGTAAGAGTACGAGTACGATAACGAGTACGAGAAAGAGTAGGAGTACGATAGGGGTCGGTCAGGGCTCGGACGGCTTACCGGCGACTCTTTTCAAGACGTGCTCCAGCTCCGATAGTTTTTGGCCGCTGCCGCCGCGGCGGACCGCCACCAGTTCGGCGGCGATGGAGAGGGCGATCTCCTCGGGGGTCTCGGCGCCGATGTCGAGGCCGATGGGGGCGTGGACGCCTTCCAGCCGCGCCGGATCGACGCCGTCGGCGACCAGCGCTTCGAACGCCGCGCGCACGCGGCGCCGGCTGCCGATCATCCCCAGGTAGGCGGGCCGCGCTTGCATCCTCAGAAGCTCCAGAATGCAGTCGTAGTCGTACTTGTGCCCGCGGGTCACCAGCACCACGTAGCTTCGCTCGGTCACATCGATCTTCTGGAAGGGCTCGCTGAAGTCGATGACTTCGACCCGGGCCGCTTCCGGGAAGCTCCCGGTGTTCGCGTACTCGGGGCGATCGTCCGCCACCGTGACGCGAAACCCCAGCAGCGCGCCCAGCCTGCACAGCGGCCGGGCGATGTGCCCGGCGCCTATGATCAGCAGGTCTGGCGCGGCGGTGACCGTCTCCACGTAGAGCTGCCAGAAGCCGCCCTCCAGCTGGATCTCGTACAGCCGCGGCTGGCCGCCGGACAGCGCTTCCCGCGCCAGCCCCGCGGCGCGCTCGTCCCGCTCCGGCGAGCCCAAGCTCCCCTCGACCTCGCTCTCGGTGACGATGACCCGGCGGCCCACGGCGTCCTCGACCGGCGCGCTCACCACGGTGACCACCGCCAACGGCTCGGCGTCTTGTTCCTGCACGGCCAGCGCCCGGCGCGCGGCCTCGACCGCGCTGATCTCCCGGCTCATGGGTCCTCCGCCACATGCTCGTCGAACTCTTCCGGCGTGTCCACGTCGATCAGCACGCCGCGGTCCTCCACGGCGACGGCGACCGAACGGTCCGCATGCCGCCGCACCACGGTCCGCGCGCCCTCCGGCAGCTCGTCGTTCAGCAGCTCGTCGAACAGCGCCGCGGCGAACAGCACCGGGTGGCCGTAGCGGCCCTCGTGCGTCGGCCGGACGATGGGCGCGCCGCCCGCTCGAAACGCCTCGATCAGCGCCTTCACGGTCCCCGGCTCCACCAGCGGATGGTCCACCGGCAGGACGACGGCCGCCTCGGTGCCTTTCGGCAGCGCCCGCAGCCCGGAGCGCAGCGAGTCGATCTGCTCCGTCTTCGCGCCCTCCACCAGCCGCGGCCCCGCCGCCTCGAGCGGCAACAGTTCGGCCGCCGCCGGCTCTTCCGGGTTCGATACGACCACGACTTCCTCGCAGCCGCCTGCGGACAGGGTCCGGACGCCGCGGGACAGGAACGTGTCGTCGCCGATCGGCAAGGAGAACTTGGGTCGCCCCATGCGTCGCGAGCGGCCGCCGGCGAGTACGATACCGACGATCATGGATGGAAGATGGAAGCGCCTGACCGGCGCGTCAAAGTCGCACGTTGGAGGGCCGCACTGTTGTCAGGCGGTCGGCCGCACCCGTGCTTACGGCGCGTCGAGTGGCAACGACAGCGCCGATACGCCTTCGGTGGGAGAGATGCTCAACGGTCCGGGATCGTAGACCCGGACCAGCGAAACCACCCGGCTGGGCGGCTCCTCCGCCGCGTCGAGGCCGAACAGGAAGATCTTCTTCGGGACCCACATGTCGCTCCCCTGGATCCCGAGCCGGACCTCGCTCTCTTCGGCTTCCAGCTCCGCCCGGGTGAACGGCCGTTCCACGGGAATCCGGTAGACGTTCGAGCTGTTGATCTCCAGGTCGGTCTGCGGCGTGTCCGTGATCACGTGGTTGGCAGCCAGATCACCGCCGACGGTCACGCGAAGCCAGATGGGATCGTCGGTCCCCGAGTACGGCGCGTTGTAGGTCACCGCGACCAGGAGCAGCTCGCGAATCGCCATCTCACGATCGCCCGGCTGCACGCGCCGGACTTGCGTCGAGACCACGCCCTCTTTCTTATCGGCGCTCAACTTCAACTGCGTTCCCAGATCCAGCGCCAGCGGGACGGTCCCCTTCTCTCGCGACCAGCCCCAGACCAAGATCAGCTCCGGCCGCCACATGTCCGACGACGTGGTCCCCAACCGTATGTAGAGATCCTCGGGACCCACGAGATCGTCCAGGATCTCGACCCTCTCCTCGGGACGAAAGTTTCGATAGCAATAGAGCGTTTGGCCGCGGTGGAAGCTCCCCACCGCGCCCGGGCCCAGCAGCGAGCACTGGAGCCGGTCGATGCCGCCCTGGTTCACCAGGATCCAGGGCTTCCCGAACGTCCCGCTGAAACGCTCCGGGCTGGTGCGGACTACCGCCGATATCGACTTGAAGCTACCCATGACACGTCCTCGGCGGGCAGGTCGGCCAGAGCGATGCAAGAGTGGTCCTACTGACAAACAGAACGGAACAGCCGCGATCGGACCGTGCCGAACGCCGTTGCGGTACGTCACCGTGCTGTAAGAGAGACATGGCTGCAGCCCTCGGCGCCACGACCGCCTGCTTCGGGCCCAGCCTCGACCCACCTGCCCGTCTTCAATATATAGGATGGAGCAATAGCGAGGAAAGCGGTAAGGCGACTCTTCGCGGCTGGTGTGAGGGCACACGTTTCTGGCGAGAACGCTCAACGCCCAATCTCCAATTGTCCAAGTCGAACGGTCCAATTTCCACATCCAATTACCAATCACCAAGTACTTGGGAGTTGGAAGCTGGATGTGGACGTTGGACGTTCAACTTGTGCATCGGAGATTGGCGGTTCGGTCGAACCCAGACCCGCGAATCACTCCTTCAAAGCGGCCAGCATCTCCTCCAGACTCGTCAGCTTGACCCGCGGTCGCCCTTGCTTCTTGCCGGCTTCGTCCTCCACCGCCTGGATCCGCTTCCAGTCCTCCCAGGAAACGCAGTCGGGCCGGACGCCGCAGACGGTCCGCTCGGCCGACTCGGGGTCGGGGCTCGATGGCTCGAGGACGGCGTCCGCTCGTGCGTCCTCGAGCATGCGCTCTACCGTCTCCGCCGCATCCGGCTTGTTGGTGCCGATGACACCGGACGGGCCGCGCTTGATCCAGCCGGAGACGTACAGCCCGGTCAGCGGCCCGTCGGATTCCGGATCGATCACGCGGCCCTGGACGTTGGGGATGATCCCCCATCGTTCGTGGAACGGGACGCCCGCCACGGGCACCCCACGATAGCCGACCGAGCGGAAGACCATGTCGACGTCGAGGTCCTCGAACACGTCCGTCGGCCGGGGCCGGAGCGAGCCATCTTCGCTCTCGTACAGCTCGTTGTGCACGAGCTTCATGCCGCCGACGCCGCCCTTGCCGTCATCGTAGATCTCCACCGGCGAGACCAGGAACCGGAGCGTCAGCGTCTTCGGCTTGCCGGTCGGCTCCCGGCCGACGAAGCTCTCCAGGATCTCGAGCTTGCGTGACGTCTCTTTGTCGGGATCCTCCTCCAGGCGCTTCCGGCTCAACGGGTCGAGATCCACCTCCTCCTTCACGGCCCGGATGTCGGCGCCCTCCAGCTCGCCTAGCTCCCGGACCTCCGGGTTGGTGAACGCCGCCTGGGCGGGCCCACGGCGACCCAGCATGTAGACTTCCTTCACGCCGGACGCCGCCAGCGCATCCAGCGCGTAGTCCGCGATGTCGGTGGTCCGCAGCTCGTCCGGGTTCCGGCACAGTATGCGGGCCACATCGACCGCCACGTTCCCGACCCCGATCACCGCGACCTTTTCGGCCGAGAGATCGAACTCGCAGCCGGTGTAGTCCGGGTGCCCGTTGTACCAGGCGACAAACTCGGTCGCCGCGTGGCTCCGCTCCAGGTCTTCGCCCGGGATGTTCAAGCTCCGATCGGTCTGGGCGCCGGTGGAGAAACAGATCTGGTGGTAGTGGCGCCGCAGATCGTCGAGGGTGAGATGACGCCCGATGTCCACGTTGCCGAAGAACCGAAAGCGCGGATCGCCCGCCACCTTCTCGTAGATCCGCGTAACCCGCTTGATCTTCTCGTGGTCGGGCGCCACGCCGAACCGCACCAGCCCGAACGGCACCGGCAACCGGTCGTACATGTCGACCTCGACCGCGACGTCCTCCTGTTTCAGAAGCTTCTCGGCGGTGTAGAACCCCGCCGGCCCGGAGCCGATGATAGCCACGCGCACAGGCCCGCTGTCGTTGCCCCGTCGCGTCATCGCTGGTCTCTCCTCCCTGCCTCACAGGCGCGGTCGATTCGTGCCGCCGACATGATAAGCCCCGCCACGGGCCGGGTCGAGCCCGCCCCCGTTGCCCGGGGCTCACACGGCGCCTAGCATACCGTCACCCCAATCCAGGTCATGAACGGACAGGGAGGTTCCGACCCGATGCGCAGACCGACCCGCTTCCCCCTACTCGTCGCCCTCGCCGTCGCCATGGCGATCGAGGCCGCGGCCACCCCGCTCCACGCGCAGGAGCGCCCCCTCGGCACGCTGCGCGAGCAGGCGCGGATCCAGCAGGACTGGCTCGAGGCGCGGCTCACCCGTGTCCTGCCGCGGCTGATGCGCGAGCACGGCGTCGACATGTGGCTCATCCCGATGCGCGAGTACAACGAGGACCCGGTCTTCGTCGGGCTGGTCGCGCCGACCACGTTCGCCGCGCGCCGCCGCACCATCTACGTCTTCTGCGACCGCGGGCCGGATGAGGGCGTGGAGCGGATCGCCATCGGCGGCAACTCGCAGGGCGGTCTTTACCGGGTGGTCCGCGATCCCGACGCCGCCGTGGGCGCCGCCGCCGGCCAGGAGCGGCCCGCCGAGCCGTGGGGCCCGGACCAGTGGCTGCTGCTGCCGCCGGTCGTCGAGGCCTGCGATCCGCCGACGATCGCCGTCAACATCTCGCACGAGTTCAATTTCTCCGACGGGCTGACCGCCGGTGAATGGGAGCAGATGCAGGCGGTCCTGCCCGATGAGTACAGGGAACGCATCGTCAGGCGACCGCGGCTCGCCCTCGACTACCTGGCCGAGCGGCTCCCGGAGATGCTCCCCGTCTACATCGAGATGCAGAAGATCGCCCACGACATCATCGCGACCGCCTTCTCCGAGGTGGCCATCACGCCCGGCGTCACCCGGACGCAGGACGTCGTCTGGTGGATGCGCCAGCGGGTGAACGAACTGGGTCTCGATACCTGGTTCCAGCCGTCGGTCGAGGTGCAGCGCCGAGGCGTGCAGATGAGCGACTCCGCCAACCCGATCATCCTGCACGGCGACGTGCTGCACTGCGACTTCGGCATAACGGCGCTGGGGCTGAACACCGACACGCAGCACATGGGCTACGTGCTGCGTCCCGGCGAGTCCGAGGCGCCCGCCGGACTCTACGAGGCCCTCGCCGTCGGCAACCGGCTGCAGGACATCGTGATGGCGGAGATGGTGCCGGGCCGCACCGGCGACGAGGCGCTGCGGCGGGCGCTGGCCCGCATGCGCGACGCCGGGATCGACGGGACCGTTTACACCCATCCGATCGGCGATCACGGCCACGGCGCCGGCCCGCTGATCGGCCTCTGGGACCGCCAGGGCGGCGTGCCCGGTCGCGGCGCGGTGCCGATTCGGCCCAACACCTGGTATTCCATCGAGCTGCAGGCCACCACGCCGGTAACCGAATGGGAGGGGCAACCGGTACGGATGGCCCTCGAGGAGGACGCGTACCTGGACGACGACGGCGCGCCCCGCTGGGTGTTGCGCCGCCAGGAAAAATTCCACCTGGTGCGTTGAGAAGAGGAGATTGCCGATATGTCATCCCCGACGCCAGAGGACGCTACCGCCGTCCGCACGGCGTCGCTGCCGTCATGGCCTGCGGCGACCGCCAGCCTGGTCCTCACCGGGACGACCGTCTACCTGTTCAGGATCTACGGCGATCTGCACTGGAGGGTCATCTACGGCCCGGATCGGTATGAGTCGGCCTTGAGCGAAGGGACAAGGGCAGAGCTGCTGGATCTGCTGGCGAGGCTGAACTACTACCGGATCTTCAGCATTCTGGCCCTGGCCTTCGCCATCTGGTCGTTTCGCGGCCGGCCGCGCTGGCCGGCCTGGCTGGCGTTGGCCGCGTCCGGCCTCGCTCTCTTCGTTTCCGCCATCGTCATGTAGTAGAGGAGGCTTTGAACATGCCGAAAAACATCACACGACGTCTGTTCTTGCGGGACAGCGCCGTCGCGGGCGCAGGCGCGCTGCTCTCACAGCGGCTGGGTGAACTGGTGGACCGCGACGGTTCGCGCCGCACGCCCGGCGAAGCCACCACACCGATCATCGTGAGCAGCCACCGGAACGAGACCGGGCACCGCGCGCTGGAAGCCGGCTGGGAGATCCTGCAGGCCGGTGGGTCGGCCCTCGACGCCGTGGAGCGAGCGACGAACATCATCGAGGAGGACCCGGAGGACACGAGTGTGGGGTACGGAGGTCTCCCCAACGAGCGCGGAGTGGTCCAGCTCGACGCATCGATCATGGACGGACGAACTTACAACGCCGGTGCCGTGGCCTCGTTGGAGAACATCAAGCACCCTTCCTCTGTGGCACGACTCGTCATGGAACGCACCGACCACGTGATGCTGGTCGGCCCCGGCGCGCTGGAGTTCGCGAAGTCGTGGGGCTTCCCGGAAGAGGAATTGCTGACCGACCAGGCGCGCCAGTACTGGCTCCGCTGGCGCGAGCGACACAGCGACCGGGACGACTGGGGTCCTCCGGACCACCTGAGGGAACGCGGCGGTGCCGACGCGGCGCTGCCCGCGGATTGGCTGGAGACGTACGGCACCGTGAACGTCCTCGCGGTGGACGGCAACGGAGACATAGCCGGCATTACCAGCACCAGCGGACTTTCCTACAAGATCCCCGGCCGGATCGGTGACTCGCCGATCATCGGCGCCGGACTGTACGTGGACAACGAGGTGGGCGCGGCGGGCGCCACCGGCCGGGGCGAAGACGTGATCAAGGCGTGCTCGACCTACCACGTCGTGATGCGCATGCGTCAGGGCCGTTCGCCGCAGGAGGCGTGCGAGGACGCGCTGCGAGATATCGCCGAGCGTTACCGCGCCGCCGGCATCGATTTCATGCCGGGCGAGAAGTTCGTGGCGATCAACAAGGCGGGCGAGCTCGGCTGCGCCAGAACGGGTGAAGACGACCCGGCGCAGATGACCGTGGCCACGGCGGACGGGCTCGAGATCTACACCGGCACCGGCCTCTTCTAGCTGGCGGGGCGCCGCGCCGCCGGCGCCCTGCTCCGATCCACGGGCATGCGCCTCAACCTCCTCGAGACCGCTCTCATGAACAACCCGCTGCGGGCGGTGCTGCAGCGTCGGATCGAGGCCCATCGGCTGCTCGAGCTCGGCGGCGGCCTGGGCGAAGGCCGGGCCCTCGAGATCGGGTGTGGCCGTGGCGTGGGCGTCGAGATCATTCTCGACACCTTCGGGGCGGCGTCCGTGGACGCGTTCGACCTCGACCCGCGGATGATCGCCCGCGCCAGGCAGCGGATCCATGACCGGGGCGGACGGGCAAGGCTCTGGGTGGGCGACGCCACCGCCCTCCCGCTACCCAGCGAGCGCTATGATGCGGTCTTCGACTTCGGGATCCTCCACCACGTGGAAGACTGGCGGCGCGCGATACTGGAGGTGCGTCGCGTCCTGCGACCGGGCGGACGGTTCTACGGCGAAGAGGTATACAGCCACATCGTAACTCATCCGTTATGGCGACGATTGCTTCATCATCCACAAAAGGATCGCTTCGACCACGATCAGCTCTCCCGGGCGCTGTCCGACGCCGGGCTGCGTGTGGTGGGTTCACGAGAGGTTCGCGGCTGGTTCGGCTGGATCGTCGCCGAGCGGAGCGTGAACAGGTAGGACTCGCTTGTCTGACCTGACGAAGCGGGCTTACGAGCTCCGACGCCGATTGACGGCCGAGATCCGGGTATACCGCATGATCGTAAAGCACGAGCGCACCCCTCCGACCGCTCGCTGGCTTCTCGGCGCTGCGATCGCCTACGCCGTGTCACCCATCGATCTCATCCCCGACGGCATCCCGCTGATCGGTCACCTGGACGACCTGGTGGTCGTGCCCGGGCTGATCTGGCTGGCGCTGCGCGTCGTGCCCGCCGACGTCGTCCGCGAGTGCCGAGCCGCAATCGAAACTTCGGAGGCGCCCGAGGCGGACGGGAACTCCGGCAAGCCGCGTTGACCCCGCAGACGCTCGTCGTGAGCCGAGCGCTGGCGACGTCTCACGGTCCCCGCAACTTCTCGAGCATCTCGACCGCGTTCGTATTGCCGGGATTGATCTCCAGCGATTTCTCGTAGTACTCGACGGCCAGCTCGTCTTCGCCGGCGTTCATGTAGGCTTCGGCCAGGCTGTCGTAGACGTTGAACGAGTTGGGGTACGACTCGACGTTGAGCTTGAAGACCTCTATCGCGGCCTCGAGTTGGCCGCTCCCCATCAGCGAGTAGCCCAGGCGGTTGACCTCGATCTCGGTGTATACGCCGGCCGTCGCCGGGTCGTTCTTCCATTCCTGATACGCCTCGACCATCGCCTCGGGGCCCCCCGACCGCAGAGCACTCACCAGCAGATCCGAGATCGACGCCAGCTTGATCTGCCGAACCACGCTGAGCGGTTGCGGCGGCACCTCGACACCGGGCGGAAACCGATTGATGAAGTCGTTCACGTACAGCCGGTCACCGCGCGGACCGGCGGCGATGCCGTTCGGGAACGTGAACGTCGCCTCCAGCGCCGGTCCGTCCTTTTCGCCCCGAGCTCCGGTACCGGCGATGAGCGTCACCTCGCCCTCGAGCGAGACCCGGTAGATCCGATGGCCCTGGAAGCTCGTCGCATAGAGGCTGCCCCGCGCCATGGTGACGTGGCCGTTTCCACCGCCCGGCAGCAGGGCCAACTCGCTCACCTCCGCTTCGGGCGTCACCTTGAGCATGCGGCCGCCCCTGAAGTTGACGACGTACAGGTTGCCGTCCGGGTCGCGCGTGATCCCGTTCGGACAGACGAACAGGTCGCTCTCGACGAACGTGCTCACGTCGCCGTCGGCGGTGACGAAGCTCACGCTGTTCGCCCGGCAGTTACAGACATAGAAGTTGTCTTCTTCATCGACCGCGATGCCCACGGGACCGTTCAGCCCGTCGGCGACGATCTCGTGCGCGCCGGTCCGGTCGATCCGGCTGACGTAGTCTCCATAGAAGTTCGCCTGCAGCAGGTTGCCTTTGGAGTCGATGGCGTTCCCCGAAGCGCCGTACAGACCGGTGGCGAACGGGGCCGCCTGGCCGTCCGGGTTCACCTTCCAGACGGTCTCGCGGAAGTCGGCCACATAGATCGCGCCCATCTCGTCGACGGCTACACCGCCCACCGCCGCGGCCAACGTGTCGGTCAGCGTTATGACCCGGCTTCCCGGGTTCGGCGTCTGCGCCGGTAGAGGCGATGCCGCCAGCGGGGACGAGAGGCACAGGCAGGTCGCGAGGAGTCGTGCTCTCGAGCTCGCCCGGCCCGGGAACACATCGAATGTGCGCCGTTCCAGTCTCATTTTCTCTTCTCCTCGTGCGGTACGCAGCCGCGCGTCGTCTCAAGTAGTAGGTGAACGGTCGCGAACCTAGGCCGGCACCGGTAATTCGACAGAGCGATTTCGGTGAACTGCCGATTGGGCCCGCTGAACTGAAGTCCTCCGGCTGGCATCCGACGGCCTTCTGGAGATTGATTCAGTGGTGACAAAGGCTTTGATTGACCTCATGACGAACGAACCGGCGACGACCCTTGTACCGACTCTGGCCCGGCGCGCCTGGGCGGTTCTGCTGCTGGCGTGGCTGCCGCTGCTGGTCGGCTATCCGCTGGCCATCGCATGGATGGCGGAGAATCGCTTGGAAGGGCTGCTGGTGGGTCTCCGCACCGTCGTGATCGGCGGAACCCTGATCGCCGGCGTCTGGTGGCTGTCCGGGCGGCTGCGTTGGCCGGAGCGAGCCAGCGTCGGCTTCTACCTGGCCCAGTTGGGAGCGGCACTCGCCTTCGCCGGGGTCTGGTGGTTCTCGACGGTCGTGCTGGGCGGCCTCCAGGCGTCGCGGCCGGCGATCGCGACCCTGCGCGAGGCGGCGACCAGCCCTTACCTGGCCTGGAACCTGCTCTTCGGCATCGTCACCTACGGCCTGGTGGTCGGCGTTTCATACGCGCTGCGTGCTGGCGAACGGGCGCGCGAGCAGCAGATCCGGGCGGCGGAAGCGGACGCGATCGCGACGCGCGCCCAGCTCACCGCCCTCCAGGCGCAGCTTAACCCGCACTTTCTGTTCAACACGCTGCACTCGCTGTCGGCGCTCATCCGCCGTGACCCGGCGACCGCGGAAGAGGCCATGGATCGGCTGGGCGACCTGCTCCGATACGCGTTGACCCACGGGTCGCGAGCCAGCGTGCCGCTGCGCGAGGAGTGGGCCTTCGTCGAGAACTACCTGGCCATCGAACAGATCCGCATGGGCGAGCGCCTGTGCGTCGTCACCGATGTCGCGGCCGACGCGCTGCGCCATCAGGTGCCGCCCTTCTGCCTGCAGCCGCTGGTCGAGAACGCGATCCGTCATGGGCTCGACTCCAGGCCGGACGGCGGCACGCTCTGGATCAGCATCGACTCGGAGCCCGATCGGCTGGTGCTTCGGGTAAGAGACGACGGCGTCGGCGCCGAAACGCCGGTGGCGAAGCCCCAGACCGGGATCGGGCTGCGGGCGCTGGAGAAACAGCTCGAGATCTGGGAGGACGGGCCCGGACGCCTCACCATCGACACGCGCCCGGGGGCCGGGTTCACCGCGACCGTCGTATTGCCGACCGGCAACGGCGCACCGAACCCTGAACCGACACCCGCATCAGCTGAGAGCGAGGTGACGACGTGATGGCCCGGGCCGTCATCGCCGATGACGAGCGGCTGCCGCGGGAGAAGCTACGCGGCTTCCTCGATGAAGTGGACTGGATACGCTGCGTGGGCGAAGCCGCCGACGGACTCGCCGCGGTCGAACTGGTGAACCGCGAGAAGCCCGACCTGCTCTTCCTCGACATACGGATGCCGGGCCTCTCGGGGATCGAGCTGCTGGAGAGGCTCGAGCACCGTCCGACGCTGGTGTTCACCACCGCGTACGATGAATACGCCGTCACCGCGTTCGAGCTCCGAGCCCTCGACTATCTACTCAAGCCGTTCGGGCGCAAGCGTTTTCGGCAGACGCTGGAGCGAGTGCGCGAATCGCTGGCGACCGACGATCAGGGGGGCGGCAACAGCTCCGGGGTCGAGCGGGCCCGCGACGCTCTGGCCGACGAGCGGCCGCTTCGCCGACTATTCGTCCGCTCCCGCGGCCGCATCGTCCCCATCGCCATCGCCGACGTGGCCCGCTTCGAGGCGCAAGACGATTACGTCGCCATCCATACCGGCGACGATTACCACCTGGCCAGCCTCCGCATGTCGGACCTCGATCGAAGCCTCGATCCCGACCGCTTCCTGCGGGTGCACCGCTCCCACATCGTGAACCTCGACTTCGTCGACAGCATCGAGCCCCATAGTTCCGGCCGCCTGCGGTTGACTATGCGGGACGGCACGAAGTTCTTTGCCAGCCGAGCCCGCTCCCAAGAGCTGCGCAAGCGAGCGGTCTAGTCGGGCCGCATTCGAATCCGGCAAAGTCGTCCAACGCCGTCAGCTTGAGGCTTCTGCGACGGGCATCTTACGATTTTATGTGAAAGACTCACGATTTTATGTTAATATAGAGTGTCCTCGTGACCTGCCTGGCCCCGAGCCGAATCGCGCCGTCCAGACCGCACGCGGCGGAGGGCGCTTCCACGGCGGGCCGCCGGGCCGATCCGAAGCCCAGGGGTGGCATTGATCGAATCGATCACGCTGACCGTCAACGGTGACAGCCGCGAGACCGGCGTCCCCAGCCATTACACGCTGCTGGAGACGCTGCGGTACGTCCTGGGCTACACGGGCCCCAAGCAGGGGTGCGACAAGGGGGACTGCGGCGCCTGCACCGTGCTGCTGGACGGCGTCCCGACCCTCTCCTGCATCCTGCCGGTCCAGGAGGCGGCGGGCCGGGAGGTCACGACGATCGAGGGGCTGGCGGGACCCGAGGGCGCGCACCCCTTGCAGGACGCGTTCGATCTCACCGGCGGCGCCCAGTGCGGTTTCTGCACGCCGGGGATCCTGACCTCGGCCGCCGCCCTGCTGGCGGAGAACGACGATCCAACACTCGATGAGATCCAGGCGGCGCTGTCGGGCAACCTGTGCCGCTGCACCGGCTACACCAAGATCTACGAGGCCGTGGAGCTGGCCGCCCGGGCGTTGCGCTCCGGAAAGCGGCCGTCTGAGGTGGTGGAACCGTGAAGCTGGACGACTTTCGCCAGAAGCAGGCAGAGGGCGCCCTCGACGACGCCGAGCTGCGCGAGGCGGTGGAGCGCGAGTTCAGCGTCATCGGTCAGCGGCTGCGCCGCACCGACGGGCTCTCCAAGTCGACCGGGCGAGCGGTGTACACCGATGACATCGCGCTCCCCGGCATGCTGCACGCCAAGATCCTTCGCAGTCCACACGCCCACGCCTCGATAGTATCGATCGACGCCTCCCGGGCCCTGGCGCTGGAAGGCGTCCACGCCGTGGTGACCGGGAGCGACATGCCGGTCCCCTACGGGATCATTCCGTGGACGCGTGACGAGTACGCGCTGTGCGTCCACAAGGTGCGTTACGTGGGCGATGGCGTGGCCGCCGTTGCCGCCGTGGACGAGGACACGGCGAACGCCGCGCTCGACCTGATCGATGTCGAGTACGAGGTGCTCCCCCACTTTCTCGATCCCGAAGAAGCACTGGCCCATCCGGAGACGCCAATTCACGAGCCCAAGAAACCCGACGCCAACGGAAACGCGTCGAAGCACGTGCACCTGGAGTTCGGCGACGTCGATGGGCTGCTGGCGGACTCCGAGGTCGTCATCGAGGGCGAATACTACTTCGAGGGCACGACCCACACCCCTATCGAGCCGCACTGCGCCATCGGCTACTGCGACCCCGCCGGCAAGCTGACCGTCTGGTCCGCCACCCAGGTGCCCCACTACCTGCACCGCGAGCTGGCCCGCGTCCTCGACCTCGATGTGGCGAAGGTCCGCGTGATCCAGCCGCCGGTGGGCGGAGCGTTCGGCGGAAAGTCCGAGCCGTTCGACCTCGAGTTCTGCGTCGCCAAGCTGGCGATGATGACCGGGCGGCCCGTGAAGCTGCTCTATACCCGGGAGGAGGTCTTCTACTCGCACCGCGGCCGCCATCCGATGCTGATGCGCTACAGGACCGGCGCCGACAAGAAAGGCCGGATCAAGGCGGTCGACGCCCACACGATACTCGACGGCGGTGGCTACTCGTCTTTCGGGCTCGTCACGACCTACTACTCGGGGCAGTTGATCACCGCGCCCTACGAGATGGAGTCGTACCGGTTCGACTCGACCCGAGCCTACACCAACAAGCCATGTTGCGGACCGAAACGAGGGCACGGCTCGGTCCAGCCTCGCTTCGCCATCGAGGTCCAGCTCGACAAGATCGCCGAGGCGCTCGATATGGACCCGATCGAGCTCCGCCGACGGAACTTCATCGGTTCGGGCACCCGCACGGTAAACGAGTTCCGGGTCACGTCGAACGGTTTCGCCGAGTGCCTGGCCGCGGTGGAGGAGGCGGCGGACTGGCGGAGCAAGCACCGCAAGCTCCCCTACGGCCGTGGCGTGGGGGTCGCCGGATCCTGCTACATCTCGGGCACGAACTACCCGATCTATCCCAACGACATGCCGCAGTCCGCGGTGCAGCTCCAGGTCGACCGTTCGGGCCGCGTCGCGATCTTCGCCGGCGTCTCCGAGATCGGGCAGGGGTGCGACACCACCCTCGCCTACATCGTCGCCGAAGAGCTGGGCGTGCCGCTGGACTACATCCGGGTCCTGGCCGCCGACACCGATTTCACTCCCGTCGATCTGGGCGCCTACTCCTCCCGCGTCACCTTCATGTGCGGCAACGCCTGCATCGACGCGGCCCGCAAGATCAAGGATCACGTCCGCGCGGCGGTGGCGGCCCAGTGGGGCTGCAAGCCGAAGCGCGTCGGGCTGGCCGGCGGCTGGGCGTTCGACGCGCAGGACACCGACCGCAAGATGCCCATCTCCGAGGCGTTCAACCTGGCGGAGGCAGAGTTCGGGACGCTGGGCGCCACGGGATACTACAACACGCCGAAGGACATCCACGGCGAGTACCGCGGCGGAACGATCGGGGCCTCACCGGCCTACTCGTTCACCGCCCACGTGGCCCAGGTCGAGGTGGACCCGGAGACCGGGTTCGTCGAAGTCGAAAAGCTCTGGATCGCCCACGACTGCGGTCGCGCGCTCAACCCCGTGCTGGTCGAGGGGCAGATGGAAGGCTCGGCCTACATGGGCTTCGCCGAGGCGATCATGGAGGCCCACATCTTCAAGGAGACGGGGCTCCACAACGCGCCCTCGCTACTCGACTACAAGATCCCGACCAGCCTCGACACGCCGGAGATGGAGTCGCTGATCATCGAATCGATCGATCCCGAGGGGCCCTACGGCGCGAAGGAGGCCGGCGAGGGCCCCCTACACCCGTCGATACCGGCGATCGCCAACGCGATCTACGACGCCGTCGGCGTCCGGCTCGACCGCCTGCCGTTCACGCCGCCGCGCGTCTGGAAGGCGCTCCGAGACCGCGCCGAACGGGAGCGGGCGGGCGAGCTGCCGCCGTGGAAGGGCCGGCCGCCGGAGATTGCGGTGCCCGTCGCGGGAGACTGAAACTGTGAAACAGACGAATGTTCGATACTCGATTTTCCATTACCAATGCAAAGTTTCAATGCTCACATTCGATTTTCAATTTCCAACCGCTGGCCGCGTTGTCACGAAAATTAATAATTGGATGTGAACATTGAGAAAATTCGCCTCGACAATTGAAGATCGATGATTCAACATTAAGTCAGTACCCAAGAATGCTACGGCTTCATCCTTACGTCTACCACCGCCCCAAGAGCCTGAAAGAGGCCGTCGACCTGCTACGCGAGCACGCCGGCGATGTGCTGCCGATCGCCGGCGGCACCGACCTGGTGCCGAACATGAAGCACGGCCTGTTCACGCCCGGCCACCTGGTGGCGCTCAAGGGGATCGACGAGCTGCACGGTATCGAAGAGCGCGACGGCGAGCTGTTAATCGGAGCCGCGGCGACCCTGACGGAAGTCGCCTCCAACTACCTGGTGCGGGAGCACTTCCCTGCCCTCGCCGAGGCGGCGGCCGGCATCGCGCACCCGATGATCCGGAACCAGGGCACCATCGGCGGCAACATCTGCCTCGATACACGCTGCACCTACTACAACCAGACGTATTTTTGGCGCAAGGCGCTGGGATTCTGCCTGAAGAAAGACGGCGACGTCTGCCATGTGGTGAAGGGCGGCACCAAGTGCGTCGCTGCACATTCGGCCGACACGCCGCCGATGCTCATCGCGCTCGGCGCCACGGTCGATATCGCGTCGGCCGAAGGCGCTCGCTCCGTGCCCCTGGCCGACTTCTTTGTCGGTGACGGCATCTGGAACAGACGACTCGAGCCGCACGAGCTGGTGACCGCGGTGCGAATACGGCTACCCGAGAAGCCGATCCGCACGCTTTACACCAAGGTCCGGGAACGCAAGTCGGTCGACTTCCCCATACTGAGCATCGCGCTGGCCGCGACGGTCCGCGATCCGGATGTGCTGGAGTCGATCGATCTCGTCATATCGGCCCTGGGCGCCAAGCCGCGAGCCATCGGCGGCCTGGACAAGATCGCGGCCGGCAAGCGGCTGACCGCGGAGGTCATCGAGGCGATCGCGGAACAGGCGCACCGGCAGTGCCACCCGCTCGACAACATCATCGTCGAAATCGAGTGGCGCCGCGCCATGGTGCCGGTCTACGTCCGTCGTGCCCTCCAGGATCTGCTCGAGAATGGCCGAGGAAAAGCCGCCCCCGGAGACGGACGCGGATCAGACTGAGCCGCAGCCGGGCGCCGCGCCACGATCAGAGAGCGAGGGGCAACCGGACACGGCGCCGGCCGCGGATGGCCCCTCGCCACGCGCCCGACGCCTGCAGGCCGCCCTCGGGGTCCTGCTAGCCGCCGTCGCCCTCGCCGGCGCCTGCTTCGCCTACGAGGTGGCCAGCCTGCCGGAAGTCGCCGAGCTGAAGACCGCCAATCCATCCACCACGGCCTTCCTCCAACGCTACCAGCGCCGCACCGGCGAAGAAGGCCAACCGGCGGTTCGGTGGCAGCCGGTTCCGCTGGACAGCATCGCTCCCGCACTGGCCTGGGCCGTCGTCGTGGCGGAGGACATCGAGTTCTTCTCGCACGAAGGCTTCTCGCACAGCGAGATCATCCAGGCGGTGCGGGACGCATTGAGCGGGCGGCGCGAGCTGCGCGGGGCGTCGACCATTACCCAGCAACTGGCGAAAAACCTCTGGTTGTCACCGTCGCGCAACCCGCTGCGCAAGCTGAAAGAGGCCGTGCTGACCCGGCGGCTGGAGAGAGAATTGTCGAAGCGACGCATCCTGGAGCTGTACCTGAACGTCGTCGAGTTCGGACCCGGCGTATACGGTGCCGAAGCCGCCGCTCGCCACTATTTCGACAAGCCCGCGACGGCGCTGGATCGGCACGAGGCGGCGCAGCTGGCAGCGGCGCTCCCCCGACCCGCCAGCTGGAACCCGAACAGTCGGAGCCCCGGTTACCAGCGCTACGTCCAGGACATCGAGGGGCGGCTTCGACGCGCCGACTTTCTCGAGCGTTACCTGCCGGACATCGCGGAGCCGGCCGGGAACACGGTGCCACCATCTCGGGAACCGCAACCGGCCGACACGCTGCGATCCATCCAGGATACGGCGAACCGGATACGGTCGTGACGCGCGCCGCTAACGCGGAACCACAGATTCCGCGACGATCTCGACGGGCATCTCCATCGCGTCTCCGGCGTTGAACTTCCACACCAGGACCTCGCCGTCCTCCTCATCCGCGTTCGAGCTCACGACCCGGCCGGGCATCTGCAGACGGAAGACGAAGCCCGGCGCGAGGTCGAAGCCTGGCAGCTCCTCGGCGAGAAAGTCGCCCAGCCTGTCGTCCTCGTCGTTGTACAGCTGGTTGAGCATATTGCGAAAGAACGCTTCGTCCGCCTCCGACTGGCCCTGGCCGGCGATCTTCGCCGCCAACACGGCCGTCCGGTCGACCGCATCCCGCAACAACTCGTCCTCGCCCTCCTCCTCGAGCAGGCCCCGATCGATCGCCGCCCACAACTGCCCGCGAGCGACCCCGACGATCGAGCCCACCTGCTTCGGCGGCAAGTTCGGGTATTGGGCCGTCACGGTTCGGTCCACCCGGGTCATCAAGTACTCGATCAGCGCATCGAGGGCCTCCGCCCACCGGAACGTCTCGCGGTACGTGTAGACGGCGCCTTCGGCGGTCCGCTCGGTCCCCACGCTCACCTCGTTCCAAAAACGCACGCTCCCCAGTCTCACGTAGCCCACACGCGAATCGGCGCCGGCGGCAGTGGTGCCGTCGATCTCCACGCTCCGCGACAGATCGGACCAGGAGGCCAAGTCAGCGATTCGCCTGTCGCGGCGGAAGACGTGCACGCTGTCAGCGTCTCTCATCTTCAACGAGTACGTCCAGCCATCGCTCTCGCTCAGGTTCATCAGATCGACAAACTGTTCATCGGCCAGCCGGCGATCCTGATCCTCGTTCTCGTCCACCTCTACGGTCTCCCTCCGGAGCCCGCTCCCATCAGTGTCGAGCGTCGTCTCGATTCGGTACTCGATGCAGCCCCCGAGCCCCAAAAGCGCCACCACCAGCAAAGCGGGGCTGGCCCATCGATATGTATCTTGCCGTTTCATCGTCCGTTCGCCTCGTCTCGTGTCATCCGTCGAATCATCACGAGCGGCCCCCGCTCCGCGTAACCGCCAGCAGCCGGTCGACCGGAATCCGCGTGTCGGGACCCAGGTCCACCTTCTCGAGCGCCCGCAGCAGTTCGCCGGCCTGCACGCCGTCTTCCCCGTCGATCTCGTCCAGCGCGTCCCGCCAGCCCAACGCCACCCAAGTCGGCAGCTCTCCCAGATCCAGCCGCGTCGGGCCCAGGATCGTCGTCTCCGGCGGGACGCGTCCCAGCATTTCCCGCAGCTCGCCCATGCTCACGCTCTCGCGTCTGGCCAGCTGGCGTTCCCATGTCCGCCCGGTCAGGCCCGCCAGCGCGGCCGAACCTTCAGACGATGTGAGCTCCAGGTCCGCCAGCCGCCGATCGTGCTCGGCCACTTCCCGGGCCAGGGCCCGCTCGCTCGCCCGGACCCGCGAAAGTTCACCAAGCAGAAACGCGGTCGAGACCAGGAGGGCGATCGAGGCCGCCGCCAGAGTCGGCACCAGCCAGCGCGAGGCCGTCCAGCCGCGGCCGATCCTCCCACGGGTCGACTCCCGGGTGGCGATCTCCGCCCGGACACGGCTCCACATCGAGTCCACGTATTCGTCCGGCACGGACCGCTCGAGTTCCTTCAGCGATTCCGGCTCAAGCTGCTCGTGCATCCTCAGCAGCATGGCGCAGTCCGGGCACGAGGCCGCGTGACGCTGGAGTTGCTCGATGCCATCGTCGAGCAGCGTGCCCGTCTTTAGAGTCTCCAGCTGGTCCTCGAAGACCTCACAATCGATACTCTTCTTCACGGCGTTTCCTCCATGCCGCTCAAGACCGTCGCCAGCCTGCGGCGTGCGAAGTGCAGGGCGGCCCTGACCGTACCGTTCTTGATGCCCAATTCCCTGGCCACGTCTTTCTGGTCACGCCCTTCCAGGTCGACCCGGGCAAAGATCTGGCGCTGGCCTTCGCTCAGGCTGTCCATGGCGATCAGCAACTGCCGATGAAACTCGCGCCGCTCCAGCTCCTCCTCTGGCCCGGCCGGTTCGGATGCGGTCGGCCACGCGCCGAGCTCCTCATCGCCGGGCGCGGTCTCGAGCCTGACCCAGGCCCGTCGCAGATGACTCAGACACAGGTTGCGATGGACCGTCATGAGCCAAGCAAGAAACGAGCGGTCGGGGTCGAAGCGCTCGATGCGCTCGTAGACCCGAACCCAGGTGTCCTGGGTGAGGTCCCGAGCCCATTCCCAGTCGCCGGTGTAGCGGTAAGCCATCGCGATCAGGGTGCGGCTCAGGGACTCGACGAGCGTCTGGAAAGCCCGCTCCTGGCCTCGACGGAAAGCGGTCGCTAAACTCTGGATCTCCTCGTCGTTCACCCCGGTGCTCCACTCGTTCTCGCTGCGATACGTCGCCCGTCAATCGGTATACGCACGAGGAGGTGGCGACGTTTATAGGTGGCGGGCGTGGATGTCGAGTGAAGATAGGGGGCGCGGTCCGGTTGCGCGCCCCGGGGTCAGCAGGGCAAAGAGATCGCGGCGCCGCCGTCAAAGAGCCGGCGGCGCCGCGATCGATCCTCCAGCGGTCCCAGCGAGTCTACGGATTACGTCTGCGGACCCCGTAAACCCCACCAAAGAAGGTCTCCGGAACCTTACCGGTCACCGTGCGCTTCCGCTTGTTCCGGAAGATGCTGAAAGTGACCTCTTCATCCTCTTCGTACGAGCGCAGAATGCGCATGGCATGGCTGGGATCGCGGACAGTGCGTCCATCGATCTCCTGGATCACGTCGCCGGCTTTCAGGCCGAGTTCGCTATCCTCGGGCGCGCTGATGATCAGCACGCCTTCCTCGGTGCCGAAATACTCGCCCAGATCCGGGTTCAGCTCCACCAGCTCGAGTCCGGGCAGCCGCTCGCCGATGGCGATGGCGAAGCTCCGCGGCGCCCGGATCGAGACCTCGGGGAGCTCTTGCAGACGATTGTACCAGCGGCGCACGGAGAGGTCGAGCGAGTCGGCTCGAAAGTGGAGCGAGTCCGGACCGCTCAGCCAGCCGAATCGAAGGTTCCCTCCGAAGTCGCCCACGGCCAGCTGCGTGGTCCGCGTCTCGCCGTCGCGCCGGTACTCCACCTGCACCGTGTCCCCGATCTCCAGCTCCCGCGCCAGCTCCACCAGCCGCTGGCCCGGCGCGGAGACCCGCTCGGGATAATCGCCGTGCCCTTCCAGCACGCTCTTGCCGGCGACCCGCACGATGACGTCGCCCGCCTGAATGCCCGCTTCGTCGGCAGGCCCGCCTTCGCTGACATCGTCGATCAGCGCGCCGTAGCGGTCGGTCTCCGGGTTCGCCTCCATGTGGATATAGACGCCAAGGCGCGGCTGCGTGTTGAAGTAATAAATATTGCTGAACGGCTCACCGCGCGGCGCGACCCATACCCCGGTCCGGCTGCGCTCCGGGCACACGCATTCCTCCCGCACCTCCTGCCCCCACGCCGGCTGGAGGGACCCGGTGGCGGCCACCGTGCCCAGTGCCCCCACCGCTGCCAGGTTTGCCCACCTCATCTGACTGCCTCCTCTGCTATGACTCCAACGGGACTCCGGATCTCGTCGTCCGGGTATAATCGACTCAACGCCACACGGCCTGCGGTCCGCTCACCGGTCGCGTCTCACCTAACTGGATGCCCACCAGTGTCTCCAGCGTCGCAACCCGTTCGTCCCAGAGCTGCCTCAACACCACACGCTCGGCGCCGGTCTGTCGGCCCTCGCTCAGCATCCGGTCCAATACCCAGATCCGGTCTTCCAGCGCCGAGACGGCCAGCGCCGTCGGGGCATCGTACACCTGGTACTGGGGTGTATAGGTGCGCAAAAGCGTCTCCAGCTCCCGCGACCGCTCGATGAACGGTCCCAGGTCCTGGCTCGTGGCTTCCGCCACCCAGCCGTCCACCCCGCCCTCGTCCGCTTCACGGGCCGCGTCTCCGCCCAGCACCAGAAAGCCGGCCAGCGCCGCCGCCGCCAGCCCGGCGCTCCCGACCGCCCACCAGCGGCGCCGGCGTCTACGCCGAGCTTCGAGCTCCGCGATCCGCGGCCACAGATCCCGGGGTGGCGTGAACGCTGGCAGCGCCCGAAGCTCCGCCTGCATCCGATACAGTCGCTCCAGCTCCCGTCGACATGACTCGCAATACTCCAGATGCGCCCGGCCACGCGCCGTCTCTTCCCCATCGCGCAGCCCGAGCAACTCGTGCATCTCGAGATGTCGCATGCTCACCATCAGCCCAACCACTCCCGCAGGCGCCTGTGCGCCCTCGATAGTTGCGATTTCGAGAAGCTCGCCGTCTTCTCCATCAGCTCCCCGATCTCCTCGTGCGTGTATCCCTCCACATCGTGCAGCCACAGCACCGCCCGGGTCACCGGCGACAGACGGCTCAACGCCGCCTCCAGGTCGATCGGCCCGGTCGGCTCCCGCGGCGCCACACCGAAGGCGTCCGGACTCAACCCGTCGCCTGAAACCGTCCGCCCCGATCGGATCCGCTCGCGCCGCAGGAGCATGAACGCCTTGCTCGCGGCGACCCGGCGGACCCAACCCCAGAGCGACCCGTCCCCCCGGAACCTGTTGATCGAGCGGCAGACCTCGAGAAAGGTATCCTGGAGCACGTCTTCCGCGTCCTCCTCGTTGCCGCAGATCCGACGGCCCAGGTTGTAGACTTGCGTACGATAGGCGTGGAACACGGCCTCGAGGGCTTCCTCGTCGCCGGTGCGAGCACGGGAGACCAGCGCGCTTTCGAGACCGAAGGCGTCAGGGTTCATCACACCCTATAGATGCGTGAGAGCGGGAAAACGTCGCCCCGTGGCGAGCCGTTTCGGAAGGCCGGCGGCCCGTAAGGGGAACGACGACTTCTTCGGGCTTCCGGGAGTCGAAACGTGTATGGCTCTACATCTCGGCAGCGCTGCGCCGGTTTCGGCTGGGAGGCCTGGTCCACTGGCTGCCCGGGATCACGCGCCACCCCACGTGGTCCGACACCCTCGTGGTCGACCGCAGGATCGCGCGCTGGTACGCCATGGAAGCTCCCCACTTGCTGGGCTTCCGCCGCATGCGCGTCGCCGGCGGCCTGCTGCTGATCAGCCGCCGCGCTCCGGGGGCCGTTTCCGGCCCCGAACGCCCGTCACTTAGAAACCGGGCGAGAACCCGAACTGCCAGTGCCAGCCCTTTTCGGGCCGGTCATTCGGATGGACGAAGTCGATCTCCAGCAGCAGCACGCCGAACAGGTTGACCCTCGACGCGATGCCGTAGCTGGTGACCGGGTTCCACGGCGCCCGGTTGCCGCCCAGCTCGCCCGCCCTATCGGCGCTCCACCACGCGGCGCCCGCATCGAAGAAGAACGCCAGAGTGAACGGAGGCAATCCAGTCGGTCCGCGCCAGCCGAACACCTGTGGAATCGGCATGCGCAGCTCGAAATTGCCGACGGCTATGCGGCTCCCGAACAGCTGATCGAACACGGGGCAATCCGAGTTGGCGTCGCCGACGAACCACTTGTTGTCGATGGGCTCCGTGCATTCGGAGAAGGCGAACGTGCCGGGCTCGTATCCCCTGATGATCTGCTGATACCCTATGAACAGGGGCGTGAGTCGCCGGTCTTCACCGTCGCCGCCGAAGCGACCGAACTGCAGCAGTCGACCGGCCAGGGTGACGTTGCGCAGGGGCATGAAGTACTTGCGGAAATCCACCAGCGTCCCGACGTAGTTCAGCGAACCTGCGGTCGGGGCCACCTGGATTCGGTACCGCTGACCGACGATCGGACCGGTGAAACCGAAGCGCGTGTTGTCGTATACCAGAGCCGCCGTGCCCGTCGCCATGTTCAGCGCGGCTGGCTCGCAAAACGGTTCGTTCGGATTGTCCTTACAGGAGCCGAATTCCTGGGTTTCCTCGGCGATCTGTGTGCCGGTCAGGAAGGAACGGGTCCGCAACTTCAGCTCGTGGTCGAACGTGATGTTGTTGAACTCGGCACCGAACTCGACTCGCTGCACCCGACTGAACGGATAGCTCACCAGAGCCGACACTCTTCGATTGATCTGCCGGAGGCGGAGCTCCTGCTCGACGAAGTTGTTGGGATCCGCTGTGTCCCGAACCACGTTGAAGCCGCGCCTCAGTATCGGGAACTGGGCCACCATACCGCCCCAGTTCCAGCGTGATTCTCTGTTCTCGTAGGCGACCGCCGCCGCGATGTCTTTCAGGCTCCCGTTCACCTGAAGCGCCGTCGCCAGATTGTGTTCGCCCAGTATGTCGCTCCAGAACAGCGCCGTTCCGCCGCCGATGAAGGTCCCGAAGTTGTCGCTGCCGACCACCAGTGTGGGCGGCGCGATGTAGTCCAGCGAGAGGCCGGCGCTGTAGTCCTGCGTCTGGAAATCGTGCGCCGTGCTCGGCAGGCCCAGCTGCGCGTTGTCGACCAGCGCCATCACGTCGCCGACCGGCCGATCCGCCGGGGGCAACACCGCCGGACTGACATCGCTGATCGGGGGTCGAATCGACCCACCCTCGAGAACCTGCTTGGACTCGATGGCGTACAGCGAGTACCGGTTCCCCTCGTAGACGCTGAACACCATCCGATCGCCGTTCGCCGAGAGGGTTATCGCCGGGCTCAGGTCCGTGATACCGCTCGCTCCAGTGGTGAGGTGCGTGAGCTGGCGGATCTCGCCATCGGTCAGCGAGACGCGATAGATGTTCGGGATCCCGTTCTGGTCCGACAGGAAGTAGACGCTCTCGCCGTCCGGGGCCCACTCGGGATTGATGTTCTTCGCACCGTCGAACCCGGGCACCGGCTCTATACGGCCCGTTTCTAGATCCAGCATGCCAAGGCCGTAGCTGCCCCATTCGAGTCGGTAAAGGTCGGTGGCGAAGCGGTCGGTGACGAAGACGATCTTGGTACCGTCCGGCGACACGACCGGTTGGAGATCGGCGTAAGGATCCTCGGTGAGCCGCTTCAGCTGCCCGCTCTCCATATCGAGCATGAACAGGTCCATCAGACCGCCCTGACTGCTGGAGAAGACGATCCGGGTGCCATCCGGCGACCAGGAGGGATTGAAGATCTCGCCGACCTCGCGGATCTTGTAGTCCTCGAGCCGTTTCCCGTTCGAGACATCGATGACGGACAGGGTCGGCTGGCCCTTGGTCACGCCCGCGAAAACGAACCGCCGCCCGTCCGGGTGATAGTCACCCGCCGAATTGATGAACTGAAGGCTCTCGTAGTGCGGGTCCGTCGCCGTCTTCACCAGCTTGCGCTTGACCTCCCCCGTCTCGGTGTCGGCGACGTACATCTCGATGCTGAACATGTCCTTCTCGCTCAGGAAAACGACCTCCGAGCCGTCCGGGCTGATCGCCGGGGCCACGTTGAGGGACCCGCTGCCCGTCTCACGCGAGATCAGGACCCGGCCGTACTCGTCGGGGCCCTCGGTGTCCTCGACGACTTCCGCGTAGGCTTCGATCACCGCCTCCTGCCAATCGGCCATCAGCTGATCGGGAGTGATCTGAAGCACGCTGGCGATGGCCGATCCGACCTCGCCCGTCACCGCCGCCGACTTGAGAATCTCGGCGATGACCGGGTCACCCCAGCGACCGCCGATGTAGGCCCAGAGCGCATGGCCGTACCGATAGGGATTGAAGCGCGGGTTGTAGAGCTGCCGGAACGACGGCAGCTTCTCACGCCGCGCCGCGTCGTGCATCCACATCGCGGTGAGCGGGTACTTCGGACCCAGCGACACATACTCAGCCATCCCCTCGATGAACCAGAGCGGCATGACGAGTGCGGTGGGAAAGCCTCCGGCCACACCGCTCCGCGCCGATGACGTGATGTCGAATTGGAACGCGTGAACCAGCTCGTGCCCCAGGACGTGGTCCGTCTCCTGCAGCGAGCCCGCCATCGGCAGCACGACACGCCGCTTGAAGGCCTCGGTCACGCCCCCGGTCCCTTCGTCGATCGTCCCCAACAACGCGGTCGTCTGCTCGAAATCGGGGTGATCCGCATACAGGATGATCGTCTGCCGCCCGCTGAGCTCGTGGTTGAAGACACGGGACAGGCGGGCGTACCAGCGCTCCGCCATGCGGGCCGTCTGCTCGACCGCCTCCCGGGCTTCCGGATAGTAATGGATGTCGAAATTATCGGTGCGCAGGACCTTGAAGTCGAAGTCCTCGTACTGGACCTTGTTGCGACCGAAATACTGGCCGTGGGCAGGGCTGACACCCGAGACGAAGCCCAGTACCGTGGCGAGGACCAGGGCACTGGCGAACGCTCCAAGACGATTCACTGCCATCGTTATCCTCCGTACTGCATGATTCCGACACTATCCGACACCCAGGCACCGCCCCAAACTGCTCACCGATGCAGCGCCCGGCGATATCACAGAAAGTGACGGGCCGCTGAACCCTGAAACATATGAGCCGCTGCGACCCGGCGCGAGGCGCCGTACCGGCTCTGCGGGCCGTGATGCGGAAGCCGGCGTGCGATCTCGCCGATGCGCCGTCTACCTTAAAACGCCGTTGCCCGCGCATAGTTCCACGGGGTGACCAATTGCAGGCCGGATCCTCTTCCGCTAGAATGCATCTTCGGCCGACGCGCTGCCAGCCAGCTAACAGCGAGCCCCTCACCGATATACGACAGCGACCTGATGCAGGACGTTAAGCGTTGCCACCTCGAGCCGAGCGGTACGCCGGCCCGCGCCACGCCGTGGAGCCGCCGGCGACGGACGGTGCACGTGCATGAATAGGCACGGGCGTTCGCTGTCGCTTCGCCGGGAGCACTCGGCACCGATGGCCGGGGGGACGTTGGGCGCACAAGCGATGACGCTGGGAGAGGCGCTACGGCCGTTCTGGTATCGCTTCGCCCTGGCCGCCGTCTATTTCCTCCTCACCTTCGCCGTCGGCACTGTGGGCTACATGATCGTCGAAGGCTGGGCATGGCACGACGCTCTCTACATGGCTGTCACGACCATCAGCTCGGTCGGCTTCATGGAGGTCTACCCTCTTTCGGATGCCGGCCGGACCATGACGATGGTGCTCATCTTCCTTGGCGTGACGGGCCTGGGGATCTGGTGGGCGCTGATCACCGCGCTGATCGTGGAGCTCGACCTGGGGGGCGTGCTGCGGAGACGTCTTATCATGAAGAACATCGACAGTCTATCGGACCATATCATCGTCTGCGGCGTGGGTCGCATGGGTCGCGTCGTGCTGAACGAGATCGTCGAAGCCGGCCGGCCGCACGTGGTGGTCGAGAGCAATCCGTCACGAATCGCCCTGATGCAGGAGATCTATCCCGACGCTCTGATGCTGGAGGCGGACGCGACGCGGGAGCAGGCCCTCGTCGGCGCCGGCATCGAACGTGCTGCCGGGCTGGCGGCCTGCCTGGCCGAAGATGCCGACAACCTGCTGGTCTGCATCACCGCTCGCGACCTCAACCCCAAGCTTCCAGTCGTGGCGCGTGCCTACAACGAGGAGTCGGTGGAAAAGTTGCGGCGCGCCGGAGCCGATCACGTCATCTCGCCGAACCAGACCGGCGGCATTCGGATGGCATTCTCGCTGCTGCGGCCCGCCGTGGTGAGCTTCCTCGACTGCGCCATTTCGGATGCCGGGATCGAGATGCGGCTGGAACAGGCGACCGTGCCCCAAGGCTCGCACCTGGTCGGCAGAACGCTGGCCGAGGCACGCATCCCACAGGAGACCGGCTTGATCGTGTTGGCGCTGCAGCGCGGCGTTGCCGGACCTCCCATCTACAATCCCGGCCCCGAGACGCGGATCGAGGCCGGTGACGTGATGATCTTTTTGGGAGGATCGGAGCAGGTAGAAACGCTGCGGAACTACGCCGAGCTGGAGGTCGAGGTATAGGCCGCCTGGCCCGTTCGTTGGGAATTCCGAAGTAGGGAGGTCGGGATTCTGATTTTGGGAAGGTCGANNACGATTCGGGCTCTTTCGACCTTCCCTGAATCAGAATCCCGACCTCCCTACTTCCCTCAATCCCCAACTCTCACCACCCGGAACGGGTTGGCGAAGATCCACGGCCGCAGATTCCATATCAGCCGCCCCACGCGGAGCGTGTAGCGATACGCTTCCACCCGATAAGCGCCCGGCGAGCTGAGCCGCCACGTCAGCTCCGGGCCGCGAACCCAGGCCACCGACTCGCCGTCACGCACCACCCGGTAAAGCAATCTGCTGTTCGGGCCACCCCAGAAGCCGCCCCTGAGGTACACCTCGTCCGCCCATTCCACGTGGCGGCCGATCGGGTAGCGTGCCCCGTCCGACGCCACCGCGAAGAGCACGAAGTTGCGGGCCAGTCGAGTGTCGCCGAACGAGATGAAGACCCGGCCCGATCTGAGACCGTTGGCCAACGTCGTGGTCGCGGCCATGGCGTCGCTCGGGAACGGTGTCGCCAGCTCGACGTGGTTCACCACGCTCTTGAAGAACGCCTCGTAGCCGGGAAGCAGCGCGCCTCGAAACCGTTTCTTGGGATGCGCGTCCAGCCCTCCCAGCGCCACCAGGTGCGCACGCCGGTACAGGGAGTCGAACGCCGCCACGTGCGGCTGATCGAAACCGTCCCGATACAGGCGCGTCACGCTCCAGTGCAGGCGTCCGAAGGGGGCGCTGGCCGCCAGCGCTGCCAGGTGGTAGACGACCCAGAAGTCGCTCAGCCGAGCCCTGCCGATGTCCGCGAGATCGAAGACTTCCCACCCGACGATCCCCGGCGTCGAGTCGGGGCGCCAGCTGTCCCGCGACCGCGGGCTGCGTGAATGAGCGACGATCGCCGTGCCGGATCTCTCTCGCAGGAAAGCAGCGAACGACTCGACCCCCGCCTGCCAGCCGCTCACCGCGGTATCGAGGGGGAAGGCCAGCACCCGGCCCACGGCGCTTCCCAGAGAGATCTCCTGGCCCCGCACGATGAGAACGCTGTCGACGAAGTGGGCCCGCGTTTGCCATTGACCGATCGGTGCTTCCGCGGCGCGATGATCGGACAGAACGACGAAATCGATGTCCGCCCGGCGCGCCGCGCTCGCGACATCGCCCTCGTCTCCCACGGCATCGTGCGAACGATGGGTATGCACGTGGATCACGCCCGAGACCCGCACGCCCGCCGGCTGAATCGGCAACGCCCGCGCCAACTCCACCGCGCCGCGTTCCGTGGCGACCCAATGCAGACGAGGCGATACATAGCCCACCGCGAAGTAGGCGACGGCCGCCAGCAGCAGCCACCGGCCGATCTTTCGAGGACGCAGGAAGTTCAGGGCCACAGGACAGCCGGCTTACGGCTCAGACATCCAGGTTCTTCACATACCTGGCGTTCTGCTCGATGAACTCGCGCCGCGGCTCCACCTCGTCACCCATCAGGAGGGTGAAGAGCCGATCCGCCTCCACCGCGTCGTCCATCGTGACTCGCAACATGGTACGGCGCTCCGGGTCCATCGTCGTCCGCCACAGCTGATCCGGATTCATCTCGCCGAGGCCCTTGTACCGCTGGATGTCCGCCTTGCCATCCTTGCCGTCTTTGCTCAGGCGCTTGATGATCTCTTCCCGCTCGTCCTCGGTGTAGGCGTAGACCTCCTCGCGCCCGCGCTTGATCCGGTAGAGCGGTGGCTGGGCGATGTAGACGTAGCCCGCCTCGATCAGCTGTCGCATGTGGCGGAAGAAGAAGGTGAGGAGCAGCGTGCGGATGTGAGCGCCGTCGACGTCGGCGTCGGTCATGATGATGATCCGGTGATAGCGAGCCGAGTCGAGATCGAACTCGTCCTCGCCGATCCCCGTGCCCACCGCCGTGATGATCGTACGGATCTCCTCGTTGGAGAGCACCTTGTCCAGCCGCGCCTTCTCCACGTTCAGGATCTTGCCGCGCAGCGGCAGGATCGCCTGGAAGTTGCGGTCGCGGCCCTGCTTCGCCGAGCCGCCCGCCGAGTCGCCCTCCACCAGATAGAGCTCGCTTACGCTCGGGTCGCTGAGCGAGCAGTCGGCGAGCTTGCCCGGCAGGATCGAGCCCTCGAGCGCCGACTTACGACGCGTCAGGTCACGTGCCTGGCGAGCCGCTTCCCGCGCCCGCGCTGCCTGCAGACATTTCTCGATGATGCGCCGCGCCGGCGTCGGGCTCTCGGCGAGGAAGTTCGAGAGCCCTTCGTTCACCACGGACTCGAGCGCGCCGCGCACCTCGCTGTTGCCGAGCTTCGTCTTCGTCTGCCCTTCGAACTGCGGCTCCATCACCCGCACCGACAGGATCGCCGTCAGCCCCTCGCGCACGTCCTCGCCCGTAAGACTGACGTTCGCCTTCTTCAGCATGCCGCCGCGACGCGCGTAATCGTTCAGCGTCCGCGTGAGCGCCGCCTTGAACCCTGTCAGGTGCGTTCCGCCTTCGTGGGTGTTGATGTTGTTCACGAAGGTGAACGTGTCCTCCCTGAACCCGTCGTTGTACTGGAGCGCCAGCTCGATCTCGCATTCGGGCCGCTTTGCCTCGAGGTAGACGATCTCGCTGTGGAGCGGCTTCCGGTTACCCCGAATGTACTTCACGAACTCCTTGATGCCGCCCTCGTACTGGAACTTGTTCTTCTTCTCCCGGTCGGGGCGCTCGTCCTGCAGGGTGATTTTCACGCCTTTATTCAGGAAAGCCAGCTCGCGCAGGCGTACCGCCAGGGTGTCGTAGTCGAAATCGCGCTCGGGGAAGATCTCGCCGTCGGGCATGAAGGCCACGATCGTGCCCGTCCGGTCGGTCTTGCGGCCTTTCTTCAGCTCGCTCGTCTTCTTCCCACGGCTGTACTTCTGTTCCCAGACGCTCCCGTCGCGGTGGATCTCGACGGCGAGCCACTCCGACAGGGCGTTCACCACCGACACGCCCACACCGTGCAGGCCGCCGGAGACCTTGTACGATTCTTTGTCGAACTTTCCGCCGGCGTGGAGTGTCAGCATCGCCAGCTCGACGCCCGGCACTTTCTCGGTGGGATGCTTGTCGACGGGTATGCCGCGGCCGTTGTCTTTTACGGTTATCGAATTGTCCTCGTGAATGACGACGTCGATCTGGTCGCAGTAGCCCGACATCGCCTCGTCGATGGAGTTGTCCACGACCTCGAAGACGAGGTGATGCAAACCACGCGCCGACGTCGAACCGATATACATACCGGGCCGGCGCCGAACCGCCTCCAGCCCTTTGAGGACCTGGATCCTGCCGGCCGTGTAGTCGCCCTGCCGTGCCGCCGCCACCGGCCGACCGGACGCGTCAGCGGTCTTCCGGCCACGCGACTTTTTCGACGTCGACTTCTGTTTCGTGGCGGACTTCATCGCGGCCGACTTCTTCTTGGCCGCCGGTTTCTTCTTTTTGGCTGACGGCTTCTTCTTGGCCATCGACTTCTTGCCCGCGCTCTTCTTCTTCTTCCCTGTCCCCGATCGCTTTGCCATTTGGCGTTACCTCACAGTTCAACCCGAGTTCGCTCACGAGGGCGACGGCTAGCCGTCGCCCTCGGCGAGTCGAAAGATTATTTTCTCGAACTTCCCCTGCGGACGACCCGCGTTCAATCGCGCCAGCAGTCGCCGCTCCATCATCTCGAGCTCCATTAGCCACGCCGACGATCGCACCTCCACGAATAGAACCGCCCGGTCGAAACCCACCGGCGTCGAGACCCTCGCGATCTCCGGACCGACCAGCTCCGACCACTCCGGGATCACCGACGCCCGCTCGACCGCTTCCGCCAGCCCTCTGGCCTTCAACAGTCCTTCCACCAGCCCCCCGATCCGCTCCGGGGCTCCCCCGCGATCGTCCTTCATACGCGCCTCAACGTGCCGGCGGCGATTCGGTACTCCGCCAGGCTGTCGCCCATGAGGGCGAACTCGCTCGGTTTCGGCGATGTGACCAGCACCTGTCCCCACTCTTCCGCTGCCAGCAACTCCACCACGCGTTCCGATCGCGGCGGATCCAGCTCGGCGAATACGTCGTCCAGCATGATGATCGGCTCGCCGCCCAGGGCGGCTCTCAACGTCTCGGCTTCCACCATCCGCAACGCCACCGCCGCCGTCCTCTGCTGGCCGGCAGACCCGAAGCTGCGCAGACCGACGGCGTCCGAGCTGTTACCGACGCGGAACTTCAGCTCGTCGCGATGCGGTCCGGCGAGGGTGACACCGCGTCGCCGCTCGCGCTCGGCCAAGCGCTGCAGCCGACCGTGAAACGCCTCGATCCAGCCGTGGCGGTCGATGGGAGCGGCCCGGTCACCCGTCGGTTTCGGAATCGACGGGGCATAGTCGATCGAAGCCTGCTGTCCGCCCGAGATCTTCTCGTAGTAGCGGGCGAAGCCGGCCCGCTGCTCCGCTACCCAGCGCGCCCGCGCTTCGATGATCGAGCAACCAGCGTCCACCAACCCGTGGTTCCAGGCCGCCAGCTCCGACGGGCTCGCCCCTTCACGCAATGACTCGTTGCGCTGCGTCAGGATTCGCCGGTAGCGCTGCAGCACCGCCAGATAATCCGGTTCGACCAGCGAGAGGATGATGTCGAGAAACCGTCGCCGCGCCGCCGGACCACCCGCCACGATCTCGACATCGCTGGCGGTGAACACGATGGCGCCGATTCGTCCGATGGCTTCCCCGAAGCGCTGCGGTTCGTCGCCGTTGAGCGTTACTTTCTTGCGGCGACCTTCGCGCCTGTAGGCTGCCGCCACCGTCACTTCCGCCCCACCGGCCTCCACCAGCGACCCCTCCACCCGAAAGTGGTCGGTTCCGAACCGAATCAGCTGTTCGTCCCGCGCGCCGCGAAAGGATCGGAAGATCTCGAGGTAATAGATCGCCTCCAGCAGATTCGTCTTCCCCTGCCCATTATCCCCGATCAGCGCCGCACCCCGCTCCGGGAAATCGACGGTCTCGTCCTCGAAATTCCGGAAATTCCGGAGCTGGATCCGCTGGAGAAACACCCTATAAAAATAACCGAAGAAGCGGCCTTTCTCAAGGCCGCCCCGCGGCTCTAAGTGACCTAATTTCAACGACTTTCGAGGCCCGAAAACGGCTTGGCGCCGCCGTCCCCTCAGCCGCAGCGCGCGGGCTCCACCCCGCAGTCCACCACGGTCACCCCGACCGGCGCGGACCGGCGCCGGCTGCCCAGCAGATCCTCGGCGATCGCCCAGATCTGGACCGAGCTGCCGCTGATCAGCCTGGGCATCAGGAACACGAACTGCTCTTCGGTGAACTCCACCGGCGGGTCGTAATCGCGGCGCTCTCGTGCCAGCGTGTCGAGGACCGGCGCGGTGCTGAGGGCGACGAACTCCACCGCCTGGAGGAGGCCGGTGGCCTCGACGGAGACGGAGACGAGGGAGTCGGCGAAGAGGACGGCGTCGGGACTCGGCTCCAGCACCCGGACCTCAGAATCGGGGATATCGACGTTCAGGCCGGTCGGCCGCTCGCGAGCCTCGTCGCAGGAGGCTCCAAGGCTGAGCAGAGCGACGCCGAGGGTCGCCACGCTGGCGAAAGCCGAGGGAAATCTGGTCATCGAGGCCGCCGCTTTTCTTTCTGGAGGTCGCCCGGGCCGCGAGCCCGCAGCCGCAGGCCTGCCCTCGCGTCCCGACCCGACTCGATCGTCATCGGTCCAGCCCCTAAACTACGAGCGGTCCGGATGAGTTTCCAAGCACAGAGAGCCGACCGTGGTACCCTAGCTGAAAAGCTCCCGCCAGGACGCGCGCGGCGCTTCCAGCGCCTCGCCGTGCTCGAGTCGGTCCAGTATGCCGTTCAGCACCAGGTTCATCTTCTCCACCGACCGGCCGTACCCGCTTCGCGCCAGCCCCACGGATGCCGCGAGGAAGACCGGCGTTCCCACCGCGGCGACCGCCGGCAGGGACGGCAAGCCGACGATGAAGACGCTGGCCGCCGCGACGGCGGAGCCACCGCCGCCCATTCCCAAGCCCCAGAACCACCCGGCACGTTCGTTCCCCAGATCGGCGACGAGCGTCACCTGACACTCCTCCTCGGAGAGCGGGATCACGCGCATCTCGACGGCCCTGGCCTTCTTCGCCAGCTGGTATCCGCGCCCCAGCACGTCGACGGACCGCAAGATCGAAGCTACCATGCCCGATTCGGGCTCCCACAAGGAGCCGGTCTTCAGCTGGCGCACGGGTCTGAGCCCCTCGTTGCTCCGAAAATGATCGCGTAGGGCGCGGGTGACCTCCCCGGCGGACTCGGGTATCCGGCGCGTGGCCGCGATCAGCGCCGGACCACAGAGCCGCGACGCCCAACCACGCTCGACCAGCAGCGTTTCACTGCCGGCGGCGGCACGGTGCTCGGCCAGGGCGCGGCGCACGCTCGTTTCCGAGAGCCCCACCTCGCCGGCGATCCGGATCACGTCATCCTCGCTCAGATCGGGAGCCTGGGCCCCGTATCGGTCCTCGATCTCAGCCGCGCGGCGGATGACGATTTCGAGCTCCTCGCGACTCAAGCGCAGGGGTCCGAGTTCGCCCATTCGGTTCGGCGCTACTCCTGCTTCCGCTTCCGTTCAGCGGGCGCTTTCTCGCCTTTGGCGAATCGGCCCGGCAGTTCCCGGGGCGGCGGCAGTTCTCGCTTGCCCTCGTCCTCTTCCTCGTCTTCCGGCTCCAACGGCTCACCCTGCGGGCTCCGCGACATGAACGGCTTTACCAGGTCCATCGGGATGGGGAAGAGCGTCGTCGAGTTGTTCTCCGCCGCGATCTCGGAGACCGTCTGCAGGAAGCGCAACTGCAGAGCGGCGGGATCGGCGCTCATGATCTTCGCCGCCTCCACCAGCTTGCGCGAAGCCTGGTGCTCGCCCAGCGCGTTCACCACCTTGGCCCGCCGCTCGCGTTCTGCCTCGGCCTGCCGGGCCATCGCGCGTTTCATCTCCTGGGGAAGATCGATGTCCTTCACTTCGACGGCGGTTACCTCTATCCCCCAAGTGTCGGTCTGCTCGTCGATGATCTCTCGCAGCATCTCGTTGTACTTCTCCCGTTCGGCCAGCAGATCATCGAGCTCGGCCTGGCCGATTACCGAACGGAGCGTTGTCTGGGCCAGTTGCGACGTGGCGAACAGGAAATCCTCGACCTCGACGATCGCCTTGACCGGAACGTTGACGCGGAAATAGAGGACCGCGTTGACTTTCACAGAGACGTTGTCCCGGGTGATGACATCTTGTGGCGGTATGTCCATCGCGACGATGCGCAAGCTGACCCGTTGCATTCGCTCGATCCCGAACGGCACCAGGAAGATGAGGCCGGGTCCTCTCGCTCCGCGCAGCCGACCGAGGCGAAAAACCACACCGCGCTCGTACTCCCAGAGGATCCTCAGGCTCGTGGCGAGCGCCAGCGCGCCAGCCACAGCCAGTCCTGCGAGCAATACCTCCACGACTACCTCCCTGCAGTGAGAATCGCCGAATGGCGACCCGGAGGCGAAGGCCGATTTCCTTCTGAAAGTCTAAACTTAGCGGCTGGTCTCGGACAGGCAAACAGCGGACGGCCACAGAACGGGAGCAAACGAAGCCCCCGTCCGGGTGGCCAAAGAAGCGGCCGGGGACGGGGGCTTCTCTGCGAGAAAACGTTACGACTTCAGCGTCCAGACGTAGGCAGAAACCGCCCGCACCTGCTCATCGCTGATCCCGCTACCGCCCTTGGGCGGCATTGGCGTACCCGTCGACGAGGCACTGGTGTCGACTCCGTTCATGACCGTTTCCACGATGCCCTCGTAGGAGCCATCGCTGTGCAGCCACTCGTCGTCGGTCAAAGCGGCGCCCAGACCCTGCACACCTTCACCGTTCGCGCCATGGCACGTGTAGCACAGGCCCGAGCCCGCGTAAATCGTTTCACCCTGGTTCACCATCTCCATGGTGACGCCCTCGGGCAGCTCCATCTGCTCGCCCTGTCCCTCCATGGACTGGCTCTCGGCAGGAGTCGTCGCCGGCGTCTCCGCCGACGTCTGCTCCTCGCCTTCGCCGCCGCCACATGCTACAACGATGGCCAGTGCGAAGGCTGCTCCCAACCCCATCAGCCTGCTCATGTCATCCTCCGTTCAGTGATATGCGACCCGCCCGTGCGGGGCTGTGCTGCCCGAAAACGCCGCCGCATGTCCCGCGGCGGGCCGTCGATGGCACTCGATAAGCGTGGGATTCCGCGGCGATAATACCCGGGCCCCGTGCACCCGTCAAGCCGAGTCCGGCCCGTCCGCGCGGGCGGCGCCGCACTCGGGGCAGAAGTGCCAGACGGGCTCCAGAACGGCCCCGCACGACTGGCAGGCGCCGGGCACCAGACGAACGCCGCAGAAGGGGCAGTAAGTGGCTCGGCCCGGGACCTCGGCCTGGCACGCCGGGCAGTTCTGTACCGCATCGATCGGGGCTTCCGCGGCCCCGGTCTCCGGCTCGACCTCATCGTCCGGATGGGGGGAAACGTCCTGCCCCGGTGGATCGCGCCATTCGCTGCGGTCGCGCAGCTCGGGCGGCGCGTAGCGGATATGGCCCGGCGGCGGAATGAGAGCGGCGTTGAGCCAGACGCGGGCATCGGGAAAGGCACGGTAACGGCGAATGTCGGGGAGCTTCTCTTCGATGCCGGCTCGCAGCTCGTCCTGCACCGAGCTGTCACCGAGCACGTAGCTCCGCTCGCCGGCGAGCAGCCGGGAGAGGGCGAGCTCGTAATCGTCGTTCGAGCGAAGCCCGGCGGGATTGCGAACGCGACGGTATGGGATGAGCTCGTCGTGCACCTCGAGGACCGTCATCGACTCGCTCAAGGCCGACGGCCGTTCGCGTCGAAGAATCTCCACGAATTCGTAGTAGAGACGATCCAGATCGTCCATCTCTCAACCTTCCGGGTAGGAGGCGTTACGTGTCTGGCCCGGGCACCTCGAGATCGAAGGCCTCCGACTCGAAGTCGCTCTCACGGGCCTGATGGAACGCCTGCACCACCCTGCGATCGAACAGTGAGCCGGCGCACCGATCGATCTCCGCCACCGCCTCCGTCACGCTTTTCGCCGGGCGGTGGGGCCGGTCGCTCAGCATCGCCGCGTAAGCGTCCGCCAGCCCGACGATGCACCCCTCCAGCGAGATCTCGCCCCCGGCCAACCCCTTCGGGTAACCGGAGCCGTCCCAGCGCTCGTGGTGCTGCAGAACCCCGGGCCGCGCCGGCTCCAGATAAGGCACCGCCTCGACCAGACGCGCCCCGACCTGCGGGTGCTTCCGAATCAGCTGCCACTCCTCGAGATCGAGGGGCCCCGGCTTGTTCACGGTCGATTCGGGCACCGCCAGCATGCCCACATCACGGAGCACCGCCGCGAGCCACAGGCGCTTGAGCCCTTCACCGGACAGACCCAGCCGGGCCCCCGTGCCGACCGCCGCCCGGGCGACGAGATTCAGGTGGCCGCTCCCACTGCCCTGGCGCGACTCGAGCGCCGCCGCCAGGGCAGCGATTCCCTGTCGACAGTATCGCTCCAGCGCCGAGACTCCACCTTCCCGGTCATCGCCCATCGCCTCGTGGAAGGCCCGGTTCTCCCGCAGCAGCCGCTGATGCTCCAGCGCGCGGGCCACGCTATGGCTGAGCTCTGCCAGGTTGAAAGGCTTGAGCAGATAATCGTCCGCCCCATGGCGCAGCGCCTCGACGGCGAAACCGACGTCGGTGTACGCCGTCATCATGATCACCTGAATCTCAGAGTCACGGCGTTTGATCTCCTGCAGAAGCTCGATGCCGCTCATCCCGGGCATGCGCACGTCGGTTACCACCAGATCCAGTTCGTCCGTGGCCAGACGCCGCAGGGCCTCCTCGCCGGAGCTGGCGGTCGTGCACTCGTATCCTTCGCGCCTGAGCTTCTTCGCCAGCGCCACGGTGATCGCGGGCTCATCGTCGACCACCAGCACTCGGGCGCCCTCCGCTCCCCCCTTATTCATCGGATCCCAGTCGGTTGAGACGTGCGAGCAGCTCGCGCACCCGTCCCGTCATCTCCTCGATCGTCTGCAAGCTCTTGCGCTGGCCATCGGTCAGCGTGTCATCGTCGGTCAGCAGCAGTTCCGTTTCGGCCAAGATCGCCGTCAGCGGGCTGTTCACCTCCTGGCGCACTTCCTCGATGACCGACATGACGTGTGCGAGACGCTCGGCCCGCGCCCTCTGGGTCTGCAGCGCCGATCGGGCCTGCTGAACATCCGCCTGCCGCATCACGGCGTCCGCCAGCATTTTGTCGTCCACGCTGTCGGGTATCTGAACGAAGGCGCCGTAGTCGAGGAAGGCGATGCTGAACTCCGAACCCCAGAGCACGGCCCGTTCCGGCTCGACCACGGCCTCGAGCACCGAGACCACCTCGCGCTCGGGGAGCGTGCTGTCCACCAGCACGATGAGCTCCCGATCCAGCGATAGCTCGTCCACCGCCGCACTGCTGTCCGGGGCGTGGAGGATCTGGCAAGCGGTGGCCAATGCCTCCTCGGCACGGCGGCGCCGCTCCGCATCGGCGCTCACCAGCAGCACCGCGCACCGTTTCCCCCCACCCAATCGCGCCTCCTCCGTCTATTCGGGACCCTGGTCCAGCGGGTCCGCTCCGTCTTCCTCGCTCCGCAATAGCCGCACGGATCTTACCCTCCGATCGTCGACCCGATCCACCACCAGCTGCGCGCCGGCGACCTCCACCGTATCGCCGAGCTTCGGCACCTGACCCAGCTCGCCCAGGATGAAGCCGCCCAGCGTGTCGTAGTCCTCCACGGGCAGCTCGAGGCCAAATTCCTCGTTGACTTCGTCGATCGGCGCGCTGCCATCTATCAGTGGCTCGCCGCGGGTCGACGTAGTGAACAGGGGCCGTGCGATGTCGTGCTCGTCGTAGATCTCGCCGACGATCTCCTCGATCAGATCTTCGAGCGTCACCAGACCGTCCGTTCCCCCGAACTCGTCCACCACGATGGCCATGTGGATCTTCATGCGCAGGAACTCGGCCAGCAAATCGTCCACCGACTTCGTATCGGGAACGAAATAGGGTTCCCGCATGATGCGCCTCACGTCGAACTCCGCCACCTCGCCTGAGGCGGCCGTCGGAAGGATGTCCTTGACCAAGACGACCCCCACCACGTTGTCCAGGCTCTCTTCGTATACCGGCAGGCGCGAGTATCCAGAGAGGTTCGTCTTCTCGATCAGCTCATCGAACGACACGTTCGTCGGGACGGCCACGATATCCGGCCGCGGCGTCATCACCTCCCGGGCCATCGTCCGCGTCAGCTCGAACACGCCCGAGATCATCTCCTGCTCCTCGCTGTCGACGACGCCGTGTTCCCTGCTGCGCCGCACCAGCATGACGATCTCCTCCGGGCTATGGACTCGCTCCGCCTCGGAGGGCAGGCGCACGCCCAGTACTTTCAGCAGCCAGTTCGCTGACTCGTTGAGCCACCAGATGAGGGGGCCGAGAACACGCGTGAACCAGATCAGGGGCCTGACCAGCCAGCGCGCGATCTGTTCGGGGTGGAAGATGGCGAGCGCCTTCGGCGCCACCTCCCCGAGAACGACGTGCAGGTAGGTAATGATGAAGAAGGCGATGGCGACGGCGATGCCGTGGCGGGCGAGGTAGCCGAACGGGGCCGCCACGCCGGCGAACGCGTCCTCCAGCGTGTGGGCGATCGTTGCCTCGCCGATCCAGCCCAAGCCCAGCGAAGCCAGGGTGATCCCCACCTGGCAGGAGGACAGGTAGAGGTTCAACTCGACCTGCGCCTTGCGGACCACGCCGGCCAACCGGTCGCCCTTATTCTCCAGGTACGCCAGCCGTGAGTCCTTCGCACCGACCAGAGAGAACTCCGCGGCGACGAAGAAGCCGTTGGCGGCCACGAGTACAGCGACCGCCAACAGCCTCAAAACGACCTCGATCGTCGTCATTCGGTAAGCAGATTGTCACCGGCGGAGAACGGCGTTCCCGTCGGGCCGGTCAGGGAAGTGTCCCGTGGTTCAGTCGGTATCGCTCGTGGCGTTGGTCTTTCCGTACGAGATGACGGGCTGACAGTAGCGTCGCCCGATCTCCTCCAGTCGATTCAGCTCATCCTGCGTGATGCCAGAGTACCGGTTGGCCAGGTAGTCCATGGTCTCTTTGAACCAGGCGTCTCTCTGCTCGTCCGTCGCTTCCAGCACTCCGCAGTGCTGTATCTGGCTCATCAATTCGTTTCGCGCACGACTGAACAATGAAGGTCCGCCTTTACCCTCCTTTTTGCGTTTGCTCACGCTCCCTCCTCAATCTAGAATTACGGTACAATCACAGCGTCGATGCCGCCGCGCCGGCTCCCGGCGCGTGCAACGAACGCCACCCCTGATCATCGACTGCATAATATTACTGGCCCATCCACGACATGCAAACGCTACCCCCGGGAGGCCCCAACCACCTCGATGCGATCCGATTGGAAGTCTACCGGTCGCTGCTCCAGGCGATCGCCGAGGAGATGGGCGCGGCTCTGCGGCGCAGCGCCTATTCCCCGAACATAAAAGAGCGCCGTGACTACAGTTGCGCGATCTGCGACGCCCGGGCCAGGCCGGTGGCGCTGGGAGATCACATGCCCGTGCACCTGGGCGCCATCCCCCGCAGCGTCCAGGCGGCCCTCGCCGCGCTCGAGCTGGGAGACGGCGACGTCGCCCTGCTCAACGATCCGTTTCACGGCGGAACCCACCTGCCGGACCTGACCGCGGTACGCGGCGTCTGGATCGGCCCCGAGGCCGAGCTTCTCGGGTACGTGGCCTCCCGCGCCCACCACGCCGACGTCGGCGGGGCGGCGCCCGGCTCCATGCCGTTATCCCGCGAGATCTTTCAGGAAGGGGTGAGAATTCCGCCGGTCAAGCTGGTGCGAGGCGGAGCGATCGACCGCGACGTCTGGCGCATGATCCTGGCCAACGTCCGGACCCCGGGCGAGCGAGAGGGCGATCTCCACGCCCAGCTGGCGGCGCTGGATGTCGGGGTGCGACGTCTGCGGGAGCTGGCGGAGCGCCGGAGCCCGGGCGAGCTGCGGATCGCGTTCGACGAGCTCGCGTCATACGCTGACCGGCTGCTGCGCCGGGTGATCGAGCGGATACCCGACGGGCGCTACGTGGCCGAGGATTTCCTGGACGACGATGGCGTGACCGAGAACGCGGTTCGTATCGCCGTGGCGATCGAGGTCGAAGGCGACGAGATCGACCTCGATTTCGAGGGGAGCGCGGGCCAGCGAGACGGAAACGTCAACGCTGTGGCCGCGATTACCGAATCGGCCGTACGCTACGCGCTGCGCTGCGTGGCGGAAGCGGTCCTTGGAACGTCGTTGCCCGCCGGCGGGGCGGATATGGCGGCCGTCCGGCTGCGAATCCCGGAGAGGAGCGTGGTGAACGCCCAACCGCCCGCGGCGGTGGCGGCGGGGAACGTGGAAACCTCGCAGCGGATCGTGGACGTGGTGTTCGCGGCCCTGGGTCAGGCGCTACCCGATCTCGTCCCCGCCTGCTCTAGCGGGACGATGAACAACTTCACGATGGGCGGACTCGATCCCGAGAGCGGCGAGCCTTTCGCCTATTACGAAACGGTCGCGGGAGGCATGGGCGCGAACCGTGCCCGTGATGGATTGGCCGGTGTCCACACCCACATGACCAATTCACTCAACACACCGGTTGAGGCGTTGGAGCACGCGATCCCGGTGCACGTTCGGCACTACTCGCTGCGGGCCCGAACGGGCGGCGAGGGGCTGAGGCGCGGGGGTGACGGGCTGCGACGCGACGTCGAGCTTCTGGTTCCCGCACGCGTGACCGTGCTGTCGGAGCGTCGGCGCTATGCACCTGGCGGAGCGCGGGGCGGTGCCGCGGGTGCGGCGGGGGAGAACTGGCTCATCCACGACGGGGAACCGCGACGACTCGCCGGAAAATTCACCGAGGACGTCGCGGCCGGCGACGTCATCAGCATTCGAACACCCGGAGGCGGCGGATGGGGAAACGCAGGGTCCTGACGGCCAGAGGACCGATCCGCGGCACGGACACCACACGTCACGTGGTACCGCGCCGACTCCGGGTCGGCTCCCATCGCTTTCACTATGTCGAGGCCGGGATGGGGGCGCCGCTGCTGCTGATTCACGGGCTCGGCGCCTCGTCCCGATGGTGGTTCCCCATCCTGCCGGAGCTCAGCAGCGCTCACTTCCGTCTGCTGGCGCCCGACCTGCCTGGCTTCGGCCGCTCGCCCGGGCCCGCTCTCAACGTCGAGCACGCCGCCCGGTCCGTCGTCGCCCTGGCCGATCACCTCGGCTTGGGACAGTTCTTCGTCTGCGGACACTCGATGGGCGGCGCGATCGCCGCCGAGATCGCGGCCAATCATCCCGGACGCATCCGGCGGCTGGTCCTGATCGACAGCGCCGGAATCCCCGGCATCGGGGCCTCGCGAGTCCTCGGCCGGCTGGTCCAGCCGTGGTCGTGGTGTCCGGGCTGGTTCTATCGAACTCTGGTGGGAGACGTATTGCGGGCGGGTCCGAAGTCGATGCTGCGCGGGATCCGAGAGCTGCGCCGACACGATATCCGGCCCACCCTCAATCGCGTGCGGTCGAAAACGCTGATTATCTGGGGCGCCAACGACACCCTGACTCCGGCAGCCCACAGCGAGCTGATGCTCTCGGCGTTGCCTGACGGCCGTCTCGAGCTCGTCCCCGGTGCCCGCCACCTTCCGATGATCAGGAAGCCGGCGCTGACAGGAGGGCTGATCGCCTCGTTTTGTAGAGAGGAACTCAAGGCGCGTTGATCCCACTGGGAGTTCGGGAATTCCGAAGTGGGAGATCGGGATTCTGGTTGGGGGAAGTT
>JABAHQ010001302.1_pt1 | contig 50432 bp, 58 predicted proteins | sample 7062091 | NCBI WGS metagenome assembly JABAHQ01 (sample SAMN14534359, study PRJNA622989) | marine sediment metagenome | biome: marine biome [ENVO:00000428]; feature: marine pelagic biome [ENVO:01000023]; material: deep marine sediment [ENVO:00002113] | place: India: Gulf of Kutch | collected... | reverse complement strand
ATTTCGCGTCCAATGACCGGTAGCGCAGGAGAAACAGGTTTTTGGCGAACATTCCGTCCAGTTGTCGACAGATCCAAATGCACCAGTTGCCTGTTATGCTGGATCTTCTGTCCAGAAAGCTGCATTGAACGCGGCGAGGAAGACGTGCCCAAGGTCAACTACAAGTATTGTAAGGGATGTGGAGTCTGCGCCAACGAGTGTCCTGTGCGTGCCATAGAAATGGAGAGGGAAGCCTGATGTCCCAAACGATAATAGACACGGGAAATCACATAGCGGGCTACGCCTGCAAAGCCGCCAGAGCAGACGTAATCGCCGCCTACCCCATAACTCCCCAATCACCCGTGGTTGAGCAGATTGCCGACTTCGTTGAGACGGGAGAAATGGACGCCAAGTACATAAGGGTTGAATCGGAGCACAGTGCCATGGCTGCCTGCATTGGAGCCGCTGCTGCTGGGGTTCGTACCTTTACAGCCACCTCAGCACACGGGTTGGCCCTGATGCATGAGATGCTCCATTGGGCATCTGCGGCTCGCCTTCCAATAGTCATGTCGGTGGTGAACCGTGCCATGGGACCCGGCTGGAACATATGGGCTGACTTCAGTGATTCGCTATCCCAACGAGACACCGGCTGGATCCAATTCTACTGCGCCGACAATCAGGAGATCTTTGACACAATCATCCAGGCTTACAAGCTATGTGAGGACAAGCGGGTTATGATGCCCGCTATGGTTTGCCACGAAGGGCTGATTCTCTCTCATACATCTATGCCTGTTGAGCTGCCAGGTCAGAAGGATATCGACGACTTCCTTCCGCCCTACAATCCATTATGGACCCTGGATGTGAATAAGCCCTTCACTCATGGCAGTTTAATTTATCCCGAATGGTATATGGAATTCCGTTACTTCATGAATGAAGCTATGGAAGCAGCCAGGCGACTCATACCAAGAATAGATGCAGAATACGCTAGGATCTTTGGGCGTGAGTATGGAGGACACATAGAACAGTACAGATGTGAAGACGCGGATCTTGTGTTGTTATCTATGGGCACCATCGGAAGCGAGGCTAAAATCGCTGTGGACCACCTAAGAACTCGTGGACTGAAGGTGGGTGCAGCGAGAGTCCGTGTCTTCAGGCCCTTCCCCAAAGCGCAGATCCGGAATCTGGCGGAAGATTCTGCAATGTTGTCGGTGATCGACAGGCACGCTTCTTATGGAATGGAGGGACCCCTTTTCACAGAGGTTAAGGCATCAATCTACAACAGTGATGATCCGCCTTTGATGGCGGGTTTCATCGCAGGTTTAGGCGGTCGAGACGTGACCTTTTCTGATATAGAAGAGATCGCTGGCAGATCGATGAAGTATCTCAGATCTGGACAGGTAAAGAAAGAAGTTGAGTGGATGGGCCTGAGGAGGTAAGAGAATGGTAAAGTTGAAAGAGCTTCCGAAGGAAGAACTGCTCCTGCCGGGCAACGCCACATGCGCTGGTTGCGGTCTCTCTATAGCTCTGAGACTGGCCTACAAGGCACTTGGCCAACGGACGGTCCTGGTGGTTCCTGCCTGCTGTGCCTCTGTGATTCACAGCCCTTTCCCCAACACGGCGTTCGCAACCCCCTGTCTAAACATTGCCTTCGAAGCCGCAGCAGCTGCTGCCTCCGGTGTGGTGGCGGCATATCAAAAGAGAGGTATTGAAGATGTGACTGTGCTCGCTTGGGCTGGCGACGGCGGCACCGCGGACATCGGCATACAGGCCCTGTCAGGCGCCGCAGAACGGGGAACCAACTTTATTTACGTATGCTATGACAACGAGAGCTACATGAACACAGGCATTCAGCGAAGCGGCTCCACCCCCTATGGGGCATGGACCACCACCACTCCAACAGGCAAGAAGCAGCACAAGAAGAATGTTCCCTTGATCATGGCAGCACATGAAATTCCCTATGTTGCAACGGGCTGCATCTCCTATCCTCATGACTTGATATCAAAGTTCAGGAGAGCCAAGCAGATTGAAGGCCCAAGGTACATCCAAATATTGACGCCTTGTCCGCCAGGCTGGCGGTTTCCCACAGAGAAAACCGTAGAACTGGGGCGGTTAGCAGTCCGAACAGGTATGTGGGGCCTGTTCGAGATCGAGAATGGAGAATTCGAGCTTACTGGTCCTAGCGTACGTTTAATTGATAAGTCGAAACGCAAACCGATCGAGGAGTATCTTAGGGTGCAAGGGCGTTTCCGGCGTATGACAGACGAAGAGATCCGTGTGCTACAAGAATGGATTGACAGCCAGTGGGAACATTATTCGAGGCTCCTGTAGCCCTTATAGATTCAAATACTTGACCAAAAAGGTGCCTAATAAGAAGGGGCCCTAGAGCCAAGACCATTAGTGCAGGCGCGTAGTACTGATAGGCCATTCTAAGAAAGAATTGTTGAACGTTATACCGAATCTAGAGAAGACTCGGTTAAGAACGATCTCTGTTGATGACTATATTTCTCTACGAGCAAACCTTTCAGACAGAAGTTTCTCGATTGCAAAGAAAATTATAAACCAAATTAGAAGGCGATAGAGGAGCTGAAGAGAGAAGCTGACAAGTACACGGTTATGTTTTTATCCGCGAACTGATGTAGAGATCGTGCCAAGAATCCCCCGTATTAGGGTTGATTTCAGAGATGACTGGACTAGAATTGTGGTTCTCGGTCACATCAAGACCATCCCTTGAACTCGGAGGCAGTATGGAAGATTCCTGTCACCTCCCGAAGTCAAGACCTTTGGTGTAAAGAAGATCCCATGGATCCTAATCTTCGACAGAGAGGATGAAGAGGTTGGAAAGATCGTCGAAAATCCAAGGTAAACATTCTCTGTTGTGGAGGAATTGGTCTACCTCATAAGCACAAGCTAACTCCCTCAATGAGTGTATGTGACCTGTCGCGGCGGCATTTTACTGAACTCTCGGCAAATGCTATATAGGAAAGTTTAACCTTGTGTAGCCTACCATTTGTGCAAAACCCTGCATGCAATAGTGGGATGAAGAAACATGGCAAAGAAGCAGAAAGAAACTACGGGAGAAAAAAAGAAGGCGCCTGAAACGGAGAAGAGCCCAAAAGAGAAAAGGGAATCTGGCAAGGCCAAGACTGAAAACGAGGTTCTCATCGGTAGAAAACCTGTAATGAACTACGTCGTCGCCTGCATGACTTTCTTTAATGCTGGCGAGAAGAGGGTAGCAGTGAAGGCTCGGGGACGGGCGATCAGCAAAGCTGTAGACGCTGTTGAGCTGCTTCGCCGCGCTTTCTTGAAGGATGTTGAAATCCAAAACATTGATCTTGGCACCCAACAGCTGAGCAGATCTGAGGGCCAGACACGTAACGTCTCCAATGTAGAGATTATCCTAAGCAAAACGGGAACCTAGTGGTTCTTCACAGACTAGCATGAGCCTCCAGTTCTTAGCACTTTCTTCTCTCAGGCATTCAATGAGTCTTGTTTAGTCCGGTGGCAGATCGTAGGAATAGACTTAAAACCCCGTTTACTCTAACTGAGTAATTCTCCGGTGAAACACATGGGTAATTATCCGAAGATTGTGGTTCGTCCGCCTGGTCCCAAAGCGAGAGAACTTGTCAAGAAAGATGAGGAAGTGATCTCCCCCTCTTATGTTCGATTCTATCCACTTGTTATCGATTCTGGAAAGGGCTCTATCCTTAAGGACGTAGATGGAAACGAGTACATTGACTTTAACTCTGGTTTGGTCTGCCTAAACGTGGGGCACCTGCACCCCAAGGTTGTTGAAGGAATAAAGAGTCAATGCGAGAGGTTCCTGCATTACTCCAACACAGATTTCTACTATAAAGAAGTTGTGGACTTGGCTGGGAAACTTTCGGGGATCTCTCCTGGCCGATTCAAGAAGAGAGTGTATTTCGGAAATAGTGGAACAGAGGCTGTTGAGGCAGCCGCTAAAGTTTCAAAGTGGCACACCCGCAACCATCAATTTATTGCCTTCACCGGAGCCTTTCACGGACGAACACTGGGATCACTAGCCTTTACGGCTAGTAAGCCTGTGCAAAAAAGATACTTCTTTCCAATGCTTCCCGGGGTTACGCACGTACCCTACCCCTATTGCTACCGTTGCCCTTTCAAACTGTCATATCCTGACTGTGACTACTGGTGCGTTGATTTCATTGATGAACTGATTTTGCAAAAATATGTCCCTCCCAAAGAGGTGGCAGCCATCATCTTTGAACCTATCCAAGGTGAAGGCGGGTATGTTGTCCCCCCAGAGGGATATTTCCAGCGCTTGAAAAAATTAGCTGATAAGTACCATCTGCTCTTGATCGATGACGAGATTCAAGCCGGGATGGGTAGAACTGGGAAATGGTTCGCCATCGAACACTGGAACGTTGAACCGGACATCGTTTGCGCAGCCAAGGCTGTTGCATCCGGACTACCCTTGGGCGCCACGGTGGCTCGAGCTCGAATCATGGATTGGGAGGGAGGTTCCCATGCCAGCACTTTTGGCGGAAACCCCCTAGCCTGCAGAGCGGCTCTGGCGGTGATAGATGTAATTGAAGAGGAGAACCTTCTTGAAAAAGCCGCGAAACAAGGCGACTACATTCTGAAGCGGCTTGAAGACTTGAAAGAAGAATGTGGAATTATTGGAGATGTCCGGGGGAAAGGACTGATGATCGGCATCGAAGTGGTGGAAGATGAAGAAACTAAGGAGCCAGGAAGGGACAAGGCGAAGGAGATTATGATGAGGTGCTGGAGACGAGGAATAGCATTAATAACTTGTGGAGTATCCACCATAAGAATAGCTCCTCCCCTAAACATAACAAGGGAACTGATTGAGGCAGGGATAGAGATTATCGAAGACGTGGTCAAAGAAGTGGAGAAGAAGTAGCTCGCCTTCAGGAATCTCTGTCTAGAGATTAAGATCTTAGGAAAATAATACCCCGAAGTTTTCCTCCACTCCCTGCTCAATGAGGACCCTGGCTATCCCAAATAAACTGCTGAAGATTAGGTTGGCAGGGGTCTGTCCGTCATGAGTTCCTCATCCAGTATGAATGTCAGTCTGGGACGGCTACATCATCCCCTTCCTGTGGTATTGTTTTCTGACAAATAAGTTTTACATAACACACCTACATCAGCTGGCCCTTTTACACAAGCCCTTCAGTGTTCCCGAGACCTTCTGGATATGAATGGCCGCTGGGGCGCCCTCTATCTCGGTTATAGAGGCGATTGAGGCTTTCACCTTTTCGTGGGCCTTTTGTGAGCAACGTAGAATTGCATAACCTTCTCTTGGTTTGTACTTTATCATTGCGAGGTCGGTTTTGCTAGCTCCGTACTCGCCGAAGAGTTGGATTATGGCATTCCATATGGCAGTTAACAGATCTTTCCGGCTTACTGACCCTTTAGTCACCATTTTGAGAGCTAGATAGCGCCTTCTCACTTGTCTGGGCAATCTTCCCCCTCCTTTATAACCTGTATGCCAGGCGCCACATATTTAGAGCATAGTTTCTTTCTATTCCTTTCAACGATGGAGCCCGGGATTTCTGAGAGAGAACGAAGGCCGGTGGAGATTGAGATCTCAAATAGGGTGGCCAAGGCAGCGTAGTCATGACCGTTTCTCATGAGGTGCTCGTTTGTTGCTCCGCTGGAGATTACGATGGGAACATTGAACTTCTTGGCTATCGCAGTCTCTGTTCGCAGATTTGAGAGTAGGCGGATTCTTGGAAACTCTTTCAGGTAGAGAACTGGTGCCATATCGATTTCGAGACAGGACAACGCGTTGGAGGCAAGTTCGGCCTCTGCCCTGTCGAAGAAACGGTTATGTGCTTTTCTAGGTGGAAAAGATAGCAGATCAACCCGGCGATCCTTGGCCGCTTGCCTGGCCACGGATTTGGAGTCACAAACCACGGCTACGACCTCAAACTTTCTTCTCAGCCGCCTCAACTTTCGGAGTAGTTCTTTGGATGTTCTGGGGGCCAGATCCACTCTGGTAATGAGCTCTAGATCTCTATCCTTGCACAATTTTTGTGTCTCTTTGATCTTCTTCTGCCTTATATTGGACGGAAATGGTATGCCGATCTTATGATATCCTAGTTCAGCGGATCTCTGAATCATTCTCCATGTTTGATCAGGGTTGTCAATTGAGAGTCTGAGGTGAAGGTCCACAAATCTTCTCATGGCGACCTACCCAACTCTTGGCAGATCTTAGCGATCTCTTCCATATTCTTGCTTCTGAATCGGATACGCACCCGAATAGGGTCTGCCACACAGAGTCTGAGTTCACTTCCAAGGGCGGCCTGCTTGTCCAGTCGGAGGTAGAGGCTACCTTCTTCTACGTGTAGATCAATTTCTGTAAGTAAGCTCTCTCTATCCTCCTCACTGAGATCAGAGAGGATGTGCTGTGCAACAGCTTGAACTACTTTTTTCTTTTTTATCCTGGTTTCGAAGAGGGTGATGGGATTTCCGTAATGTCCGCGCAGGTCTTTTCTCTCAAAAGTTACATCCTCGAGGTAATCGGCTGGAAGAGTATAATTCACGGCCTCAGCCACCTTATCGAGGTCTTCTGTCGCATGCACGGAGAATCTGACATCGATGTAGGCTATAGGTGTTGAAGACAAGGCTACATCCCTCTTACGGTTCACTTTATGCTATGAACGTTTTAACTTGGGGGGTCTCTTATCAGAGCTTTCAAATGCTTCTTAAGAATGTTTGCCTTTCTTAACGTTTAGTCTTTTCCTGGGGTTAATCTTATGTCGGCTCTTCGTGTTTGTCGAGGACTGATTGCATTTTTTTGGAACAAGCGTTTTTGATAAGCAGCGTTCAGGTTGAGATACTGTTGACCTGATAGTTTTTGTTTATGGATCTGCTTTTGTGGGAAACAGGGATCATTAATAGAGATCACCGCAAGCTTAATACTCTGGTTACATGGAATTGCACTCCAGGAAGGAAACGGCAGAGAGATGATCCCGAAGGAGTTCTTCGTAACAGCCGGGAAAGCTATCAGTTCAGTCTCCAAATTGAATGCTTTCGATCAAGCGCTGAAAAAGGCTGCTATAGCTCAATGTAATCTGGTTCAAGTAAGTTCTATCCTTCCGCCTGGATGCCAAGAAGTAGAGTTGCGAGAGTTGCCGGCTGGTTCAGTAATCCACACGGTGATGGCTAGGACGGACGGCAGTGAGGGAGAAAGGATCGGTGGAGGCGTCGCTTGGACTTGGGAGAAGAGGGGGAAATATGGGCTAGTGGCAGAGGCTCATGGTCAGACGAGTCGCCGATCTTTGGAGGCCACGTTAGAATGGAAAATCAGAGAGATGGCTAGAGCTCGGGAAGTAGAAGTTAGTGAAATAAACTATTGTGCAGAGAGCCTCACTGTGCCTCTGGAGAACTACGGGTGCGTTGTAGCAGCACTTGTTTACTTATGAGAAGGGCGGAGTTACCCTATTCTTTACCTTTACGCGATGTCTTTCGGCTTGGCCTAACCTTTTCTGCCCCACGTCCCTTATGGCGAAGACCCCGAATTTCCTTACCGGCACTTGTTAACCCCCGGAACACTCTACCACGGTGCTCCTTCTCACAGATCCAATTCAGGTCTCTGTCTGATTGGATGGCTGGGTGATGAGGGTCCACAAGAATCACTTCGAACCATTTGAAGCGCCCGTCTTCCCAGACCCAATATGAGTTCAGCACCTCCAAGTTTGGAAATTTCCGGGCTGCCCTCTCCTCAGCTATCAGCCTCAGGCTCTTAGCGGGCTTCAGCTTGGCGACGCCCATACGCTTCTGACTTCTGCCCATCGTGGGTCGAGGTCTATGCAGACCACCTCGCCTGACGCGAACTCGGGCTACAAGAAATCCCTGCTTGGCTTTGTATCCAAGTTTCCTAGCTCGACCGAGACGGGTGGGTCTGTCCACTCTGGCGACGACCGGTTGCTTACGCCATCGTATAACTCTCTTCCACATCAGATCCTTCAGGAAGGAGGATTCAGGATTCTTCCAAGCGTTCTCTAGGTATTTGTAGGACATTGTCGTTACTCATCTACTGGGCTTTCGTTCAACCTCACCGTGGAGGCCTAATAAATCTTTTCAGCCTTTGTCGGTGAGCTTGGCTTTTTTTACAAGGAGGTGTCCACTGTGGTTTTCCCACGTTTTCTCCACCTGAAGCAGTTCTATCCTTTTCGTAAATAAAGGCGCATCTAGAACTAAGGTTTCGTATTCGCCGCCCTCTCCGACTATTGACACCTGATATTTCCTTTTCAGTCTGATGAGATCATCTAGGGTGGAGAGGTCAATTCGTTTTCCGATCCAGCTGTGATCGAAACCGTAGGCGTAGACGCCGACGATGATAGTTTCAAAATCTGATTCTATAATTTCTTTCAACAGTCTGAGGGGGCTCTGACCCCAAAGGGGAGCGATAGACCTCAAGTTCAATTCTCGACAGATTCTGTCAATTCTTTCTTTCTGATAGTGTGACAGTATTGCTCCCGAGATCACCCCTTCTATGTGGAGGGTGGCGAGTAGAGCTTTGAGGTCCTTGAGTTCCATCTCTTTGATTCCTGAAGTCTTGTTCTTTACAAGTGGGATTCCAACGGCCTTGGCGAATAGGTCTGTTAGATGGATGTTGATGGAGTGGAACATCCAGCTGTCTCCTCGTTGGGGTATCATGGTGACTAGATGGGTCACTTCATAATCTTGTTTCAGGGCACGGTATAATGCTAGGGTGGAGTCTTTGCCGCCTGTAACCAAAGCTGCTACTTGCATATCTGATGGGCAGCCTCAATTCTCATATGTGACTCCTTCGCCTTACTTCTGTCCTCGCCATTTCTCTGCTTTTTTGATCAACCTTTTCGCTCTTTTCTTCCAAGTGTGGAAGCCTTGAGGTGAGGTGGGATAGTTCTCATAATGTTGGCGCGTCCTTTTAAGCAGGTTTGCTGCGTCGCTCAACTTTTTGAGTAAGCCTAGTTTTCTTAGACCTCTGAAGATTCGAAGAGTCTTCTTAGTTATGTTGATGCGGGCGTCTCCGCCCATGCTTGCCTCAAGCAGATCTTCTTCGGTGATCAACCGATGCTTCATTACGTAGTTTAATCCTTTATCTCCCAATCCTTGAAGGAGAATGCGGAAGATGTCAAGGCCTGCTTGTTTTGCTCCGTAGGAGTGCATATACTTATTGTTATAAGACCATAATGCAGCCCTGCTGACTTCCCCCTCTGCAAGTGCCTCAATGATGGTCTCACCTGCACATATCCCTCCTCTCATGGAAGGCCCGATGCCACCGCCGTGAATGGGGTTCACCTGACAAGCTGCATCTCCAACTATTACGATGCCATTCCCCGTCATACAATCAAGGGGACGTCTGGTTGGATCATACCATGTGCCCGCATCGAGGACTATTGATCCATTGAATAAGGGCATAGGCAGGAAATTGTCGTAGAATTGATCTTTTGGATTCGGAAAGTTGGGGGTCATCGCCACTCCTAGGCCTACATTGACTCTTTTCCCGCCTTCTGCAAAGAGCCAGGAATAGCCCCCTGGAGCCCATTCTTGATTAAGGTATATCGCACAAAAGTTCGGTTCAGCGAGTTGCTGATTCAACTCACGTATCTCTCGATACACAACAACTACATCTTTAGTGTCAACGTTGGCTTGGATGCCGATGTGAGGGGGGAGTTGTTTGCGCAAGACGGCAGAGTAGCCACTTGCGTCAACCACAACTTGAGAGTGTACCTTGGACTTCTCCTCGGTTCTCAGATTCTTCATGGAGACGCCGGTGACAAAACCATCTTTTATCAGTGGTTCTGTGGCTTGGGTTGATTGGAGTAGGGTTGCGCCACCATCTAGGGCCTCTTTCAGCAGTCTTTGTCCGAAGAGACGCCGGTTGATTATGAATCCGTAAAGTCTCTCGTCTTTCACGTCAAAGACGTTCTCTCTGTCAGGTGAGTAAATTCTGATGCCCACCATCTTTCGCTCCACTTCCTCTCCAGTGGGATACTCTAGCCCCAGTTCATCGAAATGGTGCTTGCCTATAGCGTCCCCGCAAACCTTCTCTCCGATGTCTTCCTTCCTTTTCCGGTCAATGAGGCAGACGTCCAGCCCCGCATCGGCAAGGGTTTTGGCGGCTGAACACCCGCCTGTTCCGGCGCCCACCACGATGACATCAAATTTCATCAGAATGAACACCACGTAACCTCTTCTTTCGTCCGCCTCATAACGTTTACTCTATATAACCTTGGGATGTGCCCTGTGAGATTACCGGATGGCGGCTTGGGAACTATTCAGTCCTCCGTGACGGTGGAGATAAAAGGAATTATTCCCATACCGATGGAGGAATGAGGTGAGTGCATGATAGATAGTGACGAGATCATGGGGTTGGCTCTGGAACTTGCGGAAATGGAAGAGGTTCCGGAAGACAGCGCCATTTACGTAGCGGGTAACGACCTTAGAAAGATCCTCTTCGGAATCGACGCTGGGGTTCCAGAGCTTTTACTTGCCCGTCAACGGGAGTATGATGCTGTGATCGCTCATCATCCGCAAGGCGGAAGGGCCACCGTAGAGTTCCACCAGGTCTTCAGAAGGCACATCCAACAGATGGTTACTGCTGGGGTTCCAATGAAAAAGGCGGAAGAGGCGGTGAGAAAGAGGCTCAGCGAGTTGGAGGTGGAGGCTCATACACGAAACTATAGACACGCGGTGGATGTCGCAGGGCTATTGAAAATGCCTTATATGAACATACACACCCCGTTGGACGAGGTCGGTAGAAGAAGAATGAGTAAAAAGATCAAGAGTAAAATCGGCGAGGATTCCACAGTGAAGGATGTAGTCTCTGCACTGAAGGAGCTCGGCGAGTTCCGAAACGCGGTTACTGAGATCAAGGTTCGAGCGGGAGAGGCTGAAAATCCGGCTGGAAGAGTTGTGGTGTCGCACGGTGCAGGCACAAACGGTGGATATGAAGTTGCGAAGACGTATTTCGAACATGGTGCAGGAACCGTGGTTTACATACATGTAAGAGCCGAAGATTTGGAAAAGCTGAAGGCTGAAGAACGAGGAAACCTCATAGTCACTGGGCATATTGCAAGCGATTCTGTAGGCATAAACCCCCTGATTCATGAGCTGGAGCACAGAGGGGTCTCTGTAACAACGATAGGCATCCTTCCTGATAGCCCATAACAGTAGGCCTACATCTTGAGAATATGGGCCGGGAGAGATTTGAACTCTCGACCTTTCGGTTATCAGCCGAACGCTCTAACCAAGCTGAGCCACCGGCCCCACGAAATTTAGATGATGGTGCATTTATTAAGAGTTTTCCGACCAACAGATGAGGCTGAAGGCTTCCTTGGGAAGACAAAGATGGTGGCACAATAATTAGAGGAGTGTTGCAGAGGAAAGTCCATTCCAGCTTAAGTACCAGTTGAAATTACACGCCTGTTTGACCCTAGGTAGGGAATGTTCCAAGCTTCAGCTTACCCTTCGGACTTCGCATGTGGGTTTAGTGGCCGCCGCCCTGGGGATTCTGAAGAAAGGCTTTAATCCCATAGCAATCTTGTAGTTCAGTAGGGCCCGTTGCCTAGCCAGGATCAAGGCGCCGAGCCATCTGACGGTGGCGCGCAAGCCTTCGGAGCCGGAGGGCAGGGGTTCAAATCCCCTCGGGCCCGCCAGATTGTGTAGAAGATCAAATGATTTTGGGTTATCCGGAACAGAAGAGACCAAGGCTACAGACGTTGGCAGGATGCATGTGATACCAAGTGAGAACGGGTCTATGGAATGTCACGCCCGACACCAACAGAGCTAGGTTACCTAGTTAAGATCAATGCTGGCGGGGGCTTCTGGATGGAGGTGATAAACCATCGATACCTTAATGTATAAATTGACCGATGTGAGAACTGCTAGGCGTAAAGGTGCAGAGAATGAGTAAGCCGGTAGAATTAGGCGACCTAAGAGTTGGCAGCTACGTGCTAGTGGACGGCGAACCTTGCCGCATAACCGATTATACGAAGTCGAAGCCCGGGAAACATGGCTCCGCCAAGGCCAGGGTTGTCGCAATAGGGGTTTTCGATGGGGCGAAGAGGACATTTGTTAAACCAGTGAGTGCTCAGGTTGAGGTGCCCATCATAGGAAAGAGGGGTGCGCAGGTAATAGCGTTGTTATCTAACTCGGTTCAGCTTATGGATCTTGAGACCTACGATGTGTTTGAAGCTCCTATGCCAGAGGATAAGGAGTTAAGGTCGAAGCTTACTTCGGGGATTGAAGTTGAGTACTGGCGTATCTTGGACAGAACAAAAATAATGAGAGTAAAGGGCTAGCACAAGTTACGGTTAGAAATTATCTTGGCATGAACCTGTTCCTTCCGGAGTGAGACCCGGCTAGTATTGAGGTCGATGATGCAAGGAGTTGTCGGACCTATGAGGATGTCAATGAGTGCTGAGGTTTCACGAGGCTTCACCTTTCACTGATTAAGGTCAACAACAGAGAAGGGCGGTTACCGTTTGGTTATTCATTGTGCGAACTATTCGATCTTAGTGCGGCTCTCCCCTTTCTAGGAGGTGAACTTCTAAATTCCCCCTTCTTTGTGCTAGATTTTTTTTCGCTTGGTGTTGACTGCCATGGGGAGACGAGTTCGGGAGCGGAAGCCGGAGAACTCTCCTTTTTGGTGGGTTGTCGTCTATCACGTTTTGGCAGGCGATTATTGTGTTGGGGTCCCGGATGGATTTTCGACTAAATAATTTTTTTGAGATCTTCGCAACCGTGGAGAACTCTGTAGCGGTGGTTGGCACCGTGCTGTTACCTGTTGAAAATACTTTTTCGTTTCACAACAAAACACCTTTGTTTTTGGTGATTTCAAAAAAGGACCCTTCTCTGTTTGCGAAACGTTTATGTGCTGCTGTATCATTTCTAAGGCTCCAAAAGATTCGCATACCTATATCTTAGGTGTAGATGATATAGATGCCAAGAACCCTAAGAGGCGGACCAGTACCAAGAAAAAACATCCGGATACCAAAACCTATGATGGACGAGGTCGAGAGAATCGTCGAGGAGCGTCCAGAACTATACAACAATCGTCAACAGTTCATCGAAGCGGCAATCCGAAGAAGCATCGAGAAGTACTCCTTGGAAGAACACCCAAAAAGTAATCCCCACAGCGACTAAGTCCCAAAGAAAACTGAAGCTGTTCCATCTGGTTTTGGCTTATCATTCCCGCCCATAGCTATAGCTATGCACATCTGTCCATACAACCATGGTACTCCCTCTTTTGGAAGTCTTATCGACTGCGACAGCGCTACTCCGCGGTAAACGTATTTAAAAGCGTGAATGCACGTTTAGAACTGGAGAATAAAGTATGGTTCTGGAGCGTCTCGGTTCCTCGCTATATGCGGCACTGAGAAAGGTATTCCGAGCTCCTATAGTAGACGAGCAGCTGGTAAAGGAACTCGTTCGAGACATCCAGCGCTCTCTACTACAGGCAGACGTCAACGTGAAACTTGTTCTAGACCTCTCTAAGCGGATAGAAGAGAGAGCCCTCAAGAAGAAGTTCCCCCCCGGGGTGTCAAGAAGGGAACACCTGGTAAAGGCAGTTTACGAAGAGTTAACTCACTTTTTGGGCGAAAAACCAGCTCCCCTGAAGATAACGCCTGGGAGGAGAAACCTCCTCATGTTGGTGGGGATTCAGGGGTCCGGAAAAACCACTACCGCCGCGAAATTAGCCAGGTACTATCAAAAACGGGGACTGAGGACAGCGCTGATCTGCGCAGACACCTTCAGACCGGGTGCATTGGCCCAACTGCAGCAACTGGCAGAGAAGGTAAACGTTCCCGTATACGGAAGTCCTAAAACTGACAGTGCAACTGAAATTGCCTTGGAGGGATTGGAGAGATTCGAAGATTATGATGTCGTGCTTATCGATACTGCTGGGCGACACAAGGACGAAGAGAGTCTGATCCAGGAGATGAGAACTATGGAGAAGAAGATCAAACCCGATGAGGTGATCTTGGTTATCGACGGCACCATAGGCCAGCAAGCGGCTACACAAGCAAAGGCCTTTCATGAGGCTACACCAATAGGCTCCATCTTCGTGGCGAAGCTCGACGGCTCCGCCAGAGGTGGAGGGGCGTTATCGGCTGTGGCAGCCATCGGCGCTCCGATTCGATTCATAGGCACAGGTGAGAAAATAGATGACATAGAGTCCTTCGTTCCCTCCCGTTTTGTGGGCAGACTGTTAGGTATGGGTGATCTGCAGACTCTCATCGATAAAGTTCGAGAAGCAGAGGTGGAGGTGCCCGAGAAGAAGGTTCAGGCCTTCCTGACCGGAAGGTTCACACTCACCGATATGTATGAGCAGTTCAAGTCCATGAAGAGCCTAGGGCCATTGAAGCATCTTCTAAAAATGATTCCCGGCCTCTCTTATAACGTACCTGAGGATATGATGGAGATGGCTGAAGACCGCTTAGAGAAGTGGAAAGTCATAATTGAATCAATGACTCCTGGGGAGCGGGAGAAACCTAAGATCTTCAACTCCTCCAGGGTACGTCGTGTGGCTCATGGCTCAGGAACCAGCGAAAAAGAGGTGAAGGAACTCCTTAAGCAATACAAGGTGATGAAGAAGATGATGAAAAGGTTCCGAAGAAAAGGCCTCCCCTTTCTTGGAAAGAAATTCCCAACTAGATAGAGCAGACAGAATCGCATTAAATCCTTGGAGGCCAACTGTTGGGTGTGCTTGAATCTGCGCAAAGGATGCTTGAAAAGTATCCGCTCTGTAATCATTGCTTGGGAAGACAATTTGCCCTCTTAGGTTATGCGCTCAGCGACGAGAAACGAGGCGAGGCCATGAAGATTCTGATGACTATGAAAGCCAACGAACAGGCGCTCAGAGGAGAGCGAGCAGGGATATCCCTGCTAAAAACCTTGGCAACAAATGGAGCTTTTCAGATAGCGAATGAGGTGCTCAGGAAGCTGAGGGAGAATGGTGGAACAAAACGGCAGTGCGGCCTCTGTAAAGGTAGATTTGAACAGATACCAAGACTTGTGAATAGCGCAATTGAGAAACTGATGGACTACGAGTACAACACATTTCTTGTTGGCATAAAACTTCCAACAGAAGTAGAGGAGAGCGAGGATGAGTTTAAGGCTGAATTCGACGTGAGACATGGAGAAGGGATGCGGAATGAGTTCAGTCGTGAGATTGGGAAGAGAATCTCTGAAATCACACAGAAGACAGTCAACTTCAAGACCCCTGACATAGTGGTCATCGTAAATCCTTTCACCGAGAAAATTACACTACAAGTAAACCCGTTCTATATCGCAGGAAGATATAGAAAATTGGCCCGTGGAATCCCTCAATCAAAATGGATCTGCCCCCAATGCCGTGGCGAAGGCTGCCCAGAATGTGAGGGGACGGGGAAGATGTATCCCGAATCGGTGGAAGAGCTCATTTCAGCCCCGGTTCTTGAAAAAACGGGAGGAGACGAAACAGCATTTCACGCTGCTGGACGAGAGGATATTGATGCTCGAATGCTTGGACGTGGCAGGCCGTTCGTGCTTGAGATTAAGAGCCCCAAACGACGATTCATAGACCTGAGAAGCCTCACGGGTGCTATCAATGAACAGGCCAAGCACAAGGTGGAGGTTCTGAATCTACGTTCTGCAAACAAAGACGCGGTTAGACGCCTTAAGGAAACGGAAGGAGCAGCGAAACTGTACCGAGCAGTGGTGGAGTTTGACAGAGAAGTCTCAGACAAAGAACTGGAAACTGTGGAAAAAAATCTAACCCACAAGACGATTCGGCAGCAGACGCCTCTACGGGTTGTGCATCGAAGAGCAGATCGAGTTCGGGAAAAGTACATATACGAGGCGAAAGTAAACAGGTTGGAGCCCAACAAGATGGAGATAAGAATACGCTGTCAAGGGGGACTGTACGTAAAAGAGCTGATAACCGGCGATGAGGGAAGAACAGACCCCAACGTAGCTCAAATAACCGGCGCCCAAGCCAAGCCCGTGAGGCTGGATGTCTTGAACATAATCTCCAGAGGCAATTAGAATGGGAAAGAAATCAAAGGGTTACCGTGCAAGAACCCGCTCCCTGTTAAGAAGAAAGCCCAGAGAACGGGGAAAGACGGGGTTAAGCCAGATACTGCATGAATACGAGCTTGGGGAAAAAATAGTGATTAAGATAGATCCCAGCGTACATAAGGGTATGCCCCATCGAAGATACCACGGTAGAGTAGGCATCATAACTGAAAAAAGAGGTAGAGCCTACGTCCTAGAATTGAGGGAAGGAAACGTTACCAAAAAGATCATTGCACGCCCGGAACATCTAAAACCAATGGCCAAGGGATGAATATGCCCAGAAAAGCGATAAAAGAGCGCCCAGTGACCATTCCCGAGGTGAAGAAGATACTGGAATCCATAGGGGAAGAACATCTAGATCAGTTTCAGAGGAGATCTCTGGACTACGCCACGAAGTTCTCTAAGACAGACTCCGATGTCAGTGAGGAACTGGTGAAGAAGTTGATAGAGGACTTTGATTTGGAAGTAGAGGAGGCCGTTCAGATAGTGAACTGTATGCCTACAAGCATGGAGGAACTACGAGTCTTTCTGGGTGGGGGACGCAGAATTGTAGATCCCTCCAGGATGGAGGCGATCTTAACTCTGTTGTTCAACTACAGAAGAGAGGAGTAAACCTTTCAAGTTTTCCTTCAAAAACTACTCCTCTACTACAATCGAATCTGGGAGAGCGAAGTCTTCAGCAGTTCTCTCTTCGAACTTTCTTTGGGGAACAAAATTTTCCAGCTTGAAAGGCACACCTGATTTTCTGGTGAGTCGAGAATAGACTACAGTCATCAGTCCAGGTTTGGAATACTTCACATTGGCACGGAAAATTGGATGTCCTGCGTTGGAGGTATAGGCAGTGTACCTACCTGTCCTCGCAGGAAAATTATCTTTCACAGCTTCAATGTAGGGCTTCAGAAAGCGATCTGGGTCTTCTACCTTCTTCAGTTTCTTCCTCAAATTCCTAGGCTTCTTCGGGAGAAGATCAGAGATCCTTTCTGCACACAATCCTTTGAACAGGATCCAAGTCGTAGACCGGTATATTCCCACGTTTAACCACCTTGTCAGTTACATAATATTATTTATACTATAAATATTCTACAAAGATCATCCTTCTGGAGCATTTCTATTAGTGATCACTTCTACTCCAATGATCGAGAATAGCTACTCGCCTAAACCTTAAAACGTCACTAGGCATATTATGTTATTTAACTCGCGGCCTGGAAGGTGTAGACTTATGAACCGCCACGCGCACATCAGCCTGATTCTTCTAAACCGTGTATAGTAAACACTAGCGATGAGGGAGATTTTCTGGATGGCTAAGGAAAAGAAAGTAACCAAAAGGGGACAGAAATACGAAGAATACGCTTACGTCCTAGACTATCTTCCCCACGGAAGACCCGGTACCAACCGAAGATATCGAACAGGTCCCTTGATTCAGGTCATTGGAGAGAGATATTTCACTCTTCTAGAGGCTATTGTGAAGGAGACCGCCAAAATGAAATCATCCAACAGGGTCTATGTTGGAAAGCAGGATCGCAAAATGGTCACCTATATCATCGGACGGATAGGTTTTGAGGAGTTGACCTCCACGGCGAAGATGGAGCTACCGGATGTGGTAGAGAAAATAGTGTCCAATCGGGAGAACGAGTTTGTTGACTTCTTCAATAAGTCACAGGCTATAACCCCAAGGATGCACGCACTAGAGCTTCTTCCTGGCATAGGGAAAAAATACATGTGGCAGGTGATCGACGAGCGAGAGAGGAAACCTTTCAAAAGTTTCAAAGATCTGCAAACACGCACCGACATACCCAATCCAGCCAAACTCATATCCAAGCGGATCATAGAGGAGCTTTCCGGCGAGAGCAAACATAGGCTATTCACCCGCGCTTCCTAGTGACCAGACCATGAGCCTACTGCGCAGGACAAAAGATCTTCTCCAGCGTTACAATGTGCGTCCTATAAAACATCTAGGACAAAACTATTCAGTGTACCTTCCCCTTCTACAGAAGCTAATTTCCTACGCCTCCCTGAGCAGAAAGGACATCGTTCTAGAGGTGGGCGCCGGACTTGGAACTCTCACCAAACTTCTCTCTCAAAAATGCAAAAAGGTGGTCGCCGTAGAGATAGATGCCAGACTAATCAAGATACTGCGGAAGGAGCTGAAGGGATTTGAGAACGTAGTTCTAATAGAAGGAGACATTCTAGAGGTCTCTCTTCCCCCATTCAACAAGCTTGTCTCCACACCGCCGTACTCCCTATCATCGCCACTCCTATTCTGGCTCCTAGATAGAGATTTCGAATGTGGAGTTTTGACTTTTCAGGAAGAACTTGCACAGAGACTGGTGGCAGAGGAAGGCAGCAAAGAATACGGTAGATTAACGGTCAACACCCACTATCAAGCTGAGGTGGAACTTCTAGACCAAGTGCCAAGCTACATGTTTTATCCACAACCCGATGTGACTTCCAGGATAGTGAAGTTGAAGCCCAGGGAACCACCCTTCCACGTGAAGGATGAAACCGTCTTCTTTGAACTCGTGAGAACATTGTTCACCCAGAGAAACAAAAAAGTTAGGAACGCAATCATCCCCTTCCTAAGGAAGAGGCAGATAACGGGGAAAGAGGCTAGGGCCTTCGCGGATTCTTTGCCTTTTCATGACAGAAGAGTGCAAAGGCTTGCACCCGAGGACTTCGGTCTTCTGGCAAACGAAATTGTGCAGAGGGAGAGCGCGAATATCTCGTTTGGTGATTGTACCCTCCTTGTTTCAAACGATGTTTACACGCCGGCGGAAGATACATTCTTGATTGCGCAAAATCTTGAAGTTGGTAATGGTGACATGGTGCTGGACATGGGGACTGGCTGCGGGATTCTAGCTGTCCTAGCGGCTAAGCGGGCACAGAGGGTGGTGGCTGTGGATGTAAACCCCCACGCAATTGAGTGTGCCAGAATCAACGCCAAACAGAATCAAGGCTTAGAGAAGATGGACATAAGGCTAGGCGACCTCTTTACGCCTGTTAAAGAAGGAGAGCGATTTGATGTGATACTTTTCAACCCCCCATATCTCCCCTCGAAGACGAGTGAAACGTGGATAGAGAAAGCCTGGTCTGGAGGACCAACTGGAAGAGAACTTATTGACAGATTTATATCCGAGGCCAGCCTTTACCTGAGAGGAGGCGGCAGAATCTATATGATCCAATCCTCTCTTTCCAACATAGATGAGACCATTCAAAGACTTGAGAAAGCTGGATTTCGAGCATATATCGCCGCCGAGATGAAGGTCGCCTTTGAGAGAATAGTTTTAATAAAAGCCGAGAATTACTCACCGGGGGACCGAAAAGAGGTATAACCAAGAAAGTGCATCACTGTACATAAAAGGTGAAACGAGCATGTGTGTCCTTGGAAAAGACAAGTTAATAGAATTGATTGAAAACTACAAGTGCATATATCCCTTTGACTTCCATCTCCTAGATGGAGACAGCTATGTTCTAACCGTTAAGGAGGAGACAACACTACATTATCTGGAGCACAAGAACTTGATCTCCTATGAGATAGTCTTCACACCACCTCAGTATGTTGCCCACCTGACGGCTAAGAGCAGATATGGGAGAATGGGACTGTCCTTTCTTAACGCGGCTAAAGTTCATAGCGGCTTCATAGGACGGTTAGCCTTAGAACTCGTCAATTTGAGCAATGACAGACAGCCCATAACAATTAAAAGAGGCGACCCCTTCATGCACATCGAATTCCTGACTAGAAGCGGGGAAGCTTCACCATACATGGGGGCCTATCAGTTTCAGTACGTGACCGAAGACGAAAAGAAGATGTATCTTCCCATCCTGAAGAAAGTATTCCCAAATTTTGACCAACTAGCCAAGAAATGGTTCAGAGATAAGTCTCCACAGACGTAACTTTTGAAGCCTCTGTGGTGTACGAATTTTTCATAATTTTAATAAACGTCGCTGTTAACGAACTGTTTAAATAATGCAGCTTTTGCCTATGTTGAGGGAGAAAAGTCTTGAAGGCAAGTGACTATCGAAAGGTGAAGGGACAACCCTATACCCGGAAAGAATATATTCGAGGTACCCCTGCCCCAAGAATAACCAGGTTCACCATGGGAGACCGAAAGGGCAGCTTTGAGTATCAGGGTCTCTTGGTCGCCCAAGAGGCGGCTCAGGTTCGTCATGTCGCGCTGGAGGCAGCACGGGTAGCAACAAATCGGTTTCTCTCCAAAAAGGTGGGAGAGAATTACCGTTTACGTATCAAGCCTTATCCTCACAACGTTCTAAGAGAGAACAAGATGATCTATGGGGCACACGCCGATCGACTGCAAGACGGGATGCGAAAGTCTTTCGGCAAACCCGTCGGAAGGGCTGCACGAGTAGGTGAAAACCAAACTGTCATTACTGTTCAGGTGAATAAGGAAGGTGTTGGAGCGACCAAAGAAGCACTCCGGCGAGGGGGTGCCAAACTACCAATGACTTGTCGAGTAGTTATGGAGAAGATCGCGGAATAGTTTGAGGTGAGGAATGCTGCAAGTTTCTGAAGAGGCTCTTGTGATCTGGTTTGAAGATTTAAGGAGAGAAGATATCCCCCGGGTGGGGGGAAAGAATGCCAATCTGGGCGAGATGATCCACGCCGAGATACCTGTTCCTCCCGGCTTTGCAATTACCGCCCAAGCCTACGAGAAGTTCATAACCGAAACTGGTATCGCTGAAAAGATATACGCGACTATTGAAGATATAACTGGGGTAAACGATAGCCCAAAACAGTTTGAATCAGCCTCCAAAGAGGTTAGAAAACTTATTGAATCAGCCTCCATACCAGAGGAGATCCAAGAGAACATCAGGAAAGCCTATAACCAACTGAGTAAAAAAGCAAATGAGTCGCGGGTGTTTGTGGCTGTTCGCTCCAGCGCTACTGCTGAAGACTTACCTTCTGCCTCCTTCGCTGGACAACAAGAAACATATCTGAACGTCAGGGGCGCAGAGGAACTCATTGACAAAACCTTGAAGTGCTGGTCCAGCCTCTTCACGCCCAGAGCCATCTTCTATCGGACTGAGAAAGGCTTCAGGCATGAGGATGTTCTGATCAGTGTGGGGGTTCAAAAGATGGTGGACGCCAAGGCGGCTGGCGTCGCGTTCACTATAAATCCCGTGACTGGGGAAGAAGAGCAGATAGTCATCGAAGCCAACTGGGGACTGGGCGAGACGGTGGTGTCCGGCGAGGTGACTCCAGATCACTACGTGGTGGATAAGAAAGATCTGGAGATTATGGATAAGAAGATTGCCAAGAAAACAGTACAGCATATACGTGATCCGGAGACGGGCAAGACAACGGAAGTTGATGTGCCAAAGGATAAGCAGGAGGAGCCCTGTGTAACCGATGAAGAGATCGTTAAACTCGCCGAGCTTGCCAAACGGATCGATGAATACTATAAGTTGCCGCAAGACATCGAGTGGGCCATCGACCGAAACCTTTCCTTCCCTGATAGTGTTTTTATTCTACAGTCCAGACCAGAAACCGTTTGGAGTCAGAAGAAGAGGGAAGAGCCTGAAGAGGCCCCGCCTTCAACCCCTTCTGAGAGAGAGGTTGTTGTTAAAGGGATAGCAGCCGGAAAGAGAGATATAGGCGCTGGACCGGCAAAAGTGGTTCTTTCACCGGAGGAAGCGTCAGATCTGGTGGAGAAAGGAGATGTGCTGGTTACCACTATGACAAATCCCGACTTTGTTCCCTACATGAAACAGGCCAGTGCGATAGTCACTGACAAGGGAGGCGTCACCTGTCACGCTGCTATAGTCAGCCGCGAACTGGGTATCCCCTCTATAGTGGGCACCGAAGAGGGGACGCAGGTGATGGAAACTGGACAAGAATATACAGTGGATGCTAAAACTGGAGTAGTTTACAAGGGAATAGTCGAGGAGGCCGAAGAGGCTGCTGAACGAAGACCACCAACCGCAGAGATGCCGAGAGGACTGGAAGCCGCGCCAGTTACAGCTACCAAGATCTACATGAACCTGGGGATCCCGGACATGATTGGCGAGTACAAGAATCTACCCTTCGATGGGATAGGGCTTATGCGTATAGAATTCATCTTGGCAAGCTACATAGGTGAGCACCCACTGTACCTTCTGGAGACTGATCAGGCGGACAAGTTCATAAACAAACTGGCTGAGGGAATAGCTACCGTGGCAAGAGCCATACAACCACGTCCGGTGGTGGTGAGGTTCAGCGACTTCAAGACTAACGAGTACCGAGAGCTGAAGGGCGGAGAGAAGTACGAGATCTCGGAGGCCAATCCTATGCTTGGATGGCGCGGAGCCAGCAGATACATAAGTCCCCAATATAAAGAGGCCTTCAGGCTGGAGTGCCGTGCTATCAAGAGATGTAGGGAAGAATGGGGACTGAAGAACGTCTGGGTTATGCTACCTGTGATCAGGACCGTTTGGGAAGCTAAGAGATGCTTACGAATCCTGGAGGACGAGGGACTTGAGAGTTCAAGAGATTTCCAGGTTTGGTTCATGGCGGAAACTCCCTCCATCGCCATAATGGCAGACGAGTTCTCCGAGCTCTGCGACGGCTTCTCCATAGGCTCCAACGACATGACACAGGGTATCCTAATGATCGACCGAGACTCAGAGAGATTAGGAGCCATGGGATATTTCGACGAAAGGGATCCTGCTATAAAGCGCATCCTAGCTCACTTGATCAGAGTAGCGCACGAGAATGGTTGTACAGTCTCCATCTGTGGAGAGGGTCCGTCAAATCTGCCAGACTTCACGGAGTTTCTGGTTCGTAGCGGCATCGACAGCGTGTCAGTAAACGCTGATGCCGTGGTTCGTACTAGGCAGTTGGTTGCCAGTTTCGAGCAGAAGGTTCTGCTGGAGCAGCTGGCAGAGATGCGCAAACAAACCACGGGGTATTCAGGTAAAACCTCTAAGATGGATAGAGAATGGACAGCAGGGTTGGAGTGAATTCCACTCTATTTCGGGGCTCCTTATGATATAGAGCGGTTAATGTGCATGTAATGGTAAGTCATGATCTTGAAGAGGAAAGGCTGAGGAAAGAGATAGAAGAGCACCAAGCCGACCGAGTTCTCTTGCAACTTCCTGAAGGACTGAAGTCGGAAGCCCCCTATCTTGCCTCCATCACGGAGGAGGCTGGGGCAACAGCTCTAGTTTCAGCCGATCCCTGTTATGGTGCCTGCGATTTAGCGCTTCCAGAGGCTGAAAGCCTAGGTGTAGATTTGATCATCCACTATGGCCACACCCAAATCCTGAAACAACACCGCATACCTACAGTCTACATGGAGGCAAGAGCGAAGGTCGATGTCGAAGACGCCGTAATGAAGGCTATACCCCTTCTCAAGAATTGGGAACTAATAGGATTGGTGACCACTGTTCAGCATATTCACAGACTGGAGGCGACGAAGGACACACTTTCTAGGGCTGGCAAGAGAGTGATAGTGGGGGATACTGGGCGCCCCAAATACGCTGGACAGGTGCTTGGTTGCGATTTTAGCAACGCCAAATCCGTTTCACAGGATGTTGAGGCCTTTCTCTTCCTAGGGGGCGGCAGGTTCCACGCTACAGGCGTGACTTTGGCTACTGGAAAACCAACTGTAATTGCCGACCCCTACCAGAAGACAGCGTTCACCACCTATTCTGAGGCCAAGAATATACTGAAGCGGAGATGGGCAGCCATCAGCGAGGCAAGGAAGGCAGGAAGATTCGGAGTTTTGATAGGTCTTAAGAGCGGACAAAAAAAGGTTACTGAGGCCGTGGAACTGAAAGAGAAACTAGAAAAGGTGGGGAAGAGAGCCACGTTACTGGCGATCAGGGAGATCGCCCCTGAAGCGTTAATGCAATTCCCTCTCATAGAGGCTTTCGTCAACACTGCGTGCCCCAGAGTCTCATTGAATGATGCGAAGAACTTTCTGAAACCGGTTATCACCTCAAGAGAGGCACTCCTCGTGCTGCAGGAAATGACTTGGGAGGAGCTATGCAGAGAAGGTTGGTTCGAAAGCTAGAGCTAGAGAAGGCTCTATCCAAGATCAAGCCTCATCCAGAGCCTAAAGTCCATCTGGAGCAGTACACTGTATCCCCTCAGGTGGCCGCAGAAATCCTCTATATCGCAGCGTACGTTCACAATGACCTTATTGACAAAACGGTTATAGATCTGGGCTGCGGCACCGGAAGACTGGCAATCGGCGCGGTGCTTCTGGGAGCAAAGGAAGCAATCGGTGTGGACATAGACAAGACAGCAGTAAGGCTGGCGCAGAGTAACGCGGAGAAAATGGGTGTAGGCGGGAAGACTTTTTGGGTCGCAGCCGACGTAGAGGTCCTACGAGGCTCATTCGACACCGTGTTGCAGAATCCTCCCTTTGGGGTTCAGAGAAGAAGGGCAGATCGGAAATTTATCCTGAAATCTCTGGACCTGGGAGATAAGGTGTACTCCCTTCACAAGAGTGGGGCGCGTAGCCGGGAATTTATCAAAAGATTTATTGAGAGGCACGGGGGAAGGGTTACAGGAATCTTCTCTATGCAGATCAATATTCCCCCCCTATTCGAGTTTCACAGCAAGAGAAGGCATACAGTAAAGGTTGATATGTACAGAATGGAAGGTAAAACACATGAGTGGGTCTGAGAGGGAAAGTGGGCAATTCGTTGTACCAGGCAATCGTCTCGGGGTCATTGAGGAATTTATGGCTGGGCCAGGAACATATACGGAACATGGGACCATCTATTCAAGAACGACTGGACGGGCACTCCTAGATATGCTGAATAAGAAAGCTTCCGTGTATCCGCTGGTTAAGAAAGTGAGCACTCCCAAGAAAGGAAGCATCGTTGTCGGGCAGGTTTCCAACGTACGAAGCAAGAATGCTACATTGCGTATACTGAAGGTTAGCAAGAGAACGCTCTCAGGTTTCTTTACCGGTGTCCTGCACATCTCTGATGTAAGCCCAAGCTACGTGGAGACCATGTATGATGTGTGCAAACCAGGCGACTTGATGAGAGCTAAGGTGGTTTCTGTACTGAATAGGACCTACCATCTGTCAACTGAGGATAAGAAACTAGGGGTCATCTACGCTCTCTGCTCAAAATGTGGATACCTCCTGCAACTGAAGGGGAAAAAATTGCAGTGTCCTGAATGTGGAAACGTCGAGAAGCGGAAATTTGCTCAGGACTACGGAGAAGTGATCATCTAGAGGAGAAGTCTATGAACATTAGGGTTATGCGAAGGGAATCCAACGAGTTAAGGATAGAGGTGGAGGGAGAAGGCCACACTTTCTGTAATATGCTACAGAAGGTTCTCCTGGAGGACGACACCGTGGAGATGGCTGGATATGACATCCCCCACCCTCTCATGGAGAGATCTATCATCTATGTTCGTACTGAAGGAAGGCGGAGACCAGAAACTGCACTGCGTGACGCGGCGAAGAAGTTGCGGAAGAAGAGTACAGATCTGAAGAAGACTTTGGATCAGGCTTTCAAAGAGCTTAATACAACTGCAGAGTAGCTGCTACAGGTTCAATTTCCTCTTGGATCTGAGAAGGAGGGAGCAGAAACCCTCCGCCACGTCTTCACTCTGTTCTAATATGTTTACTGCCTGCTCCGTCGTTATGCACCTTTTTATCCAAGCATATACGATGAGAGCTTCCGCTGCATCCGCTTGTTCGTGACGGTCTGTCCTGGAGGGCAAAAGCTCCCTCAATCCAGCTCTCTTAAGAGCCATGGCTAGCAGACGGTTGTCAACCCTAGCACCCACTGGCTCGCCACTCTTCTCGGATTCGGCCAGAGAGAAAAGAAAGTTTACGTACGCATCTCCTAAGGCAGCAAGTTTGTGATTCTTAAGAACTTCAGAAAGAGATATGAATTCAGGGACGAAATCCAACATAGTCTACACTCCGATACCCTGGTCCACTACTAATACAGCATATCTCAAAAACTTAATACCCTCAACGGTGGATTGTCAAACATCGCTAGGTGCATCCTATGAGTGAGAAGAAAATCGTGAACATTCGCCGTGTAAAGCCGGAGATCCGGAATCTTGGCGTCGACGACGGAGTCTTCCAACCTCACACCACAGGGACGGTTGATGTGATAGGGATAGTTTATCGGGGGGGATACTGGCTTGACGGAGCTATGCGGACTGAGGTGGAGATCGACGGGATAGACGCAACAGAAAAGTTGGCTTCCATGATTCTTGATTCCCCCCATCGTCATCAGCTGAGGGTTATACTTTTGAACGGAGTTACCCTAGCAGGCTTCAATGTGGTGGATTTGCAGCAGCTTTTTGAACGCACTGGATTGGCAGTGATCGCTGTGGTGAGGATGAAGCCTGATATGGACGAAATAAGGCGGGCCCTTGACAATCTGCCCCAGCCTGAGAAAAGGTGGAAGGTACTAGAAAACGCTGGGGAGATGTTCGAGGTCCAGACGCGAATAGGCGAGGAACCAGTTTACATGCAAATTGCAGGAATTCTACAGGAAACCGCAAGGGAGATTCTGAAGAGAACTTCTACGCGGAGCCGGATTCCGGAATCGCTGAGAGTAGCACATATTATTGCTTCTGGCCTAACCAGGCAAAGGAAGAAAAGGTTTAAATGAGTGGAGATTATGGGACAGGAAGACGGCGATCTTTATGGAGTTCTGCCCCAAATGTGAAACGAGGCTCACTGGGACTAAGAAGAAGAGAGGGGAAAGGGCGGTCCTCGTTCTTTCATGTCCTAAGTGTGGCTATGAGAAGCCGGCTGCTTCTGCCACTTTGGCTAAGGTTATTGAACATGGACCACAGAAGCGCATCGCTGTAATTGGGAAGAAGGAGCAGAAGTTACGAGTCTTGCCCACGGTTAGGATGGAGTGTCCCAAATGCGGGAATGTGAAGGCCTATGTGTGGCAGGTTCAAACCCGAGGGACAGATGAGTCTTCTACACAGTTCTTCAGATGCACAAAATGCAACTACACTTTCAGAGAGTACAGCTAGAGCTTCGTTGGTTAGGTTTGTCGCGCGTCACATTCTATCTGGCTTCCGATTAGCGCTAGAATAAAAACTGCACACACCTAGATCCTGCCTCAGCCACCCAGCATCCTATGCCCGAGCTGGTAAAGATTAAAATGGCAGAAGGACCTAGAACTAGCAGTCAAGAAGAGGGACTACTCCTTGTTCCAGATAAAGATGGGAGACGCAAGATCTCTCAAGAATATGATCACGGCCATATCAATACTTATAGATGAAGCTTCCTTTAACCTAAACCCGGAGGGAATAAAACTCCGCGCTATGGACCCCTCTCGGGTAGCCATGGTGGACTTCGAATTGCCGAAGACCATCTTCGACGAATACGAATGCACTGAAGCTACCAAAATGTGCATCAATGTATCCGAAATGCTGAAACTTCTCAGAAGAGCAGGAACAGATGAGTCCATCGAATTGTCACTGGACGAGAAGACAGGAAGACTCAAGCTGATAATTAGAGGAGATTACGTCCGCACTTTCAACATGCCAACCCTAGAGGCCACAGAAGAAGAAGCCCCCACTCCTAAGGTAACTTTCAAGATAAGAGCAAAGACCGCAACCCAAGGACTGCGCCAAGCAATCGAAGACGCCTCATTGGTAAGCGACCATGTCCGTATAGAGGCGAACGAAGAGAAGATCACCTTGGATGCCACTGGAGACCTCATGGGCGCCACAATAGAACTGAAGAAAGAAAGCGATGCACTCCTAAACTTAGAAACGGAAGAACTATCAAAAGCCACCTTCAGCCTAAGCTACCTCTCAGAAATTGTGAAAGCAGCATCAGCAACCTCAGAGGTGGCAATCATAGAATTCGCCACGGATATGCCCATAAGACTGGACTTCCAACAAACCCAAGGAGGAAAACTCACCTACTACCTAGCTCCACGCATAGAAGTGGAATAACACGGAGGAAAGACAGGTACTCGCAAAGAGTGATCTTGCCAAATACCCCTTTACCCCCCAAGCCACTGCCTACATGACAACGTTAGGCATAAAAATTGAAGATCTACGGAGCCCAGAATACGAACCCATCCTAGAAAGAGCCCAACAACGAATAGAAGAAGCAATCCTTTTAGGGTCAGTAGGAAAGCAATCGCCAAACCCGGATATAGAGATATCTTCCTTCCCCATAGCAGTTATGATGACCGCTGCTGCAGATGACCAATCCCTAAAGAGAAGATATGCGCTGGCAGAAGCCAAACGTGCCTCCAGACTGCTAAGGGAGGAAGAGAACGATAAAATATTGGAGATCGCAGAAAACTTCAACTGGAAGATCAGACCAACCAGACAAGGTACTCCAACCTACGATTTCACCCTCCATTTCACAACCTTCCTCAACAACGCAACAAACTTCCAAAGCAAAGAATGGAAGCTCGTCAACCGCTTTCTGCAAGACGGTGAAGTGTACCTCACAAAGACCGAGGCAGGCCGCCTCCTAGAAGAAGAAGTTCGTAGGCACATAGAAGAAAAACTGAATATAGAAGTCGGAACTCTACCAGACACCATCACCAAATGTGTAGAACGATTGAGCCAACTCTTCTCTGAACGGAGAAGCAAAATCCAGGTGGAACCACTACCGAAAGAGATCGTCGTAGCGGCCTTTCCACCCTGCATAAAGAAGCTTCAAGAAACTATAAAGTCTGGCCGCAACCCATCCCACATAGGAAGGTTCGCGCTCACCTCATTCCTCGTAAACATAGGCATGAACGTAGAAAAGGTCACAAACCTCTTCCGATCTCTCCCAGATTTCAACGAGAGACTAACCCGCTACCAAGTGGAACACATAGCGGGCAAAAGAGGCTCCAGAACAAAATATATTCCCCCAAAATGTGCCACCCTAAAAACCCACGGAGTCTGCCATAACAAAGACCAAATGTGTCGAAGAATACGCCATCCATTAGCCTACTATAGAAGAAAACTGAAGACCTTGAGGACGGATAGACTCCCTGGTGAACAATAGAAAAAGCACTCTTGAGGTCTCTGATGCATAATAATTATAAATACAACTGTAACAAAATGCTGGTTGCTAGCAGGTGATTCCGTGGATTCTGGTGAAGGAAAGGGTGCCATCTATGACGGGGAGAAATAATTTGAATAAATCAGACAAAGTATGTGTCGCTGGATTAGGCACGATCGGATATCCCACAGCTTGCTACATCTCAAACCAAGGTTTTCCTGTGTTCGGCTATGACATTGACAAGAAAAAAACCTTGAAAATCGATCTCTTTAATGCTTCCAGTGAATGGTCTGAAGTTCCTAGATGTGAAGTGTATGTCCTATGTGTTAATACTGGCTGGGAGAATGGAAAGCCCGACATGTCTAACCTTTTTGATGTGTGCCAAAAAATTTCTGGAGGAAGAAACAATCCCCTAGTGTGCATTGAAAGCACGGTTACTGTGGGAACTTGCCGTGAGCTGGTAGGATTGTTTGACAGAGTACACATGGTTTATATTCCTCACAGATACTGGTCTGGAAATCCAGATGAATATGGTGTTAATCAGATACGTGTAATGGGGGCCTTAAATGAAGCAAGTCTAGCTAAGGGAAAAGAATTCTATGAAGCTTTGAAGATCCCTCTGTACACTGTTTCTTCTCTCGAAGTAGCTGAAATTGTTAAAACTGCCGAAAACGCTTATCGTTTCGTACAAATCGCTTTCGTAGAGCAGTTAAAGCTTCTGTGTGAGGAAAGACGGATCCCCTTCAAGGAAGTTCGAGACGGCGCTAACACCAAGTGGAACGTTTCTCTCTTGGAAGCGCGCAAAGGAATTAGAGGCAAGTGTCTTCCCAAAGACATTAGATACCTTGCATCTATAGGATACGCCCCGCTTTTGCAAGGTGCAATCGAAGCAGACAGAAACTATATCGAGTACATGAAGAAACTCAACTCAAGTTCTATTAAATCTTGACAGTTGCCTTAAGGCCATCTGCTCCTTTTCACGCGGTTGTGCGGTGATGATGTAGTTGAGACATGGCGAACATGCTCTTCCTATTTCTTGGTGTAGATTCCGATGTCAAACAAAGGAAGCCCAAAGGGGCAATTCCAACTTCTGATTTTCTTTAACCTTCGTTGTAGACAATCTCGTACTTCTTCGTAACTAAAGTGTTCATGGTATTTCCCCGAATAGCCCACTAGTCTTCTACCGGTCCTGTAAAACCAATTTTCTGTAGGCAGGACACAGGCAAAGATCCCATTAGGTTTGAGGCATTTTTGTATTTCATCAACTGCTCGTTCATAATCATTAATGTGCTCCAAAACACTTATGGCGACGACCACATCGCATGAACCCTCATTGACATAATCGGAGAGATTCGTGGCATCGGCAATCCTTAGTTCTAAATTTGAATAGTTTTTCTGAAGTCTTCTCAATGTGACTTCATCATAGAAATCAAACATTCCTTGGATATCGGAAGCAATAACTCTGTCACTGATTTGACATAAGCTTGGCAGGAAGAAACCATATCCGCAACCGATCTCCAATATCAGATTGTACCTTTTGTTTTTTAGATAGTCGAAAACTTGTTCCAATCTCTTCCAGTAGATCACTCCTACGATGGGCGCTGTGTAGGGCTTCCAACACTCGCACTCAGATTTGTGTTTCGACCTTTCAATGATACCTCTTTCAGGCTTGACGAATTTCATCGAAGATAAGCCTCTAAATTTAAGGTCCATAAGAGAACTTTCTTGAAAACACTAAGATCTTCTTCGGTCATCTCGGAAATCTTTATCCCAAAATGGGCAGTTCGGGTAGTACCTCTTTGGTTTGTAACCAAAAGATATAGCTCGTCAGATGCAGTCACTTCTGCAATTCCCTGAGCAGTGGTCAAGTTACTGACTGGGACACCCGATTCGGCTTCAGTGCTATTGAAGGGAATGGAAAAGTCGGAGGTAACGAAATGTTGAGTAGAATAGGTTAGATTTGAATAAACCCCTCTGGGTGAATATACATTTTTAATTCCGAAGATGAATTGAACCATTCTTTGATCTATCATGTAAAGCTCACACAATGTTGTGGAAACGACCACTATACCACAGCCCTTCCTGAAATTTTCAAGTAGTTTTTGCCCCTCAGTCCAGTTCAGATCTACGTTCCAATCAACCAGGAGCAAGATATCATAGTCGGTTGAATTGCCTAATGTTGGCAAATGTTTTTTTCCTAGGTACTGGATGTTTTGTGAAGTTATGCCCCAAGCTGGGATAGGGGCCATCCACAGCTCGTGAAGGACTTTTCTGGTAGCCGACCACTCCTCGCCGACGACCCCCACTTTGACATCTCTAAGCTGGCGCCAACCCCGGTAGTAATAACCTATTCTGCGTCTGTCATTGATCACCGATGGCTTGACTGTGTAGATATCACTGTGGGTATCATTGGTCTCTATTCTATCAGTTATCTGCTCATCAAAGATACTAAGCGTGTATATGCCGCCGATCAGAACGATCTTATATTCAGCCAGGTTTCTTAAGACTCCGTTATCCTCAAGCCTCTTCCAATATAAACTGGGATCTAAGTTAGGATAACCCGTATAGTACTCGGGTTTTCTGGCCAAGAGTGGCAGAAGTTCACCATAATAAACGTAGTCCCCTAGTATCCCCATCACCCAATAACCCTTGGCCGTGTCGTAGGGGTAAACGGGAATAATCAATTTTTCTCCGAATCTCTCTCTAACCCAAACTAAATCTTCTCTTAACTCCTTATGTATCCAAGGGCTGACGTTTAGTTGATACATCGTCGTAATTGACAGATTTGTGGCTATAAGTGCTATTAACATAATATGCTTCAAGTGGTTTTGTGGAGGCCAGGTTGTATATCCGTATGCAACTAGAATGGGTAGCGGCAGGATGAGTATGAACCGGTTTGCATAGGTCATACCAAGTGATGTGCATAGCAGAAGTGCAACTGAAAAGGATGTTGTCCAAGCTAACAGTAATCTATCAAATACGCGTCTAAATTGGAGGAGAGCCACGATGCCAATCAAGGAGAACATAAGATTGGGCAAGGATGGAAGTAGAGCACTTAGCAACTTGCTATGAGAGGCCTCTTTTGAAATGGTCCGCGGGTTCAAGAAACTTTCGGCTAAAGCCACAATCGGTGTAAGCGAAGTGAGCAGCAAGAATAGCATGACACCAACAATTGGAAGGATGCTAGCGAGCGTACTGACAATTTGTCTCCTGTGTTGTTGTGTTTTTTTCCTCCATGGAACTATCGAAGAGAGTAGCAAAATTAAGACATGCAACCCATAGGTGAACGGGTGGACTCCCAGCATAACTGAGGCAATAATTGTTGAGAAAACGGCGTGTCTTGTTTTTCCGTTATCTGTATACTTCAGGTGAAAGTAGATCCCCATCATCATACAGCTCAAGGCTAAGAGCTGAGGCTGTAGGTCATTAGCTAGAAATACAGTTGTGGGGGCACATGAGGAAAATAGGGCCGCCAGCACAGCCCATAATGGATGCTGGAACCCCTCCTTTGACAATAAATACGTTGAAACGATGTAAAAAGAGCCTATTATTGTTGGGATAACCGTAAGTATCTGTCCGGGTTCAGCGCCCAACCTAAAAAAGCTATGCAGAATCAAGGCATAAAGCGGTTTGTCGATTACGCCGCTCATAAATGTGGCCTTAAGGCCATACCTTTCGGCATAATATATGTAATACATGTAGATTGGAGTGTCCCACCCAATTAGCAGACGCCATCGCAGATGAGGAAGAAAAACAAGGAAGCTTACTATCCCCACTGAGATTAGTAAGACGGGCACACGGAAACTCTGAAAATGCTTCTTTATGGCTTGAACAGCGTACAAGATTCTCACGGCTTTGCTATTGGAGTCCACAAAACGGTATGTCTTTTTAAAGTGTAGTCTACTATACCTGCTAAGATTGCTACTTGAACAATGAAGCCATATAAAAGCGGGAGTAAAAGCTTGCGCCCTGGTTTAAAGAGAGCAGGTATAGCCAGAGCAATTGTCCCTGCTGCCAACCACAATTTTACGTTGGGAGACCACAGAACCCATAAAGTAATCGGGGTCAAAACTTCCAAGACCAAAAGAAGTAAGGGAAGTATAACGACTCTCAAAATATGAAGAGGGAAGATTAACGTTCCGAAAAAACCATATCTAGGATTGAATAACATATTTTTGAACCGTAATGTTCCTTGAATGGTTCCCGTGACCATTCGCCTCTTATGCGCTATTTGCCCTAAAATGTTTTCTGCGTCAGATTCATAAACGAGAGAGGAAGTTTCACAAATACAACGAAACCCCTCTCTTCTAGTCTTGAGAAGAATGTATCTGTCGTCACCTATCATATCCTCATCCAATTCCTGTACAACAGACTTACGAAAAGCGCATAACTCACCTGACCAGAAAGAAGCAGAATCGATTTTTGATTCCCAGATTCTAAGTTTTTGTCTAAACAATCTATAGAATAAATGGTTCATCCTACTGGTAACGGATATGCCTGGGGTCAGAGTCAAATTTCCCACCACCGCACCAATAGTATGATCTGAAAAGTTCTTAACGAGTTCTTTTATAGCCCCCTTCTCCACCATCGCGTCAGCGTCTGTCAGTACCACGATCTTGCCTCTGCACTCCTCAAGCCCTCTATTTATCGCCGAAGCTTTGCCCGCCCTATACGGTTGTCTTATGACTTTGACTTTTCTATCGTAGACTTGCTTTGAAAGCTTGTGAAAAGTATCATCAGTAGAGCCTGACTCGACTGCAATAACTTCGAATTTTCTCCTCGGATAATCAATCTCTAGGATGTTTCTTATCTTACGCTCAATGACGGATCCAACATTGTAGCACGGAATAAGAATAGATATAAATGGCGTGAAACTATCTGATTTCTGTACCTGTCTCTTTTTTACTTTCGCTAGAATGCAGGCGAGGAGAAAGTACCCAAATTTCAGTGAGATGAACAGGGTTACTCCCGTTAACCACGCGATCAAGAGAAGAGACCGGTTCATCAGCTCCCCCCGCTGGTCTTCTCCCGTAGATAAGTGGAAAGGATTGTTCTTAGGCCTTCGAACACGTACTTGAGAAGATTTGAGGTGACCTTTGAGTTACTGTATTTGCGAGGCCTTGTGTGGATAGGCACCTCAACCCCACGGTGGCCCTTATAACATAGGCTGAGTACCATCTCCTGGGTGTAAGTGAATTCGGATCTAAGATCTAGATCGCGGAGAGCTTCTCGGTTCATAGCCCTGAAACCTGTCTGTGTGTCTGTAAACTTCGTTCCGGATAAGATACTGACGATAAAGGAGAAAAGTTTATTTCCTAAATTTCTTAGTAACCTTCCATGGAGCGCTTGTTTATTTAAAAAACGCGATCCAAGAACCCATTCAGCGCTCCCTTTTTTAAGGGGGTATATAAGTTTAGGGATGTCTTCCGGGTCGTGTTGGCCATCCCCATCCAGAGTGACGACGATATCCGGGTCAAGTTTTTTTGCATACTTTATCCCGGTGATCATTGTGGCACCTACCCCTCTGTTTCTAGTATGTCTCAATACGATCGCACCGCACTGTTGGGCCCGCCGATGGGTGCCATCATCTGAAGCGTCATCGACCACTATGACGCGATCCACATGTTTTCTGGCCTCTTGAATGACGCTTGCTATACTTTTGCTCTCGTTATAGGCTGGCACCACAGCTAGACGCATGTAGAATAATCTCCCTTGAAGCAACGCATGAACCATAATTCTGTATGGATATCTTAAATCGTTTTGGTCTGCATAGGGGATGGGTGTTCCTTCCGTGGGAGAGAAACGACGACTGGTAAGGGTTGATCCTTTAGTTGAAGTCGGTATCGAGTCTGCTCCTAGAGTCGCGCTAGCTTTATACATGGGCGAGGATAACGCATATACTGTGTACGGCTGAGTGGTCTTCGTTGTTGAGGTTGACGCGTAGATATGTAAGACCCCTGTTGACACTTGTCGCCTTCGTCGTCCCCGTTTTGGCACTCGTCATTTTAGGTATGCCCTTGGGCCCAAACCTTGGGTCGGACACAAATCGCTTTCTTAGACCAGAGCGATTTGAGAAAGTGTGGAAGGGGCGCCTTCCTCTTGTGATTTTCCTCTGGCTTCTTCTACTGGAAACGGCTTTGAACTTGGATAAGCTTTCGGAAGAATGTTATGAGCGCCCGAGTTTGTTCCATACCATTCTAATCACAATAGGCACTGTAGTCCCAACTGTCTATGTGTTATCCACCTTTTTCTTTGGATTCGATAGGCTAATTTGGAGCTTAGGGCTATTCTTTGGGTTAGGTGAGGCATTCCCTGTTACTCATAAGGCTTCGCTTACAGTTCACTGGCCCATATCTTTTGAATATGTGCTTTTCGCTGCTTCTTTCACGTCTTTGCTATTCATTCTTTACAGATTAGAAGGACTGAAACGGTTTTCGATCTCCACTTTCTTCATCTGGGCGGTGGGAACTTTTTACATGATTGATACCTTCTATCCTGAAGGCCAAGTTACGGTTCTCCAGAGTATAGTGCCCTTGATAGTGCGTGTTGTGGCTTGGACCTTAATTCCCATGGGCTACCAGGTGCAGTATTCCTGGAGCAGGTGTCTTATTACCGTGAGTAGACCGGGCTCTTTTCCCTTCGCTGCCTATATTTACTGGCCCTGTGCCGGGGTCTACAGTATGTTCATATACACTTTCGTTATTCTGCTTTTTTTGAAAGGAACCACGATTTCCCTGAAAGGAAAAATAGGTTATTTTACAGTAGGTGCGGTTGGCACTTTCATTGTGAACGCTCTCAGAGTAGCCACTATCTGTAAGCTGGGGGTTGATCATGGCCGAGAAGCTGGAGAGTTATTTCACACCTATTATGGGGAGCTTTTTTTCATAGCTTGGATTATTATTTATCCCCTAATCATAATTGGCAGCCATAGGTTATGGACCAAGCTATCCCACTCAGAATCCCCTTCGAAAGCTACCGAAAGATAAAGAAAGCAGTTTTTTATTTGTGCACATAACCCGATTTTTCCTTAAATATTCTGGTCTCCATTAATCTATTGACAGTTATAGAATATGTTGGATGTGCGGGGTCATAAGGTGTCGTCTTCTTCTTTACGGTTCGTTAAAACCAAGTTCGCTGAGTATTACGACAGCCCTTCATTTCTCGTTCACTCCCCCCCATTCTTGGAAAAGCGAGAGTTCGGTTTTCTCTTGTTTAGGGCGGGGATTATGCTGAGGCATAAGGCTCTCAGAAGTGAGCAGGATCTCAGGTCTTTTCTGAACCGGGTGGTTCCCTCCGATGTCTACTATTCGTGTGCCTATTATGAAAGGCCTGAGAGGGAGATGGCGGAGAAAGGGTGGTTGGGCGCTGATCTGGTTTTTGACATTGACGCCGATCATATTCCAACCCCCTGCGCGAAGGATCATGATAAGTGGGTTTGTAAGAGCTGCGGGATGCTGGGTCGAGGTACGTCTCCCCAGGAGTGTCCTAGCTGTGGAGGGCAGAGGCTTGATGAGAGAACTTGGTCGTGTGAGGTCTGTTTGGAATCTGCGAAGGCGGAAACTATGAAACTGACTGATATGTTGATGGAGGATTTCGGTTTTCAGCCCAAAGAGATTGGTGTTAGCTTCTCTGGACACCGGGGTTATCATGTACATGTAGAGAGCGAAGAGGTTAGAGCGCTTGATCAGATGGCTCGTAAGGAGATTGTTGACTATCTTGCAGGGATAGGATTAGAGACTAGATTCCATGGACTCGGAGCCAGGGCTTCAGGCAGCCGGCTTCTGGCTGGGCCCGGCCTGCACGACTCCGGATGGAAGGGAAGAATCGCCCGCGGAACGTATGAATTTCTGCTCGCTGCCACTCCAGAAGAATTGGAGAAGATAGGACTAAAGAAGACTCGGGCGAAGACCATTCTACAGCATAAGGCGGAACTTTTGGAAAGCTGGGAGGAGGCAGGTCCTTGGGGGATCGTGAAGGGCATAGGCACAGAGAGCTGGAGAAAGATAGCTGAGCACGGGGCCAGCAGACGATCTGCAAAGGTCGATACGGTAGTCACCACCGACATCCATCGTTTGATAAGAATGGGCAACACATTGCATGGAAAAAGTGGTCTGAAGAAAATGGAGGTCTCGCTTAAGGGAATCGAGGATTTTGACCCGTTCAAGGAAGCAGTAGTCTTTAAATCGGGTACAACGAAGGTTATGGTATCGGACGTTCCCAAGTTCAGATTAGGAGATGAGATCTATGGGCCTTTCAAAGAGAAGAAGATAGAGCTTCCCACAGCTGCGGCGCTACTGCTACTATGCAAGAAAGTAGCGAGGGTGGTCAGGTAAGAATGTATCGAGATCTACACGAAGCGTGGAGAAAAGAGAGAGAGGCCTCGGCGGTTCAGAAACTTACGAAAGACTTCTACACCAAACTAGCTGAGTATGTGAAGGGAATAAGGGAAGAAAGCCGAATGTTGGACAAAAAGTCGGTAAAAGGATCTCTTCTCGAAAAGGAGTATGAAAACGTAAAGAGAATGGTTAAAGAACTAATTCGACTTCGCTACAGAAAGACTCTCAGGGAGGCTTTGACAGGAGCGATGGTGCCCAAAGAATTCCTGACCCAGGAGGAGGCGAAACTTCACGGTGAAATCTTCCCGGCAGCTGAGGCTTACCAAGATTTTGTAGAGGAAATTCTCAGAGGACATGTGTCTGAGATGAAACAGGCAATAGAACGTAAAATGATGGTTGTTCGTTCCCTCAAGGATATTCCCGATATAGTTGGATCCGACATGAAAACGTATGGGCCATTCCAATCTGAGGATGTAGCCTCATTACCAGTCGACAATGCGAGAGCACTATTGAATCAAGGCGTGGCTGTGGAAGTGGAGGGCACGTAGTTGATTCTGGTCGCAACCACCTCTGTATGAGTGGAACTGAATCTTAGGAGAAGAATGTGAAATGAGCTTTTTTTGGGCATAAAAACGTATAGTAATTAAGTGAGCTGTGTTATACACATCTGCTCGGTGATGCTTTAATGAAAGCACCTAAGGAGATCAACACCTACTGTCCAAGATGTGATACTCATCAGCCTCACAGAGTTTCGTTGTATAAGAAAGGTAGAGAACGTGCCTTAGCTGAGGGGTCAAGGCGCCATAAACGGGAGAAGAAAGGCTACGGAGGACAAAAGTATCCCGCCCAGCGGAGATTTGCCAAAACAACGAAGAAGCAGACATTGAAGCTGACCTGTAAAACGTGTGGCCACACACGACATAAGAAGGGAATACGTCTTAGAAAACTGACGATCGAATAGGGAGCAAGAGAAAGATGAGTGAATGGGAGAGATTGATACCGAAGCCTAGAAGCAGATTCCTTCGTGTGAAGTGCCCTGACTGCGGAAACGAGCAGATAGTCTTCAGCCACACAACTACGGCGGTTCACTGCAAAATTTGTGGCGCAACACTGGCCGAACCATCCGGGGGAAAGGCAGCAATCAAGGGCGAGATATTGGTCACCCTTGAGTAAAAAGGATTGATCAGGTAAGATGGCGCTTAGAAAGGCGGATTGGCCAGAGGTTGGTGAACTTGTGGTGGCCACAGTTGAAAGGATAACCAATTACGGGGCGTATGTTATGCTGGACGAGTACGAGAAAGAGGGGCTACTCCACATATCAGAGATCTCTTCAACATGGGTCAAAAATATCCGAGACTACGTACGGGAAAAGCAGAAAGTTGTGCTAAAGGTTCTAAGAGTTAGCCCCCGAAAAGGTCACGTGGACCTCTCTCTAAGAAGGGTTTCGAAGCGGCAGAAGAGAGAAAAGCTTCAGTCTTGGAAGAAAGAGAGACGGGCTGAGAGTCTTCTGCAGAACGCTGCCGAAAAACTTAATCTCCCTATAAAAGAGGCATATGAAAAAGCTGGAGCTCCAATCGAAAAGAAGTTTGGAGGGTTATACCTTGGAATGGAAAGAACGGCGAAGGAAGGAGCCACAGTACTCACTAAGCTGGGAGTACCTGAAGACCTAGCCACCACCTTGGCGAAGATTGCAAAAGACAGAATCAGGATTCCTCTGGTGAAGATTACAGGACTATTGGAACTTGAATGTCCAAAGCCACAGGGCGTAACCGTCGTTCGGAAGGCTTTGTTGGATGCTCAGAAGGTTACCAAATCTAAGCGGGAGGATGTTGCCGCCTACACCGTTTCACCGCCAAAATACAGGGTTGAAGTTCAAGCTGAGAATTACAAGAAGGCGGAAGATCTACTCCAGAAAGCTGCAGAGACGGCTTTGAAAAAGGTGACGGCAGGCGGCGGAAGAGGAAACTTCAGAAGGGAAGCATAATGGTCTGGCTGCTTAGAAAGTGTGATGATTGTAAGAGGTACACATTGAATAAACAGCAATGTCCCTACTGTGGAGGAGAGGTTCACATACCTCATCCTGCCAAATTCTCCCCTGAAGACAAGTATGCGAAGTATAGACGGGCTCTGAAACGGGCTGATCAGGAATGAAAAGAACATTTGTGAAGGAGAGAATTACGGTTGAGTTGCAGAATCCTATCTTGATAGAGGGCCTTCCAGGCCTTGGTATGGTGGGAAGAATAGCCACTCGATATCTTACAAAGCAATTGAAGGCCAAAAAACTGGCGAAACTATACTCCCCCCACTTTCCCTACTACGTCTTGGTAAACAAAAAGGGCGGTGTCAGACTCCTTCATGGGAACTTCCTCTTCTCAAAGGGTCTAGCTGGAGGAAGAGATTTAATCTTCTTAACAGGAGACAGACAGGCGCAAACCATTGAGGGCCAATACGATATAGCAGGTGCTATCCTAGACTTCGCTGAAAAATACCACGTGAAGCTGATAGTAACTATCGGTGGTTACAGAAAGGAACCGAAGGAGGCACCGAAGGTGGTAGCAGTCTCCACAGATTCCCAGGTTCTAAACAGAGCATTGGAGGCGAATGCTATGGCCAGCCCCTCGGGAAACCCGATCGTGGGAACGGCTGGCCTGCTTCTCGGCCTGGCAAGATTTAGAAATATAAATGCTCTCTGTCTCTTGGGGGAGACTAGAGGCTATATGCCAGATCCGAATGCAGCAAAAAGTGTCCTCCAAGTCTTACAGCGGATGTTGGGGTTCAAAGTTGATCTGACCCGACTGGACGAGGAGATTGAGGAGTCCAAGAGAATAGTGGAGAGAATGCATCAGATCGAGAAACAGAGAGAGAGTTATGCACAAGAGGCGCGGAGGACGGAAGAAGAAAGGATCACTTACATATCATGATTGATCTCAGAAGCTCCTGCTTTTACTTCATCTAATATTTTTTTGTTGCCCACCAAAAGCGTGTCAGCTGGATGCCGAATAGGATTCCAATTTCTTTATGTTCTGAAGATTACAACTCCTCCAACGCAGGGGAAGGACCGCTTGTTCGATCCTTGTGCACCAACGTCTGCTCCACATTCGTCTTGACGTACGCGCTTCGGATCCTGGCATGTTAGGTAACAACAAGTGCACTGGAAACTTGCATAACATGAAGCTTTAAGTTCGGTTTCAGCGGAGTTACCCTGTAACTCTCTGTTCTTTTCTCTTCGCCATAATCATTCTACACTATTAAGTCTACATTAGCCTGAACTGGTTTCTATTCTTCGCCGACCCTAGTGGGGAAATTAACCCGTTATCTTTGGATAGCAGTCTCAAAGCAGCATCTATTAGCTTTTATTTTTGTTCCTACTAGTATTATTATGCCGGATGACGAGAAGGCATTAGGTTGACACATCAGGATGAAATCTCAGAGTTACTCCGACGGCAATAATTGTCGATTCTCCACTGGATCCAAGAGTTCTTGTTGTTACTGTTTTTGGATTTGCCAAATAACCCTGGCGTATTCTTCGATGAGTTGCTGTTTGTACTCTCCATCTTCCAAAATGTCGATGCGCCGTCGTAAATGAAACGCATGTCGCATCAGATTTTGAATGCTCAAAAATGCCACCTCTCTGCCTTAATAGGATTTAGGGCACTAATGCGCCTCCTGTTAATAAACTTTATGTGTTTTTCACACACATCTTCATTGTCCTAATCTAGGAGGTATCGCGACTGCCGTCTGCGTCCGCCGAACCCCTTCTAGGGAACCAAGTTTGTCTATGATCTTTCTGAGCATATCTATATTACCGAATTTGGCGTAGGCTACAATATCAAACTGCCCAGTGACAGCGTGAGCCATCTTAATCCCTTCAATCTTGAGCGCCGCTTCAGCAATCTGCCACGTCATTCCAGTTTCGGAGTTGACGAATATATAGGCTTCCACCAGGAACACCAAACCATAACGATATATGATTTACTTATTTATTCTGTTTTTCTCTCTTTGGGATGTGCTGGGCGCGCAAGCCCTATCTGGCGTACATCCCAATCAGAAACGATCAAATACTAGATATTTTCGCACGGCTGTTGGCAAGAGGATGACCAGGGCAATTTTGACAAAGTTCTTCTGAACTTTTATCTTGCCGGTTTGTGCGCTCCTATTTGCCAGATTCTTTCATGCCTCTCTTCTGTACCCGTACTTGGTGGTGTCATAAAAGGGAAAGTTGACGATTTGCGCATCCACAAGCTTTCCTCTAACTTTGATTGCCACCTTCTCTCCTGCCTCCGCTTCCTCCTTTGAGACGTAGGCCATAGCTATGCCCTTTTCGAGTATGGGGGAGAAGGTTCCACTCGTCACCTGACCTATCTTGTCTCCGTTCTTCCAGACCTCATAGTCGGGTCTCGGGACTCCCCGCTCCAACATACAAATTCCAACTCGCTTCCTACTTATGCCCTCCTCTTTCTGCTTTAGTAGAGCGTCTCTGCCGATAAAGTCGCCTTTCTGAAATTTAACGACAAAACCAAGTCTTGCTTCTAGGGGAGAAGTATTCTCATCGATGTCATTCCCGTACAGGCACATACCTGCCTCTAGCCTAAGTGTGTCCCTAGCTCCCAGACCACAAGGTTCAATGTCAGATTGTTGACCCGCCTCTAGAATCGTATTCCAAATCTTCACCGCCTTATCCGGATTGGAGAGGGGAGTGTTCCACACGAAAAGCTCGAATCCGTCCTCTCCTGTATATCCTGTTCTGGATATGAAGCATTCTATCCCGGCAATCTCCGTCCAACCACACTTAAAACGTACAATTCTGCTCAGGTCACTCTCGGAAATCTTCTGTAAGGTTGGGTTTGTCTTTGGCCCCTGCAAGGCGAACATTGCGATTCTGGATGAAACATCTTCAACTTTAACACTGTAATCTTTGGAATGATTGAGTAGCCACTCATAGTCCTTCTCTCTATTAGCTGCGTTGTAGACTATGAGGAACTTTTCTTCTTCTAGTCTGGACAGGACGAAGTCATCTTTTATCCCCCCCTTCTTGTTGCACATTGTCGAGTAGTGGGCAGAAAGGGATGTTAATGATGAGACGTCATTTGTTGTTAAGTAATTCAGGAAGGCTTCAGCCTCCATGCCTGTAATTAACGCTCTTCCCATGTGTGTGATATCGAAGATGCCCACGTTCTTCCGCACGGCCATATGTTCTGGAGTTATGCCCTTATACCACATGGGCATCTTGTACCCCGCGAACAGAGAGATCTTACCCTTTTCTCTATGAAATTTGTAGAGATGTGTTTTCTTTGCCGACTGACTCAATACTGGTTCCTCTTGGAAGATGTAGTATCGTTGAGAGAAGATATAGATAATTCTTCACTCGGCGGGCTTAACTTCCACATTTTGTGGAATATAAGATAATTTCTTACCGCATGATGGACATTTACCATCATATTGTTGTATAATCTCATCGGGAGATTTCAAATCTATATCCTCGTAGAGGATGGAACCACACTCTTGACAGACAACCCGCTGAGGCAAGCCATCGCATCCTGATAACAAACAACGTAACAAAGGTCGCAAACTATTTATAACTTGTGTATAAGTTTGAAGGAAGAAATGGAAGGCTTTAGATGGAGAATTACACCCTAATAGTCACCGAAAAGCCGGATGCTGCCAAAAGGATCGCTAGGGCTCTGGACTCCAAGGGAAAACCTGAGAAGTTTGAGGAAGATGGGGTGCCTTATTTCCGTGCTAATCGTGACAGAAGTCTAATTGTTGTGCCCGCTCTGGGCCATCTGTACACTGTGGTCCATGAGAGGGGGCGAAGAAATTACTATCCTGTTTTCAACTTCAAGTGGGCACCCCGGTATAAGGTGGAGAGGGGTGCAAAGAATACGCGGCCATGGGTAGAAAGGTTTTCAGCATTATCTCGAGAAGCCGATGGTTTCATGGTTGCCTGTGACTACGATATTGAGGGCAGTCTGATTGGCTACTGCTTGCTGAAGTATGCCTGCAACGACAGAGAAGATGTAGCTAAAAGAATGAAATTCTCTACTCTGACAAAGAGGGAGCTGGAAAGAGCTTATGAAGACCCCTTGGCTCACCTCGACTTCCATCTTATCGAGGCTGGAAGAACTAGGCACGAGGTAGACTGGCTGTATGGTGTGAATCTTACGCGTGCATTGACCCTTGCCGAAAGAAGGTGGAGTGGAAAGTATGCTACGCTGAGCACAGGCAGAGTGCAGGGTCCCACCCTGAGATTTTTGGTCAAACGGGAGCGGGCGATCAGATGCTTTGTGCCTAAGCCCTATTGGAGTATAGCCGCAGAAGTTATGATTAAAGGATCCACCTACGAGGTGGAATACCAGAGAAAGAAGATATGGCGGAAGGTTGAAGCTGATAACGTGGTGAAAGACTGCAGAGAAGAGACAGGTACAATACAGAGTATTGACGTCAGAAAGTATCGCCATAGACCCCCAATACCCTTCGACCTGGGCAAACTACAGAGAGAAGCCTACAGCCTCTTCGGATACAGCCCGAGGCGAACCGCGGGCATAGCCCAAAGGCTCTACCTGGAAGCCCTTATTTCCTATCCCAGGACAAGCAGTCAGAAACTTCCTCCAGCAATCAACTACAAAGCTATACTCAAAGCCTTGTCTAAGAGACCAGCCTACAAGAAACTAGCCTCAAAACTTCTTCAAAAAGGAGAACTCAAGCCGAGAGAAGGGAAGAAGGAGGATCCCGCGCATCCTGCGGTATACCCCACCGGCAATCTGCCGGAGCGTAAGTTGAGCGATCAGGAGAGGAAGATCTGGGACCTAATCGTGAAACGGTTCATGGCTGTTTTTGGAGAACCGGCTATCAAGCAGAGTATGAAGGCCACTCTAGAAGTGCAGGGTCATGAGTTCTATCTGCGTGGCAGGCACGTCTTGAAGGAAGGATGGATGAAGTACTACCAACCTTACACGAGAACCGAGGAGGTGCTTCTGCCTTCGATAGACGAGGGACAGACTATTAAACTAGAGCGAATAGAACAAGAGGATAAATTCACCAATCCACCACCCCGCTACAACCCGAGTAGCCTGTTGAAGAAGATGGAGGAGGAGGGAATTGGGACAAAGGCGACAAGAGCGGATATGATCCAGACGCTCTACAGCAGAAAGTACATTCGGGACAAGAGAATTGAAGTGACCGCCCTAGGTTTTGATATAGTCGAAATCCTGCGCAAGTACTCTCCCCGGGTGATCTCGGTGAGGTTTACCAAGGAACTTGAGGAGAAGATGGAACGGGTGCGAGCTGGCGAGGAGACTAGAGAGAACGTGCTGGTGGAAGCCGTCGAACGGTTGAAGCCGGTACTGGAAGAACTGAAAGAGAAGGAGGAGACGTTAGGTGAAGAGCTGAGCAAAGCCGTCAAGAGGGCGAGAATGGAGGAACGAATCGTAGGTAACTGTCCCACCTGTGGAACAGGAAAACTGATAATCTTATACTCCAAGAGGACCGGGAAACGATTCATCGGCTGTACAAGTTACTTCAAAGGCCGATGTACGACATCCTTTCCACTTCCCCAACGAGGCACAGCCAGATCGTTGAGAAGTGAATGTTCTGCTTGCGGCTGGCCGCTGGTTGAGGTGCGGAGGAGGGGCAAAAGGCCTTGGAGACTATGTTTCAATCCGGATTGTCCCAAAAAAGAGAAGGGGAAGAAGAAATGAAATGCAGAATCTGCGACCGGGACGCAGTGAACGACTACTGCGAACCCCACGAAAAGGCGCACAAGAGAGTGGTTCAAAAGTATGAAATCTGGGAAAAGGCCATGGATATCTCGTGGAAGGAATATTTAAAGGAGATCGCAGAGAATTCAAATACAGGTTCCTGGGCAAGAGAGGTAGCAGAAGATCTAACTGGAAATGAGGGAAGAAACGAAGCATGACCGATCTATCAAGAAGGCTTTCATCCTTCATCTATCACATTCAAAAGTTCTACTGGAAAATAGTGACTTCAAAGCCTTCCAGTCTGCTCATCGCCGCCATAGCAATCGCAATTTCCATCTTTCTATTGGGCGGCGGACTTTACGACCTCTTAGAGAAGCCTCTGGTGGCGGCTATAGCTGCTGGTGGGAGGATAATCTTCTATTACCCCTATGGAACCGGTGAACAATTCCTAGCGGAGAGCCTCTTCGTCATGATCGTCTACGCCTTGGCAGCTGTGGGACTACTTTTGGCATATGAGAGTACAAAGTATGCCTATAGGCCTCGTCAGGCCTTCATGTTGCTGGTGGTAGGGTTCACCTTTGTATTTGCAGCCTACATTTGCGTGGAGTATCTCCTCCGTGCACGCTAACTGTAAGATGTAGATCAACTGCATATATGATTCCTCACCACCACTCTTTCTTAACATCCAGAAGATACGCTGAGAGATTGGTTAATAGATGAATGGGAGGGGTTATGGCAAAAATGATCAGTATAACCGGCAACCGCGGTAACTCATCCACTATAAACCCTAGGAGAAGTGCTCCTATCACGAAATCCAGCTGATCTATGACTGGAAGTGGCGACCCTGGAGAGATATCCAACCGTCGCTTTATGAAGGAATCCGTTAAATCGCCCATTAATGCTCCACAGGACAGGACGAAGCCAAGCATGAGGCCGGGAGAGAAAGTTATCCTCGAAAGGGCTGAACTATAAGTTCTAAACAAGATGCACTCTATGGCGCCTACCAAAGTCCCTATTGCTATACCTGCGAAAAAACCACGCAAGGTCTTATGCGAACCGAAGACTGGTCTTCCATCCCAAAACCTTCTATTACCATCGATGGGGCGTCCGCCACCAAAGATCACCGGCATCCCATTGGCCCAATAGGCGGGAAATATGAAAATTAGAGCCTCCACAACATCTAAGAAGGTTATGAACATTTCATTCACTCAAATCTTGATTGCAGGACGTCTGATCATAATCACGTATTCCAGTTCTCTCGATTGAGAGGTAACAGCTCTCATGAGTTTTCCGGGTAGGATGTTTCTCCAGCTTTACTCTTACAACTTGTGGTTGACCCGTGAGTTTCAGATTGACCACAATATCTGACCAGAACTTCAGAACTCTTCTTGCTACAGGCTCCACATTATGTTGATCTGTAAAGAGGACGCTTCGAACCTGACCTGTGATTAGGGTTGACAATTCATGATTTGTGGCTATCTCAGCTAGGTAAGCCATCTGCCTGTTCAATTCCCGATTCAGCGCAAAGGTTCTTTTTGGCTCTCCGAGTGTGGCACGATACAGAGAGGTGATGGTGTCAACGACCAGTAATCCAACGCTCCTTGTTATATATCTCTCTAGATGATCTATGGTGTGGATCTGTTCTTGGAAGGTATTAGGCTTAATTAAAATTATACGCGGGGAGATCCTCTCTTGGTCGCGGTAGGCTATCTGCGAAAGGCGGGTCGAAGAGAAGGTGCCATCTGAGTCGATGAATATAGACTTGAAGCCTGCTCTTGCGCAGTTGACTGAGCACTGAATAGCTAGCGAGGATTTTCCCGTTTCTGCCTCTCCATAGACAAGGGACACAACGTCACTGGGCAGTCCTCCTCCAAGTAACCTATCCAGTGAAGAACAACCCGTTGAAACCCTGCGCCTCAAAGGTCTCACATCACAGCGGATATCGAGCCGAAAGTTAATAATTTTGTCTTTCCACTGAACAGAAGAGGAACAGTCCGTTGAAAGCGAAGATTGCAGTTGCTACAGTTTCAGGGAGAGCTTACTATAAATTGGTGAAGGAGCTCAAGGAGAGGAAGCTGCCCTTCTTGAGCCTAACCCCCGAAGACAAAATTCCACTGTACATAAAGGCGGTTATAACGACCAAGGCGGAGCGGGATCTCATCCATCATCCAAAAGTTCTCGTTTTCAAGGATGAACAGGGTGCTGCAGAGGTTGTTGAGGAAGCAATTCGAGCTGTTCAGGGGAAGAAGAGTTACGATAAGATTGTTATCGGACTGGATCCAGGCAAGACTTTCGGGTTGGCGGTGGTAGCGGACGGAAAAGTTTTGAAGACCGTGGCCTACTCCAGTCTGGAGAAGACTGTGCACGCTATCACAAAGATACTAAACAGAATACCGGCCGCAGCCAGCATAATAAGAATAGGCGATGGGGCTCCTCCTTATGCTAGGAAGTTGCTGCATCTACTGGAGGAAGCTTTACCGCCAGATGTCATCTTAGAAAAAGTGAGTGAAGCAGGAACAAGCCATTTCGTGAGAGAGACCACTCATAAGAGAGGGGCGAGAGATATGATGTCCGCCATAAAGATCGCGAAGAGGAGTGGTGAAGCTTTGGTGAGGAGAGAGGATTATGAGACGTAATGTTGAGAGGGGTAGAACCCTGTTGGTGGATGGACCCGCTTCTGTCAATCATATCAGCGGGGAGGTGGAAGTCCTAGCCGCGAAGCTGAGGAAAGGCGAGAAGGTTGTGATACGGGAGGGAAAACGCTTGCCGTTTCTAGCCCATAAGAAGGCCACGGTTGAGTTGACTTTAGGGGAGGATGCCTCTTTTGAGGCAGTGGAGGGAAGCACAATTCCCTCTTCATGGGAGGATGCATGGGAGAAGCTAACGGCTTTTAGCAGGCCTTCGACTGTTATGGTGGTGGGTGAGGTCGACTCTGGCAAAAGTAGCTTCTGCACCTATCTCTTGAACCATACATTGAGATTGCAGTGGAGAAGTGCCATTCTGGATGCTGACCTAGGGCAATCCGATGTTGGCCCGCCTTCTACAATCGGCCTCAGCCATGTCAAGCAGCCTATCAAAGATCTCTTCGAGGTGGAAGCGGAGCAGGCGTATTTTGTTGGGTCGACGAGTCCAAGTCAGGTGATGAATCGGGTGATGGAGGGCCTTGTACAATTGAAGAGCAGCCTTAGGCTGGGAGATTTGGATTTCTTGGTTATTAACACGGATGGTTGGATCTCCGGTGAAGAGGCGGTGAGCTACAAGGTGGGGTTGATAAACAAGATTTCTCCAGAAGTGGTTGTGGGCATAGAAAAGGCAGATGAGGTTTCACCTATCCTGACTGCCTTGGAGAGTACGGAAACTATGGCTGTAGATTCTCCATCTGCAATTAAGAGAAGGAGTCAAGAGAAGAGAAGGGTGTTGCGCGAGCTGGGCTATAAGAAGTACCTGAAGAAGGCCAAAGTGAGATCCTTCCCTTTGAGTTGGGTGAGGGTTGAGAGGGTTCTGGTGGGCAGCGGCAGAATTCCGGCAAGAGAACGGATGGAGCGGATAAAGGAGCTGCTGGGGACGGTCCCTGTTTATTGCGAGGAGACTCCCGCCACACTCTTCATCGTTTTGAGAAGGGATGGATGGCTTGATGAGGAACGTATAACGGAGGTCGAAGATAGCTTGGGAAAGTGGACCAAGGTGATAAGGAAAGGTGAGGAGGAGGGTCTGCTAGTAGGACTACACGGTGAAGAGGAGGACTTTCTTGGAATCGGGGTTTTGGTGGAGGTGGACTATAGAAGAGAGGTGATGAAGGTCTACACTCCGGTGAGCGAGCAGGTGTCCAGTATCCTTTTGGGTGATGTAAGACTCAATAAGAGCGGCAAGGAGATTGGATGGAGCCGTTTTCTTACAGAAGGCGCCTTTTAGCCCCAGAAGGTGTCTGGTGTATCTACTGGTCACTTACCCGTTTGGAGGGGCAGAGGTGGCTCACGGGACAAGGTCCGCAGAGAGGCCTCCTTGCTTTACAATACTTTCGCCCCAGTGAGATCAGTAAGAGATGAACTGGTAGATAATCCTGCGGTGGATAGAGGAATTGCAAGGCCTCCCGAACCTGTTGGTAGTTCTCTTCGGCGGGAGCTAGCCTCAATCTGCCTGAAACGCGTCTCACATGCGTGTCTATAGGAATGACCGGTCTTCTGTCGCAAAACAGCAGCACCACATCCGCTGTCTTAGGACCCACACCAGGGAGGTCCATGAGCTTTCTTCTCGCCTCTTGTAGGGGGAGCGAGTGAATGAAATCAAGGGAGCCGTTGAACCGCTCGAGGACCAACTGGGAAATATTCTTTATGGCTCTAGATTTGTTCCGGAACAGACCCGCCACCTTAATTGCCTCTTGGATCTCCTCCAGGTCTGCCTTCGCCAGGGCCTCCGGGGTCAGCTGGAATTCTTGCTTCAGATTCCTGAAGGCTCTATCCGTGTTCTTGCTGACTGTGGCTTGGGAAAGCACCGTTCTGATCAGGGTCCTGAAGGGCTTCCTAGGTGACTCTATCCATGTGGGAAGTGAGAAGGTTCTCTTCAGCTCTTCAAGGATACGAGCTGCTCTTTCTATGATGTTCACCTGCAACACTCTGGTGATAGAGTAGAGAGGTGTATCTCAATTCGTGGAAAGTGACGTGTTAGTATCTTCCTTGCCTTCTCTGAAAAGGGAACTTCTTCTCGGAGAGGTTATTCTCGGTGTTTACCTCCGGCATATCCTCTTCTATCTTCTCTGCCTTCCCATATTTTCCAATATTCAGCCTCATAGAGCCCCTGAAGAGCTTAACATACCCGTTTCTGATGCTTATCACGTCGCCCTCCTCAAATCTTTCTATATCCTCTTCCCACAAGTTGAGTAATACACAACCCGTCTCGTCGCCTACTAGGGCTTCTGCAACACGAAATGTGGAGCCGCTTCTTCTGGATGTGACCTCACGTGCCTCCGTCTTGCTGAGCACTTCCACCTTTACATTTACTCGTCTGGAGTAAGTCTTCAGGTCTGCTACTTTCATAAACTCCTCTGACATACTACCCGCACCGTTATCTGCTTATAGCAGAAGGTGATCCCTAAAAAGTTTTGCTCGCGTTTTCTGGGCTATGTTAGTACTCTGCTGTCAAGCTTTCACTTCCCCCTATCTAAGAGTCTATAGTCCTTAATGTGTACCTGGCATACAGCAGACATCCTATGGATGAATGGTTAAGCAGGGACTTCTTCAAGGAGGCTTTTGGAGATGAAACTGGGCCACACCTCGAGATTGTTGGTTATGAGAAAAGTGAAGAAGCCGAGAATATTTGGACGAGTGATGCACGCTCTTGATGTTCTTATTCCGATTTGGGTCGTTGCAGACCCGTTATTTTTCGGCGCTGGTGCGGGCTAAGGTGATCTCCATGGT